>Ga0206823_1012_pt1 | contig 12419 bp, 11 predicted proteins | sample Alteio_BWOrgCont_81_FD_152868 | JGI IMG/M metagenome (GOLD analysis project Ga0206823, IMG submission 152868) | Enriched cells from forest soil in Barre Woods Harvard Forest LTER site, Petersham, Massachusetts, United States -... | ecosystem: Environmental > Terrestrial > Soil > Temperate forest >...
GTGCCAGGTGGCAATTCCATTCCTTGGATGCTAAGAAGGGGCCGCTGAACAAAGCGGGCTATGGAATGAGCCCTGGTAGCCTCGGGCGCGGTTTTTCCCGGCAAGACGCGTAGCGGAAGTGCAGGGTTCCGGCGGAATCTGGTTAAGGATTCAGCACCATTATGGCGCAGAGGAATCTCGATTCGCAATTGCCTGATCTGATCGATCTCAGGGAAGCGGAAATCGCAAAGATCGCGGGTTCTGCGGAAGATCTCGCGGAGCTTCGTCGACATTTGCAGGGCGATGGTCAGAGAAAAGGCTTCAGGGGGGAGCAATCGGAGCGCCCAATTCCTAACCTATGTTGTGGAACAGGCACTCGCCGGCCATTTTGAATCGCTCAAGGAACGCGTTATCGGGATTGAGCTCTTTGGGCGATCTCCATCTTACGACACCGGCGAGGATGCGATTGTTCGAGTCACCGCGAGCGACGTTCGCAAGAGGCTGCTGCAGTTTTATGGCGAAGGTCATGGGACATCGAAGTTCCGTGTGAGCTTGCCGTCGGGATCGTATATTCCCGAGATCATTCGCGTTCGGCATGGTAGCGACCCCGTCAACAACCAAGCGACAGACGCTTCGATTTCGCAGGTCGAGGCCAATCAAGCGTCTGCCAACGGGCACGTTGGAACTGGGCCAATTGTCTCCTCCCAGCTTTTTTCTGAGAATGCTCAGGAAGTGCGCCCAACTGCTCGCTTCAGCACGCGTTTCACGCTGTATGCGGTGCTTATTCTTCTCGGTCTCAATCTTTTTTTGGGGGCTGCGTATTGGTTTCGTTCCCCACGGGTGCAGGCGACGGCCGGAATGGTGCCTCCCTGGTCGGCGCTTTTCAGCGCCACCCATTCAACTCACGTGATTACGAGTGATCCGAACATCGTATTCGTCCAGACGATTACGGGCGGCGAAATCTCAGTCTCCGATTATGCCAATCGCAAGTACATTCCAGAGACGAATAAGCTGACGCCAGAAGAACTTCGCCTATGTCGCACCATTCTGTGGGGCGACAATTCCGCGGCTTCCGTCGATCCTCCAATTGCTGTGAAGATATCGGCATTGGCGCAGCGCGGCGCGATCGATATCGATTCGCGCGCAGCTCGAAGCATCCAGCTTTCGGATTTGAAAACGGATGACAATTCTATTTTTCTAGAAAGCCCGCGGTCCGATCCGTGGTCATCTCTTTTTAGCAATCAGCTTGACTTTAGATTCGAGTTTGACCAGAGCACACACCAAGAGATCATTCGCAACGTTCACCCGCGACCCAATGAATTGTCGGCATATATCCCGACCGCGGAAGGCTGGGCTACCGGCCGATCCTATGCGATCGTAGCCTTCGTTCAGAATCCCGATCAGACCGGACAGGTGCTTCTGATTGCGGGAGCCAATGGTGAGGGAACCGCTGCGGCGGGGAAGCTGGTTACGGATTTACCTCGGCTCTCCGCCGAACTGGCTCGGTGCGACATTCGTGCTAATCGAGGAGTTCAGCATTTCGAACTTCTTCTTGAATTGAACACGCTGGCCGGCTCTCCTAATGGCATGAACGTCGTAGCGTGTCACACGTTGCCCACGGTCGCCGGGCGATAATCCCTGCTGTTTCCCGGGTCAGTGGTGGATGCCGGCGGTAGTCAGGAAGGGTCCGGTGCCCGGTTAGACGCGAGTCGAGGGGGTCTTATCGTTCCGTATGGACGTTAGCGCGTAACGTTATTTGAAAACAATCGCATAGAGGGACGTTAGGAACTGGAACTAACGTTGAGCTCGCCCGCCGGCTGAACTATCACCCTGACCAACTGGCTCGATTCGTTAGAACTCGTCGAACACACACCCTGGGCATCATTGTGCCCCGGTTATCGGACCCATTTTTCGCAGCCATTACCGATTCGTTTAGCAGGATAGCCACGCGCGCAGGATATGACCCTTCTGATCGCGATGACGTATGGTGATTCCGATCTTAAGCTCAAAGGTGTTCGTGAAATGCTGTCTCTGCGAGTTGATGGGCTTCTCTTTATGCCGAGTGAGAGCTGCCCCGCTTTGCAGCAATCGTGCGGATGCACGCTTAGCAGCCGGTGAAATCACCCCGTTGCCCCTCCGATCGAGTGACCGTCCTCAGCGAATTCAGGTCTGGATTCAGCGTTAATTCTAGAATTTTCCGCGTCGGCAGACAGCCTTTGGCGAGCCTGATTTTCGAAGGCCTTTGGCTTGTAAATACCGTTATGCGGAGATGCTTAAGGTAAGGTCTCTGTTTTGAATACCGTATTTGTCAGGTTAGGAATCCCTCCTAACGTTGTGGGCACTGCGATTGGAAGAATACGGTTCTCTGCGAAGTGAACCGCAGCGTTTGCCAGTTGCTGAGAGCAGTTGCTCATGCTGCTTGGAAAATGGGCTAAATGCCTGGTCGCACCGAAGCTGCATTTCTGGCGGCCGGAGAGGGGCCGGCTTGCTCTGAATGCGTAGCGGCCTCCGACGATTGATGTCACCTCGTAAGGACCCTAGGAGGGTTAGATGACGCAACGAAGAAGTTAGCACAATTGCCGCCGCTTGAGCCTGATGCTTATTGCTCTCTGTTGGGCAGCCGCGACTGGCTTTGCCCAGAGCGATCGCGGCAGCATAACGGGAATTGTCACCGATTCGACAGGGGCCGGAATAACGGGCGCCAAGGTGACCGTCACCAATAACGCGAGGGGCACGCAAAACTCCACCGTGACAACCGGTGCGGGGAATTACACAATCCCAGAGCTGGCTGCCGGCGAATACTCCGTCACTGTAGTCGCACCTGGTTTTCATGACATGATCCGAAATGGGATTACGGTTTCGGTTGGAGAGACCGCTCGCGTCGACCTGGCGATGGGTGTGGGCCAGGCGACGGCGACGATCACGATGACGGCGGGTGCTCCACTGCTACAGACCGATAGTCCACAGAACAATGTTGAGGTCACCACCCGAGACTTGAATGAGCTTCCGATCAACATTAGCGGCGTGGGAGCTGTCCGCGATCCCATGGGTTTTGCCGCTCTTGTGCCGGGAACGATCGCAGGCGGCTGGAACGATATACATATACAAGGCTCGCCGGCAACGACCTATCGTGTCTTCATGGACGGCTTGGACGACACGTCGGCAGTCAAAGGCGCCATCTCCGATGAGCAGCAGCCCTCCGTTGAATCGCTTGCCGAAGAATCCCTGATGATCAACGATTATTCCGCTCAATATGGTCGCGGCCGACCCGGAGCTCAGGCGGAATCCCGGTTTACAAACAGGCAGATGCTGCAGTCGAAAAACGCATAGAAGACCTCCTTGGCCGAATGACTATTGAAGAGAAGGCCCGGCAACTGGATCTCTACTCCGGTGCGTTGGCGTTGTTTGATAATTACTCCGATGAAACCCATGCAGCACCCGAGGCGCGGTTCTTGGCTGAAAGGGCTAAGGCAAGTTGGGGAAATCTGGGTGTCGGCGCAGTCCATGACATCTACCCGACGGCAGAACAATCAAATGCGCTCCAGCAATGGGTTATTGCGCATAGCCGCTTTGGAATTCCGGCTCTCTTTATAGAGGAAGGGCTACATGGATTCAATACGGGCACTGTGTTTCCCACTCCCGTTGCGTTGGCCGCGACCTGGAATCGCGACATCTCCCAGCAAACGGGTGAGGCTATCGCCACTGAGGCGCGCTCTACGGGCGTGGGAATGATACTTGCTCCGGTGTTGGATCTTGCGAGGGAACCGCGTTGGGGTCGCGTTGAGGAAGACTTCGGAGAAGATCCATATCTTACTGGTCAGCTTGGCCTGGCCTATGTGCGTGGTGCGCACGGCCAGAGCCTGAATTCTAACACTTCCTTAGTCGCAGAGCCCAAACACTTCGTTGGGCATGGATCTCCAGAGGGCGGGACAAATACCTCTCCCCTACATATGGGGGAGCGCGAGTTGCGGATGGTCATGCTGCGCGGATTTGAGCCGGCGTTTCGAGAAGGGCACGCCATGGCTGCCTTGGCGGCCTACCATGAGATTGACGGTTTACCAATTACTGCCGATCCATTTTTGCTGAAAGATGTATTACGCGAGGAATGGGGTTTCAAGGGGTTCGTTCTCTCCGATCTGGGCGCGATTCGGCGGCTCTATGATGTCCATCACGTCGCCCCCACACCAAAGGCGACGGCGTGCCTCGCCATTCATTCGGGCGTCGACATGCAGTTCTATGACTTCGACCATGAGATCTTTGAAAAAGCCCTGATCGAATGCGTTCACGAAAGCACCCTTCCGCTGGCGGATCTGAATCGAGCAGTTGGGGCCGTCTTGCGAGTGAAATTCATGTTGGGGCTGTTCGATCATCCTTTTGTGGATACAAGTTTGACTCGAAGCGTGACTCGATCTACTAGGCATCTCGCTATCTCACTCCAATCCGCACGCCAGGCAATGACGCTTCTGCGCAACGAGAATGGTCTGCTTCCACTCTCGCGCTCCTTAAAGAGGGTCGCGGTGATTGGCCCCAATGGGCATGTCGCTCGATACGGAGATTACGAAAATGAGTCGAACGGATTACACGTCAGCATCTTCGATGGAATTCGGAGCTTGGTTCCACACGCGGCAGTTACATTCAATGACGGCAAGGACGTCGCCGCGGCAGTAGCCGCAGCGCAGGGCGCCGAGGTGACGGTTCTCGGCCTCGGCGAGTGGCAGGGGATCTCAGGAGAAGGCTTCGATCGCTCGAATCTCGATCTTCCCAGCAACCAGGAACAGTTGCTCGAAGCCGTCGTTGCGACGGGAAAGCCAGTAGTGCTGGTCCTTGAGAATGGCCGCCCACTATCAATCAACTGGGCCTCGAAACACGTGCCTGCGATTCTGGAGGCCTGGTACCCGGGAGAGTACGGGGGACAAGCGGTCGCAGAGACATTGTTTGGGGAAAATGATCCGGCTGGTCGCCTCCCGATTACATTTCCGAAAAGCACTGGGCAACTACCCGATTACTACAATGCTGATCCGTCGCGGGTTCAAAAGTACGTCGACGACGATGGTAAGCCGCTCTTTTCTTTTGGCTATGGGCTAAGTTACACGTCGTTCCGGTACGATCACCTTGTCGTTCGGAACTTGCCAGGAAATAAAGGCGGGATCGAGGTAGCCGTCGATGTGACAAATTCCGGCCAGAGAAATGGGGACGAGGTTGCGCAGCTCTACATTCGAGAAGACGTAGGGAGTGTTGAGACACCGAAACGCTCGTTGCAGGGCTTTGCCCGGATCCACCTCCAGCCTGGAGAGACGCGGACCGTCACTTTCCACGTAGCGCGCGATCAATTGGCAGTATGGGCTCCCGACAGGCGCTGGGCAGTCGAGCCGGGTAGCTATACCGTCTGGACGGGCGGATCTTCTGAAGCCTCGCTTAGAACTCAGTTCCGCCTGGATCAGTAGCTCAAATCGCCAGCCATCCGTCAGCAGAGGGGGTGATCTACATATGGAAGTTGAGAGACTCATGAGAAATAGGGAGAAGTTCGCGATCGCGTTGGTTCTGGCTTGTGCACCGTATAGTTTTGGGCAAAGCGGACGAGAACCGGTAGAGTACGTTTCCCCTAACATCGGGACAATCGGTCAATTGTTGACCGCTACGGTTCCGTACGTACAGCGGCCACATGGGATGGCACGAGTCGCTCCGGTAACCACCCCAGGCATCGCCGATCGCTATCTGGCTGACAAAATCTACGGTTTTCCCGCAGGCCCGGCCTTGTTGATGGCTTCAGTTGGAGAGACAGGTACTGAGCCATCCGACTACGCTTCGGATTTCGATCACGACTTCGAAATCGCGACTCCTTATTATTACGAAGCCGATCTCCAAACGTGGGGAATTCGAGCGGAAGTCTTGCGTAGATAAACTCCTTTGAAGGTCGTAAGACCTGGAGACGATCGACCCGCTCGTCGCATTTCAATACTATTCAGGAGAATTGGACAATGTTGCCAACGATCAATACGCCTGACCGGCAAGCCGAGGCTTTTCCCGTGCTTACACCGGCGCAGATGGACCGTCTCCGGCCCTACGGCAATATCCGATCGGTCCAGGCTGGAGAGGTCCTTTTTGAGCCGGGCAAGGTGGGCATGTCCTGTTTCGTGGTGCTCTCAGGGAATCTTGACATCGCCGTGTCCGGACTCTCCGGCGAGCAGGTATTTGTAACATACGGCCCCGGGCAATTCTCAGGTGAGGTTGTCCTGATCTCCGGTGCACGCGCCCTTTCTCGCGGGCGTGTGGCCGAGCCGGGAGAATTTCTGGAAATCGGTGCAGACGCATTGCGCACAGTGATTGCAAAGGATCCTGAGCTTAGCGATCTCTTTATGCGCGCATTCCTCCTGCGCCGTGTCGCCATGATTTCGGGAGGGCTCGGTAATGTGGCCGTGTTGGGATCGCAACATTCATCCAATACGTTGCGCCTGCGCGAATTCCTTACCCGCAACGGCCATCCCTTTCGCTATATCGATCTCGACAGCGACAAAACGTCGCAGGAACTTCTCGACCGATTCGACATACAGTTGGAAGACATTCCTGTTGTGATCTGCAGCGGAAAGAGTGTGTTGCGAAATCCGACCAACCAGCGACTAGCGGAATGCCTCGGCTTCGCCGGCCAAATCGATGAGCACCGCGTGTACGACGTCGCGATTGTGGGCGCTGGCCCCGCAGGCTTGGCCGCGGCCGTGTATGCGGCTTCAGAAGGCCTGGACGCTGTGGTAGTCGAATCTGAGTTCCCCGGAGGTCAGGCCGGCGCAAGTTCAAAAATCGAGAATTATGTCGGATTCCCCATGGGCATTTCGGGGCAGGAACTCGCCGGCCGCGCGGTGGTGCAGGCAGAGAAATTCGGCGCGCAGATGACGATTGGCCAGAAAGTGGTGAAGGTCAAGTGTGACCAGCGACCGTATGAGCTTACTTTGGAAAACGGCGGGCTCATCGAGACGCGAAGCATTGTCATCGCCAGCGGCGCTCAGTACAACAAGCCGAACGTTCAGAATCTGGAACGGTTCGAGGGGCAGGGCATCTACTACGCTGCCACAGCAATGGAAGCACAACTGTGCACAGGCGAGGAGATCGTAGTGATTGGCGGCGGCAACTCTGCCGGTCAGGCAGCAGTCTTCCTGGCAGAGACTGTACGTAAGGTTTACATGCTGGTTCGCGGCAAGGAATTATCTGAAACAATGTCGCGCTATCTCATTCAGCGAATCGTTGAAAATCCAGGCATTGAACTGCATCTTCAAACCGAGATTGTCGCGTTGGCAGGTGATTCCCGCTTGAATCAGGTTACCTGGCTGAACCGGGCAATAGGCGAAGAATCTGTGCATGACATCGGCCATGTGTTTGTGATGGCAGGTGCTTCGCCACGTACAGATTGGCTGCGTGGATGTCTTGCGCTCGATAAGCAAGGGTTCATCCTCACAGGACGCGATTTGGATCCGATTCTGGACAGCGCGCCCTTGAAATGGCCGCTCAGCCGGCCTCCGCAGATGTTGGAAACCAGTCTGCCCGCAGTTTTTGCGGTCGGAGATATTCGTTCCGGCAACGTGAAGCGCGTTGCATCTGCCGTGGGTGAAGGTTCAATCTCGATCCATCTCGTGCATCGAGCGCTCGTGGAGATGTGAGGTTCCATTAGCTTTTATGGACAACTTCGAACGAATACCCATCCGGGTCAAATACATCGGCGGCATAGTATCCCGGATAATATTCCACCCTCGCCCTCGGTGAAATATTGTCCCTGGCCCCAGCGGATATTGCCGCCCTGTAGAATTCATCAACTTTACCGTTGTTTTCGGCCGTGAACCCCCAGTGAATGGACGCTGGATCAGGCCTTCCTTCCTTGATCCAGAAGAATGCTCTCTTACCATCACCAAATCCCCACAAATCCGGGTGATCGCCTTCGCCCTTGTAAGGTAGGAAAAACTTGATGTTAAGAGGCTTCAAGGCCGCCTCATAGAACGCCAACGAACGTTCGACATCGCTGACAGTCAGAATCATGTGATCGAGCATTGTTGTCTCTTTCAACCCACCAAGGCTTCAGTCGCCCTCTCTTTGATTCATGCAGCCGATAGAACTTCCGCCTCGGCTCGTCGGTGCACCGATGCTGGAGATGAAAACGGCGGGATCAGGGCCTCGACCAACGTGGGGTGCGCGAGAACTGCGTCACGCAGGACTGTATACACGCAGCGATGGTGGACCCCGTACCGCCACCGAGAATCACCGGGTCATATTCTTCCGGTTGTCCCCGAGGACTTGCCATTCGATCTGCTCCCTCCTCCACTTCGCGAATCGAAGTGGCACGTTCGGCCAGCTTGAATTGTGGGTTGTATTTTCAGATAGCGGTGCGCCCCCCGTCCACGGCGAGTTTCGCGCCGTGAATGAAGCTGGCGCGGTCTGTCGCCAGGAAGACGATTGCTTCGGCAATTTCCTCGGCGGTTGCCGGACGCCCAGCGGGGGCCTGAGCGGCGAGTTGTTCAAGACCCTCTCCCATCGCGTCCGTGCCCTCCGTGCGCGTGGGGCCGGGACTTACTGCGTTTACGCGGACACCCTTCGGCCCATACTCAGCAGCCCAGGTTTTGGTTAAAAGATTGATAGCGGCTTTGCTCGAACCATAGAGGCTCATCCCGGGCGCTCCGTAATCGGCAACCATCGTCGAAAGATTCACGATTGCTCCTTTACCTCTCTCGGCCATCAATGGAGCGAGCGCTGCGACCAGGAAATATGGCGCCTTCACGTTTGTTGAAAAGACGCGTTCAAACTGTTCTTCCGTCATTTCATGCGTGGGCCCGAAAGGATAGATGCCTACATTGTTGATGAGAATATCGACATGACCGTTTCCAAGTTCGATCGCTCTCTGTGCCACCTGGCGGACGCTGGCTGCGTCGCGAAGGTCGGAGGAAATAAAATCTGCTTTACCTCCTGCGGCGCGAATTTCATCGACGGCCTTCTTTCCGCGTTCGGCATTTCGCCCCACGACCAAAACGTGAATTCCAAGCTCAGCGAGTTTCCCGGCTGTCGAGAGACCGATTCCGCTCGTTCCACCCGTGATAAGGGCAGTCGAATTATAGTCTGTCATCTGCAATCCCCCATGGCGGTAGCCGCCGCATGTTGGATGCATACGCAGATTCCCGAGATTTGAGGAAAAACGAAGGAAAGTGTCGTTCGTCGGCAGCGATTCCCTGTGCTGCTCCAGCCAGTCGGCGTTCGGATCAGTGACTACGAATGGTTCTAGCTGTCGTTTCTGACGTCTCAATGAACTGAAGCCAGTCTGATTTCTGCGACCTTCCAGAGGGCTCTATTGCAACCGTACATTATGGAATCTGCGCGGGATGCAAACCAGCAATAATTGCGGCCCTGGAGTGGCAGCTATAGCAATCCTTTTCAAGGACCGCTTTGACATTAGCGGGGACCCGAATCTCATCCAGCGATGGAACATCAGGAATCGCTGGCCGAACATCTGAACGCAGAGAAAAGCTAAGAGACCAAGAGCACTCCCTGGCAGCACTTTTTCATCTAGAACTCCCTATTTGTTGTTGGGAGCAGGCCATGCAGGATTCACTTGCTATCTTGCCGCTGCCCGCAGGGCCCAGGATGTGCCTTCGGCTTCGTCGATTTTCATCTCCATCAAACTGGCCGTAGTCACGCCGTTATGCCGGTTGAAAACCTGGACTGAAAACAAAATAAGCCTCGGGAACCTGATCAACACTCGCCAGCTAGCGCATTATGCTGCACGGCGTGACAGAGTCCTCGAGTCGCGCCTAAGACAACGGCATTGCAGAATGTCGTAAACCGGCCGAATCACTTCGCCATCGATCGTGGGCCGTTCCGCAAATGCATCAGTGCCGCCGACGATCTGGGCGGGGCCTTCGTCCAGCAGCAAATAGGAATCACGAGGACGCCGCTCATATGCCTGACCTGCCTTTTCAACTCGATGGGTAAGCGAAGCCTCAACAGTGAGACCATTCGATGTCCTTCAAAGCGTGATCCACCCGGCCCGGATCGCAATCAAGGATGCGGCCGCAACAATCGCCCAGAGACAGACTCCCTGAACAAATGGGCGAATACCGACGCGACGTATCGTCTCTTTTGACAATCCGGTTCCGATCAGAAATAGAACGACCGTCAGGCCTAGACGGCCAAGACGGCTGAACATGGGATACAACGCCGCCCCGGCTGGAAGATAAGTATTCGCAACCGCCGCCAAACAGAAGAGAAGAATGAACCAAGGCAATTGGACGCGCGCCTTGCTCTTGGTCAGATACGCGGTACTTATGGCCACCGGAACGATCCAAAGTGCACGTGCCAGCTTCACAGTGGTTCCAATCTGCAGAGCCTGTGGTCCGTATTTCGCCGCGGCACCAACGACGGAACTGGTGTCGTGAATGGCCAGGGCGGACCACAGTCCAAACTGAGTTTGGGTCATGTGAAGTGCCAAGCCGATTGCTGGGAAAAGTAACAGCGCTAGAGAGTTGAGAATGAAGACCGTAATGAAGACCGTACCGAGCGACATGCCCATTTCCTCTTCATTCGGTCTAGTGATAGGGGCGATCGCGGCAATCGCGCTGCCCCCGCAAATGGCGGTTCCTGCGGTGATCAGGAACGATGCTTTCTTACTGACTCCCAGTAGTCGGCCGAGGAGCCAGCCAAGCAGCATGGCTGCAGAGATGCTGATCGCAGTGTAGAGAAATCCCGCCCTGCCAGCGTGAATAACCTGGCGCAAGTTCATTCCGAAGCCGAGCGCGACAACCGCAGCTTGCAGCAAGAATCGCGACAAGTTTCTACTGTCCACGTGATAGGGGTGGGCAAACGTGAAACCGTAGACGATGCCTGCCAGCAAAGCGATTGGGGGAGAGATCACGCCACTGCCAGCGAGAATTAATCCTACAAAGAAAATGTTCTTCGAATTCACTGCTTTCTCCATAGTCAGTCTCTATCCCAATGCACGCGCGGTCCAATATGAAGTTCTTATAGCGAATTCCTGGTGCTTATAGGCTGAATTGTGCCAACCAATTCACACGGGTCGAAAAGAGCGTCCCGATTTGTACCGGTTTGCCGATCTGCTAGAATCCGCCGCAAGTGGATTTGCATTTGGTGAGAGCTGTCAGCATCAATGGCCCTAGATGTAGCGGGCTGAGGTGGCCTAACAATGGAAAACTTCCGTCTCAAAGCCTTTCGAGTGGTCGCTCGCCACCTTAACTTCAGTCGGGCAGCCGAAGAACTGCTTCTCACACAGCCTGCCGTGACGCAATAGGTCAAAGCTCTTGAGGACGAATACGGAGTTCCGCTCTTCGATCGGACTGGTGGCCACATAGCGCTAACTCCTGCGGGAAACTCTCTTCTGCCCTATGCGGAAAAGCTGAAAGAAGTCTCGGATGAAGCCTTCCAAATGGTGACCGGTTCGACCGGAATACATGCTGGACCCTTGGCTCTCGGGGCATCGCAAACAATCGGGCAGTACCTCCTTCCCAATTTGGTTGCTGCATTCCTGCGGGAGAACCCGCGCATTGCTGTCACCGCAGTGAGCGGCAACACGGACAAGATGCTGGAAGCCCTTGCGGCAAAACACATTCAGCTCGCCATGATTGAGGGTCCTGCATTGCGCAAGGAGTTTCATATCGAACCGTTCATGGAAGATCAGATGGTCCTGGTCGTGCCAGCAAGCCACGACTGGGCCGACACCGAGGTGGGCATTGAGGCGCTTAGACATGCGCCTATCTTGATGCGCGAATTCGGCTCAGGATCACGCCGCGTGGTTGAAGCCGCCTTGGACAAAGCAGGACTCAATAAGAAGTATCTCAAGATCGTTATGGAGCTCGACTCCACTGAGGGCCTGCTCAGCGCCGTCGAAGCCGGACTCGGAATCACGTTTGTGTCCCGGTGGGCAGTGCGCAACCAACTTACCCTTGGAACCTTACGCGTGGCTCGGATAAAAGGACTGCGCGTGACTCGCATGTTCTCCCTGGTCTATCCCGCTGGGCCCGAACCTGTAGGGAACGCGGGCGCATTTCGCAGCTTTATTCTGGCTCGTTCACTCGATCTGGTTCCGCGTGTCACCCGGACAAAGCGCCGTAAGCCTTCGCCTTGAACCGAGTTGTCAGAACACCACAAGGCTATCGCTCCAAGTGTCCATCCAGCTGTGCGAGCGAGAATCTCTACAGGAGTGGGCTTGCCGAAGTGGACACAGTGTGGATTTGCACCTGTCTTCCTTGCCGCACATCTCAACTGTTGCCATCAGCAGCCTGAGACAACTTGGTGCTGCGGAATCAGTTGCCTTCCATGGCCAGCTTTCCGCAACACTCGGGCCGATCAGGCAGGCCGCGACGATCCCAACCTCCGCCGATTGCCTGGATCAATAGCACTGCGCTCGCCATGCGCCGGCCAAGGAGATTCACAGCTGTAACTTCATCGGTTAGAGC
>Ga0206823_1190_pt1 | contig 12419 bp, 6 predicted proteins | sample Alteio_BWOrgCont_81_FD_152868 | JGI IMG/M metagenome (GOLD analysis project Ga0206823, IMG submission 152868) | Enriched cells from forest soil in Barre Woods Harvard Forest LTER site, Petersham, Massachusetts, United States -... | ecosystem: Environmental > Terrestrial > Soil > Temperate forest > O...
GGCCGGCGACGCGCAAGCGTTGTTCGACGACAGGCTGAACGTGACTCCACCGACCGGCGCCGGACTCGAAAGCGTCACCGTTCCCGTGCTTGAAACACCAGCCACTACGGTGGTCGGATTCAATGAGAGCGCAAATGAAGCTGGATTCACGGTCAGCGATGTGTTCGCCGTCCTATTGCCCTGCTCATAGGGTGTCGTTGCGGTCACAGTCGCCGTCGCGGAGCTTGTGACCGAAAAACTATTGGCGGTAAATGTCGCGGTAGTCGCACCGGCAGGGACCACTACAGTTGCAGGAACTCCAACCGCTGCGTTATTCGATGAAAGACTGACGGTTACCGATGCACCGGCTCCGACCTGAGCGGCAAGTGTAACGGTACCCGTCGAGTTCGCGCCGGAGACGACCGTCGACGGACTAAAGGAAATCGTCTTGATAAACGGCGCGTAGACATCAAGCACGCTTGTCGCGGTGGCATTGGCGCCATTAGTAAGGGTTGCAGTGATATTGACGGGCGTGAAGACCGAGACTCCCGAAGTTGTTGCGGTGAACTTTGCCGACGTGGCGCCTGCGGCGATGGTTATTGTCGATGGGACCTGTACTACTCCCGTGTTTGCAGATGTCAGCGATACCGTAAATCCACCGGGAGGAGCAGGCGAGGCGACAGAGACAGTGCACGAAAGAGGATTGCCGCCAAACACCGTTGGCAGGTTGAGGTTGACAACCGGCAGCGGATAAATATTGAACTGGGCAGTCGGTGCCGAGCCGGCAAACGTTGCCGTGATGGTCACAGTCTGATTGGAAGGTACGGAGTAGGACGTGATATTGAATTGCGCCGAACCGTTGGTCCCAAATACAGGAACCGATGCTGGAACCGTAGCGTAGTTCGTGTTCGAACTGGTCAGGTAGACGGTGTCGCCTATAATTCCAGCAACTCCATTCAAAGTCACTGTCCCAGTGCTGGTTCCTCCTGCGAATACAGCGGTTGGGTTTAAGTTCAGGCTCGAAATCGTCGCTGGTTGGATAGTCAGTTGTGCCGTAGCTGAAGCGGTACCGGTAGTGCCCTTTATGACCGAGATCGTCGAACCCGTTACCCCGATTGTATTAATGTTAAAGTTTGCCGATGAACTTCCGCCCGCTACTTGAACTAAGAGAGGAACGGTCGCGCTCGGGCTCGCGCTTGAATTGAGATAGACCGTCGTTCCGTTTGGCATCGGGGCGTTACCGCTTAGTGTGACCGTGCCAACCGAACTAACGCCTCCATTTACTGATGTTGGAGCGACCGTCAGGCTGATGATGACCGGATTGTTAGAAGTAAGCTCCCAGGCCATCCCACGGTTGAGGCCTCCGCCTTGGTAAGTGGCCCCATACATGTTCCCTGAGCTGTCGATTGCAAGCCCACCAAAAGGTTGGTTTCCATCGTTTCCAGGCGTTCCATTTGCAACGGTGATCGGGCCGCCGAAGTCGTGCAAATCCGTATAGGTGCCTGCTGGCGTGAGTTGCCAAAGCATGCCCTCGGAAAATCCGCCGCTAGCAGTTGTCGTACCATATAGGTTCCCGGAGGAGTCGAGCGTGACACGGCCTTGCGGATTCTCACCGTCGTATCCGTTCCCCCCACCCGCCAACGTTATCATCAGACCGAAATCGTGAAGGTCGAGATAATTGCCGGCAGCGGTGAACTCATAGATCATGCCGTCGCCCCAGGCCCCGCCTCCATAGGCAGTTCCGTAGACATTTCCGGCTCCATCAACTGCGACTGAGTCGTAGATATTGATGCCGTCCTGTCCCATGCTGCCGCTCGTGTTGAGCACGGTGCCGCCAAAGTCGTGGAGGCTGATGTATTTGCCTGCGGCAGTTATTTCCCACAGGATTCCCCAGCCGACATACACGCCGCCGATGGTGCAAGTTCCGTATAGATTTCCGGCAGCATCTACGGTAACGCCCGACATGGGACTTAGACCATCAGGCGATTGCCCACCCGCGGAGTTGAGAACCGTATTGTTGGGGTCGAAGTCGTGGAGGTCGATGTAAGCCCCAGTTGGAGTGATCTCGTACACCATTCCGTAGCCCCACTGACCGCCATCCTCGGTCGTTCCATATATGTTGCCGGCTGCGTCCAGCCCCTCAGGGCCGCAGTTATAGTAGCCATCGGGCCCAAGCACTCCATTCGATAGAATTGCACTGCCGCCAAAGTCGTGCAGATCAAGATATTCTCCTGCCGCCGTGATCTCCCACGCATCGCCGTGACCGTAAAGACCACCGTCCTGGGTCGTACCGTAAAGATTTCCAGCGCCATCCACAATCACACCGCTGTAGTAGCTGACCGCACCGTCCGCTCCTACTGAGCCGTCCGAACGAATAACTGTGCCGCCAAAATCGTGAAGATCGATATAGTTTCCAGCGGCCGTCTGTTCCCAAACCATGCCTTCATAGAAGGCTCCTCCCGCATAGGTTGCCCCATATACGTTTCCAAGGCCGTCCACGCAGACATGTCCCACATCGAACAGGCCGTCGTTTCCGCTCGCCCCACTCGCCACTGTTATCGTGCCGCCGAAATCGTGGAGGTCCTTGTATTGCGATTGCCCATGTGCGAACTGGGCCAAGATCGTGAGAGCCAGGACAAGGAGTAGATACCGTGCCCGAATTCGGAGATTTCGAGCGACGCTCGCGTAGCACGAGTGACGAATATGGAGATTAGTCATAAATTTGCCTTTCAAATTAGCGCAATCAAAAATGAAAATCCCACCCGCTCAAAGCAATTGGGATGGGACGTTATTAAAACACATAAGAGCAACTTCACTCTTGAATCATTTTGATTCTAACCGTAAGGAGACAACAGAGTTCCCGCCATTTAAGGGCTAAATGCTCAGTTAGTCAAGAAAGACAACATAAGGGCATGAATAATTGCGCTAGAAGTAGCACATTGCTCCAAAAAACCCCCTCCCCCAATTGGTTCGTATTGGGGCAGGGGGTTGGGGGTGAGGGAATGGGCTATACGCCGGCTAGGGCTACGTGGTGCTCGAAATGCTCGCTGGCGGCTTGCGTCATCGTTGTGAAGTGTGCGCCGCGCTCTCGGAAGTATCGGATGGTTTTTCTGAGATCGTTGATGCTGTCGTGGTAGTCGCGCATGCCGAGCGTAATTACTTCGCAATCCTTATTGGCTTCAAAGAGTGGCTCAAGGGCGTCGAAACCCATATCCAAATATCCGTGTTGGCCATCGTGGGTCGCGATTGGCAGGTGTAGCAAGCGGTTGGAGCCTTCTCGCTTTAAGTCGTCTCGTTGGCTATGGTATGGATTGTGGGGGGCGCCTGTCCAGTTGACGAACATTCTGTAGTTGGCGTCGGGAACCACGGAGCTGTCGACAAGGATTCCGATCTCCTCAAGGTAGGGAACGTCACTCGGAAGCAGCGCGAAGGCGCCGGCCCGGAATGAGGTGCACTTGATCATGTGCGACTTGAGGGTGTCTTTAGCGACCCAAATAATATTTCCACGCTCTTTCTCATCCTCTACGTATCCACGCTCGTTCTCGAAATTAACCTTCATGCCCATCTCGTGCCATGAGGGTATCTTGTGAACGAATTCGTGATAGTACAGATTAGTGTTGGCACTGGGATCTTTCATGGATACGTGGACAAGCCATGTACATGGGACAAATTCCGATTCGAGCACTCGGATGTACTCGCTCGTGTAGCACCTATCGTGCATTGCTCCTTCGCAATCGACTGTCAATACGACATTGGGCATAGGGGTTAGTCTCCTTGAATCACTTGTATGGCGTCGGCGCCAGTTGGCCGGTGAGTTGCGGTAAGGGTGTATTTGCGGCCTAGCACCGTAAAGTTTCTAAACTTCACTGACTTCCATTCCCTCGGAATGTTCGGCTTTACGCTCAACCAGTTGCCACCCTGGAGCTGTTTGGACCACGCCGAGTCCTGCTCCTTTTGAGAGTCTAGCCTAAATCCCATGAATCCGAATAGCACTGTTTGCAAACTTCCTGCCGCGCCAGTCGTAAAGTAGGTCTCAGGTCTCAATTTCTTTTCTGAAAAGAGCATAAGCGGCGCTTTTGTGAAGTCTTTCCAACTTGTTCGCCAAGCTTTATAGGCCTTGGCTGCCTCGCCAAATCGAGCCCATATCACGGCATTGATCGAGTCAGTCATGGCTGGGCCATTTGGGATTACCTTGCCGACGAAACGATCCATCATCACCTTTTCCTGCTGTTCGGCCGGAGCGTATTGGAGAGGAAAGATGCTTAAGATAGCGGCAGCCTGATTGTATGAGGCTACGCGGTCGTCGTCCAAAGTTAAGAACGACTTGCTGTCATGGGGAAGTCTTAACTTGGGTTTTTGATAGGCTGTAACTCCGGCTAGTACTTTGTCAAAAACGGATTGGACGACTAGATTTGTGTAGAGGTCATTGTTTCCGCTCTGATCTTCGGCAGGGCTAACCGTCATGTTCAAGCTATAGAGGCCATCAGGATCCTTTGTTATTCGATTCGTAAAGAAACCCAGTGCGCCGCGAGCGATGGCGTCATAGCCGCCTTGATCCAACCCAAGCATCCGTGCCTGATCGAAGCAACGAAAGACGTCGCCAGTGACATGGTCCTCGAAGCGTGTGCGGCTTGGAATGGTCTCCCGGCCAGTCACACTGGACTCCCAGGGATACTTAATTCCGGGCATGAGCGTGCTGCCGGGGAAGACACCCATTTTTCCGATGTACATGGGTCGGCCCTGCAAAATCCAATCCCTAAAGTTTTGGCTCGCAGTTTTCATGGTACTTAGCCGATAAGCTAAGATCCGCGAAGCTTCGGCGGGATCGATAAACGCCAATGTCGGATAAATCCACGTGTCTGAATCCCAAAACACGTGGCCGTTGAACTTGTTGTTACTGATTCCAAAGGGACCAATCGACATTTCGCCATCGGGATGAATTGCAGATCGCAAGTAGAAAAGAAACGACCGCAACGCCTGCTGGTCTTCCACTGGACCGTCAATTTCGATGTCTGTTTTCCAACGGCTTGCCCACACCGCCCTAGATGAAGACTCGACTTTGGGGAACTCTTCGAGCAATGGCGGCAACTGCCAGTTCTTTGTAGCCTTAAATGGGACTCCCCGAACCCCCATCATCTTTGGGAAGTTAAGACTTTTACCCATCGAAATGACAAACTCTACGACGTTCTTCTTGGGATCGGGTTTGTACGCCATGAACTTTGACGACATCCCAGGATTTCCGATGATAAAGCTGTGGGCAACAAGGTCGACAGGCCCCATCTTCCCGTATTTTCCTAAGTCAAAATCTACCGATTGCTGAGGAGTAACTCCATCGAGAGACCAGCGCTGGGCAATCATCTTTTTCCCAGGGTGCATGACGGTGATGCAATCCACGCTCAACGCTCCCGACCGCCATTTCGTGTCGAGTTCGCCCGTCCGCATATCCAGGGTTTGTCGATAGGAATCCGTGATTGGTAGAAGTGACCCGTTTACGCGAAATCCGTAGGGAAGTGGACACGAAAGGACGTTGATCTTTTCTTCACCGGTGGTGTCGAACTCGTCGATAGAAAAGAACGGCTGGCCCTTGGTAGTCGCGTCGCGACCAAGTCGTAATCCAATCAGCCCGTTCCAAAGTAGAGCCGGAGTCGGGTCTTCTGCATCCAAGGTTGTAAGAATCCACGGATCGATTGGAATAGGAGGGATGACGCGAAGCGGTCGAGTATGAGTGATTTCAGGAGCAGTCCGATTGCATGCGGTTGCGGCGAAACAAATTGTGAGGACGCCCACCCAGCGGACTATTGCGTTTCGAAACACCTCTATAGTTTGGCCCGAACTGAATTCGTCAGACGTTCTTCCATGCGCTCGGCAGCTTAATTCTTGCGAAGGTGTCGATTGCGAATCGGTCGGTCATGCCGGCAATGTAGTCCACTGCTCCCTGAACTCCAGCATATCCGGAAGGTAAAGCATCCTCTTGGATGAAATGGACAAACAGATCCTTAACTAGGTTCTGAGCTTTCAATGTGTCGGGATAACGAACGGGGTAAAGCAGGTAGACATTTTCGAATAGCCATTCTTTGAGGTTGTTCGAACAGGAAAGCAAAGGAGAGGACATTCGAATAAAGGGTTTATCCAGGCTATTTACGATCACGTCCTGAACTAGATTTCCGATTCGTTCCGAGTGGGTTAGGCCCAGTGGATCGAACATGGAAGGAACGGCAGTTATGATGCCGCTGCGAAGCGCATCGTCGAGATCGTGGTTTAGATAAGCAATTCGATCGCTGATTCGAACCACTGCCGCCTCCAGAGTGGATGTCGGCTCGCCATCGTGAGCAGTTAGATCTGCGCGTCCCTTGCTGTGACCGCCAATTCCGGCCCTCGTCTCAGTAGTGAGATTCAGGTCTTCAAGGACGTCCACTATTCGAAGCGACTGTTCGTAGTGTCGAAACCCGGCCGGCTCGCCATTCCTCGACTGCAGCTTCCAATGACTTTTGATTGCCTCATCGAGAGCCGATTCTCCAGCGTGTCCGAAGGGGGTGTGACCGAGATCGTGGCCAAGTGCGATTGCCTCGATCAGGTCTTCGTTAAGTCTCAAAGCGCGACCGACCGTTCTCGCTATTTGGCTGACTTCCAACGAGTGAGTCATTCGCGTGCGGTAATGATCGCCTTCAGGATCGATGAAGACCTGAGTCTTGCGTTTTAGGCGCCGAAAGGATTTTGAGTGGACTACTCTATCGCGATCCCGTTGAAAGCAAGTTCGAACCGGGTCGTCGCCAATAGCTATCTGTCTCCCCTCGGATTCGGCCGCTTTGGCAGCAAAGGGCGAGAGGTATTCGAACTCACGCTTCTCTGTCAGTTCTCGGACATAGTGGGGCACACGAAACAGACGAACAGCAGTTGTCGCACGATTCCCAGCGAGTTACGCCTAGGATAACGGAATTTGAGTTGTGTGCTTAGTCGTTGCAAGAACAAACGAAGTTTTGATTTGCTGGATTCCTTTGATCTTGCTGAGCTTCTCGCGTATCAATTGCTCATAGGCGCGAATGTCTCGAACGACTATCTTGAGTAGGAAATCGAACTCGCCGCTCACGTGGTAGCATTCGAGCACTTCCGGAATCTCATTTATGCTCTTTCGAAACCTCTCTATCGGCTGCTCCTGGTGCAAGGACAGACTGATCATCGCAAGAGCGGTAATACGCAATCCAAGGCGGTCTGCATCGAGTAATGCGTGATAGCCTCGGATCAGGCCCGTCTTTTCAAGCAAGCGAACTCGCTGCAAAACCGAAGGAGGCGACAATCCGACCGTCTTTGCAAGGTCGGCGTTGGTGATGCGCCCGTCCTTTTGCAGTAAAGCTAGTAGCTGGACGTCGACTTCATCTAAGTGGGTTTTCATGGGATTAATGGATAACAGCTTATGGCCTCGGAATCGTATACATGAATTCTACGAGCAGTAAGATTCAAATTGGAGCATGAATGTCATTAACTGAAAGCCTTCCGCGCTGGGACATGCAAGTCGTTTTCCCCAGCCTGCAATCTTCCGAATTTAATTCGGCGGTCGAAAATATCGAAAAGGGCCTTGATTCGCTAGAAGAGTTATTTGAGGCGCGCGGAATTTACAAGGGCGGAACCGGCGGAATTGAAGTATTCGACGAAGTACTCAACGCCTACAACAAGCTTGCCGAACAGATCCGACCGGTCAACGCATACATTCATGCCTTTACGTCAACCGATTCGCGGGACGAAACAGCTTCCGCCAAGAATAGCGAGGTCGATCTCTATTTAGCTCGACTGCGCAAACTCTCCAAGAAATATGCGGCATGGGTTGGAGGTCTGGACTTGGACAGGCTGTTGGAAGTCAGCCTGGTTGCTCAAACGCACGAATATGCGGTGACCAAAGCCAAGATCGTTTCCGAGCATCAAATGTCACCTGAGGAGGAATCCTTGGCCTCCGATATGGAGATCACCGGATTAAGCGCATGGTCGAAGCTGTATGACAACACGACAAGCCAATTGACCGTATCCATCGAGTTCGATGGCACAACTCAAGACATGCCGATGAGCTTACTTCGTTCTTTGGCGTATGACCCGGATCGATCTCGTCGGAAAAATGCCTTTGAGGCAGAATTGGCTGCATGGAAGAAGGTTGAAGTGCCACTTTCAGCGGCGATGAACAGTATCAAGGGAGAAACACTCACCTTGTGTAACCGTCGGGGCTGGGAGAGCCCGCTGGATGAGACTCTATTTAACACGAACATCGATCGCCAGACTTTGGATGCGATGATGACTGCCGCGCGCGAGTCCTTTCCCGATTTCAGGAGATACATGCGGGCCAAAGCAAAGGCGCTTGGAATTTCAAAGATGGCGTTTTACGATTTATTCGCCCCTATCGGCGAGAGCCAGGCCCGGTGGAGTTACAGTAAAGCCTGTGAGTTTGTCGCCGAGCAATTCAGATCCTATTCGGACAAGCTAGGCGACTTTGCGGAAAGAAATTACAAAGAGAACTGGATCGACGCGGAGCCCAGGCCCGGGAAAGTCGACGGAGCGTATTGCATGGGCTTACGCAGAGACGAATCAAGGATCTTGATGAACTACAAACCCTCGTTCGGCGCGGTGTCTACGCTGGCGCACGAGTTGGGTCACGGCTACCATAACTATTGCCTGCACGGAAGAACCGCAACTCAGCGGGCCTTACCGATGACACTAGCCGAGACGGCAAGCATTTTCTGCGAAACGATCATTCGCCAAGCGGTAGTAAAAACTGGGACGGCGGCAGAGAAGTTTGTCGTTTTGGAAGCATCGCTCCAAGGGTCTTGCCAGGTTGTCGTCGACATTAGCAGCCGTTTTCTATTTGAAAGCTCCATGTTTGAAGGACGCAAGAAACGAGAGTTATCCGCTCGGGAGATGTGCGAGCACATGCGAAATGCACAACTAAATACCTATGGGGACGGACTGGCCCCAGACGGGCTCCATCCATACATGTGGGCGGCGAAGGGCCACTATTACGGCAGGAGCTTCTACAACTTCCCATACATGTTCGGCCTACTGTTTGGGTTGGGTCTGTACTCCGTGTATCAGCAGGATCCCGAGCCGTTCAAAGCTCGCTACGACGACCTACTTTCGTCGACGGGGATGGCAGACGCCGCAACCCTGGGTCGCCGCTTTGGAATTGACATAACAACCCCAGAATTCTGGAGGTCCAGCCTACATCAAATCCGCGCCGATGTCGACGAATTTGAGAGGCTGGTAGACGAAGGCGCCGCTCACCCGATATGACGATACTGGAGTTTGAACTCTCGCTTATCGCCGGGGCTTAGGGTGAAGCTCCAGGTTACTTGGGCTTGTCCGTTCCACATGTCTTGCCGGTGAAGGAGCTTTTCGATCTTTCCTCCGTTTGCATCGACTACATCCCCGGGAACCGTGAGGGTTAACTCGAACTTGACCGGCTCTAACCGCGCGCTCTCGACGGAGAGGCGGACCTCGTTGAGCTGGCGATTCAGAAACATCTTGAGACGGTTTGGGTAGGGAATGGTGTCACGGGAAACTTCGGATTCTTCTTTTTTGGTTAGGATGTCCTGCGTATTTGCAAGCTCCAAATCGGCATATTTGCCACCCGGAGTAAACGGCATTTCGATTTGGGCGATAGGCGTGTCCTGCTTGGTGACAAAGACCGAACCGCCCGTCCATGGCACGGTACCGGTGTTGTGAATCCGAAGGAGGCTTTTCACACTGCCGCTATCGTTCCCAACTTCGGTAGCCCATCGGTAGATATTCTCATAGGTTGAGCTTTGCGAGAAAAGGATTCTCGATAACCTGTCTCCGGCTTGAAGAGAAACCTTCCCAACCGGATACGAATAGAGGCTTTCCAAGCGATCGGAAGATGCTTGCTGGGCGATACTTCGCTTTAGAGTCAGGCTGAGTTCCGCCGGTGCCGTATTCGAGTAGCCTTGCAAGGAGTAGGCGGCATTGCCTCGACCGCCTCCGCCGATGCCACCGCCAAAACCACCGCTAAAACCTCCGCCATAGGGTCCACTAACACCGTCGTAGACTCCATAAGCTCCCCCCTGGCCATTGAGAGCTAGATTTGCCTGGGCTAACTCGTTCGCATTCTCGGGCAGCAAAAGGTAGGGATCCTTCGCTCCCGGGTGATACATAACAAACTGCTCCTGCGTGTGGTCCAGAAAGGCAACTAGCCCGCCAACTCCTGCGTTAACGTCGTAGCGCCCGTTCTCCAAGAGATTGGGCTGACCGGCGATAGCCTTGACGGTTGTTTCATTGAAGCTTAGGCGGCCTAGAGCAATCTGGGCTTTACCCACAACTGTAGATGCGCCGTTTGTCCCAAGGTTGACCAAATAACTGCCTACCCAAGCGGCGCCGGTTTCCATCGTGATGAAATCCAACTTGGATGGCTTAGAGGCATCGGAACGAAATTGAACCTTTAGTTCGGGAGTTTTAATCGTGTGTGACAACTCAGAGTTCAAACCGTTTGTGTCGATTTCTTCTATCGAACCGATTACAAGGTTTCGTAAACGCCCGTTGTCCATCTTGATCGGTACGATATTGGTTTGGTTTCGTGGCGGGCCGTTGACGATCCCCTCGATCTGTTCCGGCTTCTCGGTATTAGGAGTTGTATAGGGACGATAAGTTAGCTTCACTCGCTTTCCAACATTGGCGGCTAGATAGTCGCCGACGGTTTGGGCGGTCATTTTCAGGTTCTCTTCGTTGAATCGGAGAGTGGTCGCTACGTCCGTAACAACGAGACCGTCTGGCGAACTGTACCAAAAGCTTCCGTCAATCGCCTCAGGAACGACATCAAGTGAGTAAATGGCGTTACCGGCAGGAACAGTTACTTCTCGTGTGAGCATCACGAGACCCGACTTGAAGACTGATGCCTCGATGATACGACTCTTAAGCTCAGTCGCGCTGGGAGCGGAATTGAGGCTTATTACTAGTGTTGCCAGGAGTTGAACGTTCATGGTTTTGATTACTATCCTTGTCTGAGAGTAAGTGATCGGAATGAGCCCGATGGTTCATCGAAACCTTCGAGTTGGCCTTCAACGACACTTGAAATGAAGACGGATCAGTGGTGAGCGTGTTTCCTCCACGGGTACAACGAGAAGTGTCCGACCAAAAACCGGTTCGAATTCCGTTTGACAGTTTCACTCTCGCGGCAGTGACGCGCGAGTTGAAACAGTTTGTCGGCGCAAAGGTTCAGGAGATTCGGCAACCTAACGATCAGGAGATCGCAATCAGCCTCTATTTAGGGGGTTCTGAAGCCATGTTCTTCCTGAGCTGCCATCCCGAGTTTGCGAGGGCTCATTTCATCACGAAAAGGCTTCAGACCAAGAGCAGTCCGCCGGTGTTCTGTTCAACTCTTCGCTCGCGAATCGACGGGGCCAGACTTGTAGAGGCTCGCCAAGTCCAATCAGACCGCATCCTTGTGCTTGAGTTTGAAGCGCCACTGGGTTCTCACACGCTCATTGCCGAACTGATGGGCAAGCACTCAAACCTGATACTTGTGGATGGAGCGGGCAGGATTCTGTCGGCGGCAAAGTGGATTGGAGCCACAAAGAGTTCGCGGCCAATTCAGCCCAACTCGGTGTATCAACTTCCGCCGGTCATGACGCCGGGAGACACGGCGAGAAAGAGTCCGTTTCTTATCCGCCTGCTTCAAGCAATGGGTAGAGAGACTCCCGGCCCGATTTCGCCTGTATTGTCGCCTGGCCACGGCGCCTATCCGATCAGCGTCGCACCGCTCGGTTTACCGGAATTTGGCAGGTCGTCAATCAGCATTGCCCTCGAACAGCACTTCGCAGTTGCCATTCCGCACCACGCGGCAGATGCTCTGCGCTTTTCGATGACCGCCCAGTTGGATCGCGTGGTACTCGCTAAGGAAGTTGCTCTGTCGGATTTGGGTCAAGCCGAGGAAGCCGGAGATCGGGCGGCAAGCTGGCAGCGAACCGGAGAACTCATCCTGGCCTACGGTAATAGCGCTCCGATTGGTGCCTCCGAATTGCAAGCGTGGGACTACGAGGGAAACGAGATTTCCATTCGTTTGGATCCAACCCTAGATTTTAAAGAGAACGCTGCTCGGTATTTCGAACGTGCCAAGAGGGCCAAGGGGCGCTTGGGGATGGTAAAGGAGCAGATCGAGCGCATCTCTAAGGATCGTGCCGATATTTTGGCGCTGCTCGACCGAATTCGATCGGAGGTACTACTGGACCGGCTTCAAGAGTTGGAACAACTTGCCATTCAAAAGCGGTGGTTAAATATTCAAATCGTTCCTGCGGCAAATAAGGAAGATCGACCCTATGCGGGACATCGAATTAAGGAGCTGCACTCGCCGGGAGGGTATTTGGTGCTCTACGGTGAAAATGCCGAAGCCAACGACTATCTGACGCTGCGGATTGCCAAACCCAACGATTACTGGCTTCACGTTCGTGGCG
>Ga0206823_1191_pt1 | contig 12389 bp, 9 predicted proteins | sample Alteio_BWOrgCont_81_FD_152868 | JGI IMG/M metagenome (GOLD analysis project Ga0206823, IMG submission 152868) | Enriched cells from forest soil in Barre Woods Harvard Forest LTER site, Petersham, Massachusetts, United States -... | ecosystem: Environmental > Terrestrial > Soil > Temperate forest > O...
CCCAGGTAAGCCGCTACTGATCCTCCACCGGGGGCGGGGCTTTCTCCGGATGTTTCGTCTGCAAAATCGTTCAGGGAAAGTTGGCTAAGCCTGTTCATGGATTTGTCAGCTAATAAATACTCTATGATTTAACTGCAATTTTGATGATTTCACTTTCCGGGATTCCCAGGGAACGTTGTTGTCTTTTTAAAAACCAGGTGCCTGCATCCAGTAATGATTTTAATGGAATCAAGCCTACCAGTTCTGAACCAGTAACCCGGATGCCTCGTGCAGAGGCTTTCGCAGCTACTTCTTCAAACGCAGTATGGATAGGTGTAACATTTAAATTTGTAAGATTCATGGAAATCTGGGCAATTCCGTACTCCTGAATGTACCAGCCTATCGCTTTGACGCTTTTTAATGTCCCGGGAATGTGTACCGGAGGATTGGAATCTTTTTTTATTCTACCTGCTTCCCTGACGTCAAATGCAATTGCATTTGCCCTTCGCACAGAAGTCGTATTTAGATTGATGTTGTAAGCCACCAGGAATTCACGGGCACCGATTACTGTTGCACCGGTATGGGCAGAGAATTCTGAAGGTCCGAAGTCAGGCATCCATTCGGGCAGTTTTATTTTTTTGAAAAATCCTTCGTATTCTCCCGCCCGGATAAGGGAAAGGTTTTTGCGGGAAGGATTGGTTTGTGCATTTTCATACAGGTAGACAGGTATTTTTAACTCCTTTCCAACCCGTTCACCCAACTTTTTTGCATATTCTGCAGTTTCATCCATGCTTATAGCAGAAACGGGTATAAGCGGGCAAACATCCGTAGCTCCCATGCGGGGATGCTCACCTTTGTGCTTTGCCATATTGATCAGCACGGAAGCCTTTTTAATCGCCTGAAACGCCGCTTCACAAACGGCCTCAGGGTTTCCCACAAATGTTACAACTGTCCTGTTGGTGGCTTTCCCCGGGTCGACGTTCAGCAAACGAACCCCTTCCACTTTTTTCAATTTCGTCGGTAATCTGTTTGATTACCTGCATATCTCTGCCTTCGCTGAAATTGGGAACGCATTCAATTATTCGGTCCATACTTTCTGAGATTTCCTTGTGAAGTTAAGAATTTGTGAAATAGCCAGTGTCAATGTGATCAGGACGATCAGTATCAACAGTGGTTCGAGTAGTATCCGGTGCCGTGTTTCAACATAAAAGGATGCCTGAATCAAAGAGATGGCGATTGGAACGGAGAAGAGAACGATGACTTTTTTTCCAATTAAAAAAAAAGAAAGGATCATCAGGAGGCTGGTGAGAAAATAAACCAGTTTGTAAAGTGGAATGAATTTTTGAACTTTTTCACTTTGTTCGTTTCCTGCGGCATTTCTGAACCACCAGAAGTTTTTAAGTTTAACAAGAAACATTTTTGCTGCAAATGCAGGACTGGTTTTCCACTTTTGAACAACCTGGTTCATGTAATACTTATTTTGCCCCGCTACCGTCATTTTAGCCAGGGAATCACTATTGGAAAATGGCAAAGCAGAGGAGTAAAATTTGCCATTGTTCAGGTAATTGCTTCCTTCAGAGTTTTCGGTAACTCCTTTTAACATGTCCTTTCCTGAAGAGGATTCGAGTCCGATAAAATTGTCCTGCCTATAATTATGGATGATCCAGGGCAGGGTGATAAGGCTTACGATAATGCCGGTAAAAAACAAGTACCTGAGCGTTTCCGGCAGGCCTTTCGTCAAAAATGTGATTAGGGTGAATGGTAACACCGCCATCAGGGCCGTGCCTCTGTCGAGAACGGCAAATCCCAAAGCGATTGCAAAAAGAAATGCATTTCTGAGATTCAGCTGACGTGCAAGCCTGAAACTTAAAAGGACCGAGAGCAAAAGAAAAAACATGTTTTGCATAAAGGGGTGAACATTGTACAGGGTATAATAATTGATGGCTGGATGGATGAGGTAAATGAAAAGAGAGGAAATGGTAATGAATTTTACGTTTTTTTCTGTCAGGGTGGAAATATTCAGGTATTTAATTATTTCCTGGATCAGAAGAACCAGAATGAAGCCTGTAACTATGTTCAGGCAAAGGTTGTAAAGGCAGGCCATCACCGGATGAATTCCACTAAGTTTATAGACCAGGGAGAGGATGATCGGGTAAATGGGAAATTGAAAGCTGTGGTTTTTTAATCCATCCATGTTGATGAAATATTCTCCTGTATTTACAAGGTTTACAGCAATCTCATGGTCTTCCCAGAGGTGTATGTGGTGGACGAAGAGCAGGAGGAAGGAAAGTTTCAGAAGGAAAGTTATCAGTAGGGAATAGCGAATAAGGGGTATCGAGTAACGAATGGGGAATAGGGGGGCTTTAAAAGGGAAACCTGAATTCTTTTTTTTCATTGGATGACGCCATTAAGGATGACGGTTTCGATGAGGTTGCTTCCGAAGGAGTATGGCAGAAAAGAGTAAGATGGAATTTCTTTGGTAATGAAGACATTGGCTTTTTTACCTATGGCAATGCTTCCAAGGGAAGAACTGAGGTCCATGGCATAGGCTGAATTAAGGGTGGATGCGTTGATGACTTCTTCAGGGGTCATTTTGTAATTGATACAGCTAAGGCTTTGCATTAAATTCATATTGCCTGTCGGACTGCTTCCGGGATTAAAATCGCTGGCAATGGCTACCGGAAGTCCTGTATCGATCATGGCCCGAACAGGAGCGGGAGGAAGTTGAAGAAACAACTGGGCGCCGGGCAAAATGGTTGGCATTGTTTCTGAATTATTCAATAATGCAATGTCTTGCTCTGAGGCATACTCCAGGTGATCCACGCTGATCGCATGGCACTGAACTCCTGCTTCTATGCCTCCACTGTTGCTCATCTGTTCTGCATGTACTTTCGCTTTTAATCCGTGTTTCATGCCTGCTTCGAGGATCTGAATGGTTTCTTCTTTGTTGAAATAGTTCTTTTCACAAAATACATCGCAGTAATCAGCCAGTTTTTCTTTTGAAACGGCAGGTAACATTTCGTGAATGATCCGATCAATGTACTTTTTTTTGCTGGTTTTGTATTCTTCGGGTATGGCGTGGGCTCCGAGAAAAGTTGCTTTAAGTGTCAATGGACTTAGTGTTTTAAGCCTTTTAATGACTCTTAACATTTTCAGTTCACTTTCCAGGGTCAGACCATAACCACTTTTTATTTCCACTGCTCCCGTTCCTTGTGATTTAATTTCATTCAGTCTTGCCAATGCTCCTTGGGTAAGTTCTTCCTCCGAAGTGTTCTGTAGTTTTCTGGCAGAGTTTAAAATTCCACCTCCACGAAGAGCAATTTCTTCATAGCTCAATCCTTTGATCCTGTCTTCGAATTCGGATTCCCTGCTTCCGGCAAAAACAAGGTGGGTATGAGAATCACACCAGGCAGGAAAAACGCATTTTCCGGTGGCATCTAAAACAGTTAATTGATTCCAATCGGATATTCCCGGAAAATCTTCCATTTTCCCATAGTCGGCAATGATTCCCGAATCAATCGCCAGCCAGGAGTTGTTAAGGTGAGGAAGGTGACCCATCGATTTGCCGCTCACTTTGAGCCGCGAACCGTCGTCTGTCTGAATCAGGGTCTTGATATTTTTTATTAGTATTCGCATGAGATGAAGAGTAAAGATAAGATTCAAATTCAGTACTTTTACCTTTCAATGGCGGGAAATACCTTCGGAACAATTTTTAAGCTCAGTACCTTTGGGGAATCACATGGTGCAGCCATGGGAGGGGTTATTGATGGTTGTCCTGCAGGATTGGCGGTTGATTTTGCATTTATACAATCTGAACTTGACCGAAGGAAGCCAGGGCAATCTTCGCTGGTGAGTCAACGCAAGGAAGCAGATAAGGTTGAATTTTTATCCGGAATTTTTGAGGGTAAAACTACGGGTACACCGATTGGTTTTATTATCCCTAACACAGATCAGAGACCGAAAGATTATGATCATTTGCCGGATGCTTATCGCCCTTCTCATGCTGATTATACGTATGATGTAAAATATGGCAGACGTGACTGGAGGGGAGGAGGCAGGTCGTCTGCCCGGGAGACAGTAAGTTGGGTTGTCGCGGGAGCCATAGCCAAGTTGGTTTTAGCTCAGCACAAAATAAGGATTCAGGCGTTTACCTCGCAGGTTGGGGATATAAAACTTTTAAAAAGCTATGGTGAGTTGAATCTGGAAAAAACCGATTTAAGTCCTGTGCGTTGTCCAGATGGATTAATTGCTCAGGCAATGGAAAAGCGCATCGAACAAGTCAGAAAGGAGGGGGACACCATTGGAGGCATCATTACCTGTGTGATCAGTGGTTCTCCTACCGGCCTCGGGGAACCTGTTTTTGACAAGTTGCATGCAGACCTGGCTAAAGCCATGTTAAGCATTAATGCTGCCAAAGGATTTGAATATGGTTCGGGTTTTGAGGGTGTTCGAATGAGAGGTTCTGAACACAATGATTTGTTTAAGATTGAAAAAAAGAAAATCAGAACACAGACTAATTTTTCCGGAGGAGTGCAAGGGGGAATAAGTAACGGGGAAGATATTTATTTCAGGGTTGCTTTTAAACCCGTTTCTACGCTCATGAAAAAACAAAAAACGGTGAATTCCAACAAAGAAGTAATTGAACTGAAGGGAAAAGGAAGGCACGATCCGTGTGTGGTACCCCGCGCTGTTCCGGTGGTGGAAGCCATGTCTGCATTGGTAATGGTGGACCATTTATTAAGAAACAACTCATCCAGGGAATTTTAGTTCTATGAAACACCTCTGTTACCTAGTTATTTGTACCGGATTGATTTCCAATTCTGTTTTATTCCCTCAGTCTGCTGTAAAAGGAAAGAATGGCAATGATAGCAAGCTGGTTTCCTGTCAGCAAATGGATGACAAAAAAGCAGTTGATTTGTTTGAGAACGCCAGCGATAAAAAACATTATAAAAAGGAAGAGCGGATGAAATTTCTGGAACAGGCACTGGCACTTGAACCGGATTATGTGGAAGCGAACTTTCTGTATGCTTCGGAAAAGATCAAGACAATGATCATGGATAATAAACCTTTTAAACCGGCTGAACCTTATTATAAAAAAGTCATTTCAATTTGTCCTAAATATCATTCTGATCCTTATTATTACCTGGGCTTTATTTATTATGAGGAAGAAAATTATGATTCTGCTAAAGTCTATTTGAAGAAATTTACTGACTTCAGTGATGATGATGATAAAAAGTTCAGTGAAAAATACGATGCTTTTCTTTACCAGGCCAAGGAAATGTATAAGTATGCAAAATTTTATTCAGAGATCTTTAAAAAACCTGTTCCCTTTGATCCCCAACCGGTCCAGGATATCTGCACTCCAAGGGATGAATACCTGCCTATTATTTCTCCTGATAACCAAATGATGATGTTTACAAGGAAAATGCCGGTGAAAAACAAGGACAGGGTCTGGGAATCAGATGTAGAGGGTGAATATTTCTGTTACAGCAATCGGAAAAAATCCGGCACTTTTGAAGTTGGGCAACCCATGTTGAGTCCTTTTAACCAGAATGAAAATGAGGGAGGGGCCTCTCTTTCCATTGATAATAAGCATGTCTACTTCACCATTTGCAAGGACGAGGGGGGAGCCCAGCTCAATTGCGATATTTACTATTCTGATTTTAATGGGACAGACTGGAATGATATTAAAAAAGTTCCCGGGATAAATGATCCGGTGGCCTGGGATTCACAGCCTTCGATCGCTGCTGATGGGAAAACCCTTTATTTTGCAAGTGACCGCAAGGGGGGATTTGGTGGTGCCGATATCTATAAAAGTGTGCGCGATCAGACCGGAACCTGGAGTCCACCGGTAAATTTGGGAAAGGCTATCAACACAAGCGGAAACGAAAAATCACCTTTCATGCACTCCGATAGTGAAACACTTTATTTTTCGTCTGATGGCCATATGGGAATTGGTGGATACGATATTTTTTATACCCGTAAAAATGATGCGGGGACCTGGGGAGAACCGGTTAATATTGGTTATCCAATAAATGATGTTTCGGATGACCTTGGTTTTTTTGTCAGCACGGATGGAAATCTGGGATACTTTGCAACCAATCAAAAATCGAAAGTGAAGGGTAAAGGCGCTGGTGGCTGGGATATTTATTCTTTTGATCTTTATAAGGATGCAAGGCCTGTGAATGTTGAACTGATTAAGGGCAAAATGAAGGATGAGGCAGGAAAGCCTCTGGAGGGAGCCAACGTGGAAATAAAAGATGCAAAGACAAAGCAGAAAATTGATGCAGTGGTGGATACTGTCAATGGAGAATATGCAGCAATTGTAAATCTGAAGAATACAAAAAGCGTTATTCTCACCGTTAAAAAGCAAGACTACTCATTTACTTCTCAATTGTTAACCTTTAAAGACACCACATTTTCTAAACCACTTAAAGTTGATATTGAAACAAAACCAATCGAAGTGGGGCAGACGTATACCCTGAACAATATCTATTATGAGACGAATTCTGCCGAATTGAAACAGGAATCTATGATTGTTCTGGAAGAATTTGTTGATTTCATGAAGGCGAATCCAACTATAAAAATCGAGATTCAAGGACATACGGATAATGTGGGCAATGACCAGAATAATCAGGCTCTTTCTTCTGATCGTGCCTTTACTGTATTGGATGCTCTGCAGCAAAGGGGTATTCCTAAGGATCGTTTGCTGGGATTTAAGGGATTTGGTAAAACAATGCCCGTTGCAAGCAATGATACGGATGAAGGTAGGGCTAAGAACAGAAGGACGGAGTTTGTAATAATGGAAAAGTGATAGAGGGGTGTTAGGAAGTGATGAAGAAATGGAGTAATCAGGTGATGAGGTAATTGAGTGACGAATAATATAACTACATTGAAATAGGATATTAAAGAAGGAGACTGTAAAATGGATCCATTTGTAGAACTTTTAAAACTTATCTTACCTGCTGTTGTTGTGTTTTTAACTTCCTTTTATTTGGTTAAGAACTTTTTAGATAATGAGTCAAAGAAAAGATTACTGGAGCTGAAAATTGCGGGTAGGGAATTAATAACACCTATCCGGTTACAGGCTTATGAAAGGGTGATTCTGTTTTTGGAGCGGATTTCTACCTATAGCATGGTCATGCGGGTAAATAAGCAAACGTTTACTTCAAGGCAATTGCATGCTGAATTAATTGCCACTATTCGCCAGGAATTTGAACATAATCTTTCCCAACAGATTTATATGAGCAACATGGCCTGGGAAATGGTGAAAAATGCCAAGGAGGAAATGGTGCAACTTGTTAACCTGGCGGCCATGAAAATTCCTGAAAATGCACCTTCTTCTGAACTTGCGCAGTTTTTAATAGAAAACAGTTCGAAAATAAAAGTTCTGCCAACTTCATTGGCAATTGATTTTATTAAGAAAGAGATTGGGCAAAATTTTTAAATTCTCCTTGTAAAAGCACCCTGTTTTTGCCGATATTTGCTTCATATGGGGCGGTTAGGGCTATTAGGATTATTTTTGGTTTTGGGTTTGCATATTTCTGCACAAACCTGGACTTTTCCTGTCAGTGGCAGGGTTACCAAGAATGGTAAAAAGCTGGAAGGCGCTGTTATTACTCTTATAAAGGATGGTGCTGAGGACAAACAAATTGTGACCAGCGGCAATGGAAAGTTTGATTTTGTTCTTCAGCCAAATTCAGATTATGTGATCACTGTTACCAAGCCAAACTTTATTACCAAAAGATTTAGTTTTAATACACAAAATGTGCCAGATGACCGTGGGGCAAAAGGCTTTGGAGGGGTTGATCTACAGGAAATTGTGCTTTTCGAAATACCCAAAAACGTTGATCTGATTGAGCTCAATGCGATTCTAAGCCAACCCATTGCAAAATTTGCCTATCAGACCACGGCCAGAGATTTTAATTACGATGAAGGCTATACTCAATCGATGAGAAGTAAGTTGGAAAAGTTAGCTGTGATTCAAAAGAAAGCTGAAGATGATGATAAGAAAAAGACAGAGGAGGATAAGAAAAAAGCATTAGCTGACGGGATAGCAAGCGATAAATACAATGCAGCCATCAGCGGTGCGGATAAAGCTCTGCTAATAAAGGATTACGTAAATGCAAAGGCTGGTTATAATGAGGCCCTGGGGATTAAGCCGGCTGAAAAATATCCGAAGGATAAAATTTCAGAGATTGATAAAATTCTGGCTGATATAGCTGCTAAGGAAGCAGCGGATAAGGCTGCTAAAGAAGCAGCGGATAAAGCCGCTAAGGAGGCTGCAGATAAAGCTGCTAAAGAAGCAGCAGATAAAGCTGCCAAGGATGCAGCGGATAAGGCTGCTAAGGAGGCTGCAGATAAAGCTGCTAAGGAAGCAGCGGATAAAGCTGCTAAAGAAGCAGCAGATAAAGCCGCTAAGGAGGCTGCAGATAAAGCTGCCAAGGAGGCTGCAGATAAAGCTGCTAAAGAAGCAGCGGATAAAGCTGCCAAAGAAGCAGCAGATAAAGCCGCTAAGGAGGCTGCAGATAAAGCTGCTAAGGATGCTGCGGATAAAGCCGCTAAGGAAGCTGCGGATAAAGCTGCTAAAGAAGCAGCAGATAAAGCTGCCAAGGATGCAGCGGATAAGGCCACTAAGGAAAAGGAATTAAATGATAAGTACAATGCTGCTCTTGAGAGGGGAAATAAAAATTTTGCCGCTAAGGATTATCTGGGCGCTAAAGCTGCATTTAGTGAGGCTTTGAATTTTAAAAACAATGAAGAATATCCAAAAAAAAAACTTGTAGAGATTGATAAATTACTGGCGGATCTGGCGAGTAAGGAGGCCTCTGAAAATGAGAAGGAAGCGAGGGAGAAAGTGTTAAATGAAAAATACCTTCAGGCCTTGAACAAGGGGAATAAGGCATTTGAATCAAAAGATTATGAAATGGCTAAGTCGGGTTATAATGAGGCATTGGCTTACAAACCGAATGAACAGTTGCCTAAAGACAAATTAGCAGAGATAAAAAAACTGGAGGAGCAAAAAGAAAAATCAGAGGCAGAAAAGGTTGCTAAGGCCGCAGCGGATAAATCCGCCAAGGATGCAGCCGATAAAGCTGCTAAGGAGGCTGCGGAAAGAACTTCGAGGGAAGCTGCTGAGAAAACTGCCAAAGATGCGGAGGAAAAAGCGATAAAAACGGCAGCTGATAAAGTGAATGCTGAAAAAGAGCAAGAGGATCAGTACAAAGCTGCCCTGACAAAGGCGGATAATGCTTTTAACGGAAAACAGCTGCGTAGTGCCCAGGGGCTTTACAGCGAAGCATTAAGTATAAAGCCCGATGAGAAATACCCCAAAGACAAAATAAAAGAAATTGAAGGTCTTCTGGATGAGCAAGCTGCCAAAGATGCTGAAAAGGCAAAACATGATAAATACAAAGTCTTAATTGACAAAGCGGATAAACAATTTCTTGTAAAACAATACGGGTCTGCAAAAATGATTTATAAGGATGCCCTTGTTCTACTTCCTGATGAAAAATATCCGAGGGATAAGATCATTCAGATCGATGATCTTGTTGCCAAAGAAAAGACCTTGACAGCATCTGCCGTGACTGCTAAACCTAATCCAACTCCTGCTGTTGTAAGGTCTGCAGCCATCGTAGCTCCTCCTAAAGATGCTGATCCCGAAATGAAAAAGCAATATGTCAATACTCTGGTGTCTAAATATCCTCAGGGAATTACAGAGGAAAAATCGCAGGAAGGGAATTGTAAAATTGTGAAGTTGATTGTGGTAAGAGGTAATAATGCAGCCATCTACAGAAAAAGTATCTGGGCATGGGGTCAGATTTTTTATTTTAAAGATGATATTTCGATTACCGAAGCTGCTTTCAGTTCTGAAACCCAATAAAGGTAGGCTGGTTGATTTATGATTCGAATTACCTCCTTCTTACCGGACGGGGTCTTGATTCTGCTTTTTCCGGGTTGTATTCTGGTCCGCTTCCAAGGCCTTCCGGTATAGGCAGTTTCTTTACTTCAGAGCCGATAAGTTCTTCAATTTTTTTAAATTTCCGTTGATCTTCGGGATTAATAAAGGTAAGTGCAATTCCTGTAGATTCCGCTCTGGCAGTTCTGCCAACACGGTGAATGTAATCTTCTGCATCCCCCGGAACATCGTAATTGACAACCAAACCAACAGAATCAACATCAATTCCTCTTGATAAGATATCTGTGGCTACCAGGGTTTGTATTTTTCTGTTTTTAAAATCGCGCAGCACTTCGTTGCGTCTTTCCTGCTCAAGATCTGAATGGATAGCTGCGACATTGAATTTAAGTTTTAAAAGTTCCCGTTCAAGCTGTTTTACGTTGTCTTTTGTGGAGGAAAATACAATGATGCTTGCCAGGTCTTTGCCTCTGAGTAATCCTTTTAGAAGTTCTGTTTTCTGTGAATTATAAACTACGTAAGCACCTTGTAATACACCCTCCGCAGGTTTGGACAGGGCTATGTTGATCTGTTCCGGGTGAATCAATATGTGCTTTGCCAATGTTCTGATTTTAGGAGGCATTGTTGCAGAGAAAAGCAATGTTTGTCTTAGTTTGGGAAGAAAACCGATAATTTTATTAATATCCAGGCTGAAACCCATGTCCAACATCCTGTCTGCTTCATCCAAAATAAGATGCTTCAGGTTATTCATTTTTACATAACCCATGTTCAAATGGGATATGAGTCTTCCGGGAGTAGCGATAATGATGTTAGCTCCCTGAGTCAGGGCCTTCTTTTCCTGATCAAACGAAAACCCATCGTTCCCTCCATAAATCGCAATGCTGCTGACAGGTGCAAAATAAGCGAATCCCTGAAGTGCTTCATCAATCTGAATGGCGAGTTCTCTTGTCGGTGCAATGATCAAAGTATCTACAAAATCAGAAGGTTCCCGGGACAATTTATTAATAATTGGAAGTAAATAAGCGGCGGTTTTCCCTGTACCCGTTTGAGCACAGGCTATGATGTCTTTTCCACTTAAGATAACGGGCATCGCTTGTTCCTGAATGGGAGTTGGTTTATCAAACCCCATGGATTCAAGGCCTTCCATTAAGTCTGATTCGAAATTGAAATCTTTAAATGTCAAAATTTTTGTGTTTGGTTAAATTTGCCTTGGTTCAGGCTCCTTGTTCAGGAGCCTTAAAGATACGCAAAATGAGGGGATTAAGAAGCCTCTTCTGTTTTTATGGAATGAATAAGCAACTTATTGATCTGATCAATTTCTTCAGGACTCAACATTCTCCATTGCCCGGATTTAATTTCATCCAACACGATATTCATGATCCTGATCCGTTTTAAGGATGTAACCTGGTAATCCAGGGTTTCGCACATTCTCCTGATCTGTCTGTTTAATCCCTGTGTTAAAATGATTCTGAAAACAAATCGGCTTTCTCTTTTTACAAAACATTTTTTTGTCACTGTATCCAATATGCGTACTCCATTGCTCATTTTATTTACAAACTGTTCAGTTAACGGTTTGTCAACTGTAACAATGTATTCCTTTTCATGATTGTTTCCTGCTCTTAGAATTTTATTGACGATGTCTCCGTCATTTGTCAGAAAAATAAGTCCTTCAGAGTCTTTGTCAAGGCGTCCAATGGGGAAAATACGTTCGGAGTAACGAATGAAAGAGATAATGTTATCTTTTACATGCAATTCAGTGGTACAGGTAATCCCTCTCGGTTTATGGAATGCCATGTAAATTCTGGGTTTCCCGATCTGCAGTTTCTTCCCATCAATGGTGATCAGGTCGGCGGAGGTAACTTTTGTGCCTAATTCAGGGAGGTGTCCATTTACTGAAACACGTCCTTCAAGAATGAGTTTATCTGCACCTCTTCTTGAACAAAAGCCGGTGTCACTGATAAATTTATTAAGCCTTGTTGGCATGCAGCTTGTCTCTCAGCGCTTTGATGTTTTCATCTGCAATGTACTCATCGTAACTCATCCGTTTATCAATGATTCCTTTTGGAGTCAGTTCAATTATTCTGTTCGCAACGGTCTGAACAAATGCATGATCATGCGAGGTAAACAGGGCCACGTGTTTCCAATCTTTCAAAGCATCATTGAAAGCAGTAATGGACTCCAGGTCAAGATGATTCGTCGGTTCATCCAGAATCAAACAATTTGCATTGGTGAGCATCATGCGCGAAATCATGCAGCGCACTTTTTCACCTCCCGAAAGAACGGAACATTTTTTCAGGCTTTCTTCGCCTGAAAAAAGCATTTTACCGAGAAATCCCCGGATGTAGGTTTCCAGCTTATCCTTTGAATACTGGCGCAACCAGTCAATCAGGTTATCGTCTGTATTGAAAAACTGAGCGTTTTCATTGGGAAGATAGCTTTTCGTAATGGTGCTTCCCCACTCACAGGTACCTGAGTCTGCTTTTTCATTTCCCAT
>Ga0206823_1192_pt1 | contig 12387 bp, 15 predicted proteins | sample Alteio_BWOrgCont_81_FD_152868 | JGI IMG/M metagenome (GOLD analysis project Ga0206823, IMG submission 152868) | Enriched cells from forest soil in Barre Woods Harvard Forest LTER site, Petersham, Massachusetts, United States -... | ecosystem: Environmental > Terrestrial > Soil > Temperate forest >...
GCAATCCCTATTTCGGGAAACACATATTTATATTTCCATTACTAATTATATACTAGATTTTGTATCATCAGAAGAAAAGAGGGAATATATGCCCGATTTAAAGATCTTTACGAAGGAAGAAGAGGATTTATTACGAATATTCCGGAGCAACGAGTATAAAAAAATCACTCTGCATTATGACAAAGGTACCGGCACCAAAATAATAAAAACAGAAAAGGAAAAGAAGGTTAGCAAGGAAAATATAGTTGAATTTATGAAAGGTGTAGTATTTAACCCCTACTGCAAGTATAGTTATACTCCAACCAAAAAGGGCGATCTGATAGTAAATATTGAAAAAACAGAAAAACTTTAAAATGGTACTGCAAGATACAGGCCAAATTACGAACCTTGCTTTCTTATCGCAAATACCGAAAGAGAGTGATGCAGTAATCACAGATGCAAATACAAGATGCGAATAATGAATTAAATAACCAAGCCCGAATAACTCCTGACGAACTGAGAAAATGTCCGGAATATGAAAACTATACGAATGCGCAAGCCGAAAAAATAATTGATATGCTTATGAAACTTGTAAAAATGACATACTCACACGTTAACAAGGAACAGGAATAGAATTCTACCATTCAAAAACACCAAACTATAAAGTGCCATGAGTAACCTTGATTATTTTAAACAATTCGCAAAAGCGAAAGAGGAAGTTATTATTCCTTCGAAGGTAGTATGGATTTATACACGAGTTTCTTCAAAAGAACAATTTGACCATAACAATAGTGTGGAACGGCAAGAAAGAGAATCGCGCCTTTTTGCTACGAAGAATGACTATGTAGTGACTAAAATTTTCGGCGGCACTTATGAGAGTGCAAAAAAGGACTTCACCCGTAAAGAGTTTATGAAGATGATAGACGAAGTAAGGAGTGTTAAAATAAAACCATATGCTATTCTGATATACAAAATGAGCAGGTTCAGTCGTTCGGGAGGTAATGCTGTCGGAATAGTAAATGAACTGGTAGATAATCTCGGTGTTCATCTCATCGAAATTTCATCAGGTATAGATACTTCAACCGATATGGGTAAACTCTCGGTATATAATTCATTACTTGCAGCACATAAAGAAAACCTTGACCGCAAGGAAATAACATACGGGGGCATGAAGGACTATGTGAAAAAGGGATTGTGTCTTGGAAACGCACCGATGGGATATGACCATTACGGAAGGAGGGTAAGGAATCCGAAGTTTTTTGCTCCTGAACAACGAATTGTAATTAATGAAACCGGCAAAGCATTAAAAAAAGCCTGGCATTGGAAAGCTGAAGAAGGATTACCCGATTCTGAGATCATAAAACAACTGGGAAAGTTGTATTCGGTAAAGATGTATGCGCAAAAATTATCAAAGATGTGGCGCAATCCGTTTTATTGCGGAGTAGGAATAAATAAACTTACGGATGGAGAACCGGTAAAGGGTAAATGGGAGGCAATGATAAGTGTAGACATATTCAAAAGGGTGCAGGATATCATTAATAATAAACCAAAACATTCTAAGCCCTGCAAGAATCATTCTGTACGTCCCCTCGCCGGATTTTTAGTTTGCTGCAACTGTAGCAGAAAAATGACTGGATATGAAAACAAGAAGAAAAAAATTCATTATTACAAATGCCAAAAATGTAGAGGGGTAAGCCTAAATGCAGAGACTACACCAAAGGCATTGCATAAAGGAGCCAACCAAATGTTTCTTGATCTCCTAAGCGAATACAAGCTTAACCCGCAGGCCTATTTACCCTTTAAAAAACAATTTAAAGCCTATTACAAATACCTAACAGGCGAGGACAGAGAAAGGTTGAATCAAGCGGAAAAGCAGCTAAAAGAACGGCAAAACGAATTGTTTGGGTTAAAAAGGAACTATGCACTAGGTAAAATCAAGGAAAGTGAGGAATTTTACGAGAAACTAAAAGATGAATTGGAGAAAGAAATAGTGGATTTACAGGTAAAATGTAACCACGTACCCGAACAAATATCTAACCTCGATATCTTGCTGGACAAATCCTTAAAAACTCTTGAAAACATTAATGAAATGTGGGTTTCTACAGATATAAGGAATAAAAAAGAAATTCAAAATATATTATTCCCTGAAGGGATTGTTTATAATTCTAAAAAAAGGGAATATCTAACCAAAAGACTGAATGAATATTTTGAGTTGGCTGCCTTATTTTCAAGAGACTACGAGGAAAATAAAAAGGGAAATATTGGCTATTTTTCCGATAATTCCCTCATAGTAGCCCGTAGGGGAATCGAACCCCTGTTTCCAGGATGAAAACCTGGCGTCCTAACCCCTAGACGAACGGGCCTATTTTTTGGAGGCGCAAAAGTAAGAAAAATATTAACTCCTATATTTTAAATCGGTATCTTTCTGTTGTATTGCATATATATATAGTTCAATGTTCTTACTAACAGCCTATTGCCAAAAAAATGCAATAATTAACATTTTTATAACTTTGCGCTCCACAAAATACAAACACAGAAATGAAAGACCTCTTTGAAAAAATCCGCGAACGGCGTGGCCCCTTAGGACAATACTCCAAACAAACACATGGTTATTTTATGTTCCCAAAACTGGAAGGTGAAATAGACAGCCGTATGAAATTTCGCGGAAAAGAGGTTCTTACCTGGAGTTTGAACAACTACTTAGGAATAGCTAATCATCCCGAAGTAAGAAAAGCAGATGCAGAAGCTGCCGCTAAATACGGATTGGCTCTACCAATGGGTGCCCGTATGATGTCGGGTGACTCTAACTACCACCAGCAACTCGAATCAGAACTCGCTGCTTTTGTAATGAAACAGGATGCCGTACTGGTTAATTTCGGTTACCAGGGAATGGTTTCAGCTATTGACTGCCTGGTTGACCGCCACGATGTGATAGTATATGATGCCGAGGCCCATGCCTGCATAGTAGATGGTGTTAGATTGCACTTGGGTAAGCGCTTTGCTTATAACCATAACGACATGGAAAGCCTTGAAAAGCTCCTTCAAAGGGCTGAAGCTAATGTGAAAGACACGGATGGCTCCATATTGGTAATTACAGAGGGAGTATTCGGGATGTCGGGCAAGCAAGGTAAGCTGAAAGAAATTGTTGCCCTGAAAAAGAAATATAACTTCCGGCTCTTTGTGGATGATGCACACGGAATAGGCACTATGGGAAAAACGGGTGCAGGAACAGGAGAGGAACAAGACGTTCAGGATGGGGTAGATATATATTTCGGAACCTTTGCAAAGTCCTTTGCACTTATAGGAGGCTTTTTAGCAGGCGATGAAAATATGGTAGAATATTTGCGTTACAATATGCGTTCACAAATATTTGCAAAGTCATTGCCTATGCCTGTTGTAGTAGGCGCTTTAAAACGCTTGGAATTGATACGAAACCACCCGGAATATAAAGCCAAATTATGGGAAATTGTAAATGCGCTGCAAAGCGGGCTTATAAAAGCAGGCTTTGAAATTGGCGGAACACAATCACCTGTAACTCCTATTTATCTTAATGGTACTGTACCGGAAGCAACCAACGTTACTTTCGATCTGAGGGAGAACTATGGTATCTTCTGTTCGATAGTAGTATACCCTGTAGTACCAAAAGGTATTATCTTATTACGTATTATACCCACCGCATCACATACGCTGCAAGACGTAGAGTATTCTATCAAATCATTCTCTGAAATAAATAAAAAGCTAAAAGCCGGGGAATATTCGAGGGAGAAAATGGCTGTGATATAAGTTTTACTTCAAATAGAAAAGGGCCTTACGGGGCCCTTTTTGATAAACACACACTTCACACAAAGTTTACTTAGTACCAATAACCCGGAACCCGGTAATACTGGTGGAATCTCCAACTCCATCTCCAATAACCGGTATCCAGGCTCTATGATAATAAGGCCTGTATGCAATAACAGGACGAAAATGATAGGAGTAATAATGTGCATAACACCTGGCTTGTGTTTGTTCTGCCGAGAACAACAATAGCGCTAAAGTGAAAATAACTACAAACCGTTTCATGGCTTTAAGATTTTTTATTTACTGTTAAGACCATGTAACATAGCAGGGGTTTAAAGCAGATTGTTAAGAGTTGTTAAGGACATGTCTGTCTCCTCCCCTGCTATCTATATCTGTAACTTATAAACAGCCCGCTGTTGAAATTCTTACTGTATCCTGCAAATGTCTTTATTGCTAAGGCTTTCCGGGTTTTATTAAAGCCATATTAAATTTTAATAAAATTATGAAAATACTCACGTAATACTATCTACAGAAGTTTGTGCAACCAAAAAATATTTATACAATGTATAATATAACTAAGCATTCGAAAAGAATCCTACCACTGTTTATATTATTAATGTATGCTCACATTGCTTCAGGACAATGTGATAACCAAAGTAAGGGCGGGCAGATTAAAATTTTAACATGGAACATTTATATGCTGCCTCACTTATTTGTCCATACAGGGCAGGCAGAAAGAGCACAAGAAATTGCCAATGTGCTGAAAGATGAGGATGCTGATGTAATAGTATTTGAAGAAACCTTTGATAAAACAGCCCGCAATATTATCCGCGACAGCCTGAAAGCCTATTTCCCTTATGAATCCGGTGACCCGCGTAAAAACACTTGGTGGAAGACAAGTTGCGGGGTATGGATAATCAGCAAAGTTCCCTTGGAGGTCGTGAAACAGATTTTCTTTAAAGAAGCTAATGGCTCTGACAGGCTTGCTACCAAGGGAGCTATCCTGATAGAAGGGCAGAAAAACGGTTTCTGCTTTCAATTGGTAGGCACGCACCTTCAATCCGATTTAAACAGTGGTAAGAATGTTCAGCCTATACGGGATAAACAATATGCCGAAATTAAAAAGGAATTATTAGAACCCTATTCCCATGAAAATGTACCCCAATTTATTGCAGGTGATTTTAATACTGTACATGATTCTTCTATATGTTATAGCCACCTTGTGAGTGCTTTAAAATTCACTCCCTGCCCATTGGAAGGCGACAGATGTTATTCCTACGATTATTCCAACAATGACTTTATATTGGGAACAACCATTAAGCCCCAATTAATAGATTATATTTTCTATTCGCCTGTACCGCATGAAAATTTAAAGGGCAGTATGCAAATAGTAGTGTTCCGTAAAAAATGGAATGTTAATCATAGTGACCTGTCAGACCATTTTGCTGTTGCCGGAACATTTAATTATTAGTCCCCTTATAAGACCAATAGCTTGCGTTAAAACTCACCTTGCAGGAGCCTGGTGAAACAGGGGTTCCTGCAAAACCTATTCAACCCCTTTATGGCAGATAAAAATGATATCTTTGTTTCCTCTACAAAAAGCTCAATGGCAAAAGAAATGGAATTCAATAAGCGCGAGGATACTATGAGGATGCTCTTGTCTAAATTAGAACAAAAGACAACCAAGGTATATGAAGGAGGAGGCAAGAAAAAAATTGAAGCGCAACATGAATTAGGGAAACTTAGTGCAAGATAACGAGTAAACTATTTATTGGACCCACAAAAGCCCCGGATAGAAATAGGCACCTTTACTGCTGATGAAATGTATGAAGATGTAGGCGGTTGCCCGGGCGGAGGAGTTGTTGTTGTAATTGGGTATGTTAGTGGAAGGCAGTGTGTGGTAGTAGCTAATGATGCGACCGTGAAGGCAGGAGCATGGTTTCCTATAACAGCTAAAAAGAACTTACGGGCACAGGAAATTTCCATGGAGAACCATCTCCCGATAATTTACCTGGTGGATAGTGCAGGTGTATTTCTTCCTATGCAGGATGAAGTATTTCCTGATAAAGAACACTTTGGCAGGATATTCAGGAATAACGCTATTATGTCATCCCATGGCATTATCCAGGTTGCCGCTATTATGGGTAGTTGTGTTGCGGGCGGAGCTTATTTACCTATTATGAGCGATGAGGCTTTGATTGTAAATAAGACGGGTACTATTTTTTTAGCCGGCTCTTATCTTGTGAAAGCAGCTATTGGCGAGGATATTGATAATGAAACCCTGGGTGGAGCTACAACCCAGTCAGAAATATCAGGAGTGACCGATTACAAATGCGAAAACGACAAAGACTGCCTCGATAAAATAAAAAAGATATTTGATAAGATAGGGAAATATGAAGCTGCCGGATATGATAAAGCAGAACCCAAAATGCCTGCCAAAGACCCGAAGGAAATATATGGCTTAATTCCTGAAACAAGGGAAAAGCCCTACGATATGCGGGATATTATTGAAAGATTAGTGGATAATTCTGATTTTGAGGAATACAAAGCCGAATATGGCAAGTCAATATTATGCGGCCTGGCGCGAATTGAGGGTTGGGCAGTAGGAATTGTTGCTAACCAGCGTAAAATTGTAAAAAGCAAAAAGGGTGAAATGCAGATTGGTGGTGTTATTTATTCTGACTCGGCAGATAAGGCTGCCCGGTTTGTAATGAACTGCAACCAGAAAAAAATTCCTCTTGTATTTTTACAGGACGTTACCGGGTTTATGGTGGGCTCACGTTCGGAACATGGAGGAATTATAAAAGACGGAGCCAAACTGGTAAATGCCATGTCGAATAGCGTGGTTCCCAAGCTTACAGTTATTATTGGTAATTCATACGGGGCAGGCAACTATGCTATGTGTGGCAAAGCTTATGACCCACGCCTGATTGTAGCATGGCCCACAGCACAAATAGCAGTGATGGGTGGCGAGCAAGCCGGGAAAACCCTGCTGCAAATACAAGTGAGTGCTATGAAAGCAAAAGGGAAAGAAGTTAGCAAGGAAGAAGAAAAGAAGCTGTTGGATAGTATAATGGATAAATACAATAAACAGCTCTCCCCCTACTATGCTGCATCAAGGCTTTGGGTAGATGAAATAATTGACCCGCTTGATACCCGCAAATGGATTTCCATGGGTATTGAAATGGCTAATCACGCTCCCATTACGCGTCCTTATAACGTGGGTGTATTGCAAACTTGAGGGGAATAATAAAATTCCGTCACCCTTTTTGATTCTCTTCTTCTCTCTTATTTTCACTTGCCAGGTCAAGATACTTTTGGGCTAAAAGTGCATTATGTGCGGCTTTTCCATACCTGCCTTCCTTCAAATCGTTGGAGGCTTTAATATGAAAGAGAGCAGCAGTTTGTAAATGGTCGTTAACCATTTTTTGCTTTTCGGCGATAAATGGATTTTGCGGGAAAATTTTAAATGAAACTAACATGGCAGGTAATTTTGGTGAGATTATTATAGTTGAAATTTTGTACTAATTTATTTCAGCAATATCCCCGCACCCTAAAAATTTCGTCGAACCCAAGAAAATAATAGACGAAAATAAACTATACCCAACCGAAATTTCATAAATAAAAAATCCCTCCGGTGATTGGAAGGATTTTTAGTATAAAATATAGATAATTTACGCCTCTGCGCTTACCTTCTTCGGCTTTTTAGGAGCTTCAGCAACTATTGCTTCCTCAGCAGGTTTTATATACACATAGCGCCTGTCTGCTTTCTTGGTAGTAAATACTACTGTTCCATCAACCAATGCAAAAATGGTGTGGTCCTTTCCGATACCTACATTTTTACCCGGATGGTAAGAAGTACCTCTTTGGCGAATTATAACATTTCCGGCCTTGGCAGTTTGCCCGCCAAATATTTTAACGCCTAAGCGCTTACTGTGTGATTCTCTTCCGTTTTTTGAACTACCGACCCCTTTCTTGTGTGCCATGACGGTTTATATTTTTATTTTTTATTACTTTTTACGAGTTGTTTTCTTTTTTTCAGTAGCCTTTTTTGCTTTCGGAGCAGCTTTTTTCTTCTTTTTAGGAGCTTCCTCAATCTCCTCTACTTCTTCTTCCTGACCTTCCTCCTCTACCAGTTCTTCTCCATCTCCATTTTCTGACATTACAATTTCCTCCTCAATTGGCGTTACTTCTTCTTCTATTTCCAATATTTCTCCTTCACCCAATATGCCTTGAATAAGTAATTCGGTAAGGTATTGACGGTGCCCATTGAGTCTTTTGTAGCCTTTTCTACGTTTTTTCTTAAAAACCAATATTTTGTCATCCTTTACATGAGCTACAACCTTGGCAGCTACACGGGTTCCATCTACAAAGGGCATGCCCACGCTAACGGCTCCATCCTTATCTACCAATAGAACCTTATTGAATTCTACCTGGCTTCCTTCGGCTGCATCAAGGCGGTGTACATAGATTCTTTGTTTCTTTTTTACCTTATGCTGCTTCCCTGCTATATCTACAATTGCGTACATGGTTTTCAGATTTTTAACTGTTTTTTCTTTTAAAGGGGTGCAAAGGTAATATTTTTTTAAATACCTCTTTCATATTCGATATTTTTTTGCCCTTATTTCATTCTCGTGGCTGTTCCAAATTAATTTCTACATTTGAACAAACCTATCCTTCTAATCCTATGGTATCAAGAAGAGACTTTATCAGCAAATCTACCCTTCTGGCAGGTTCTTTATCCTTTTTAAAATTTTCGAACCCGGTGTTTGCCGAGACATTAGAGAAAAAAGTAAATAAACTTGGCAGTTTAAGCCCCGGCGAAACAGCCAATGATGAGGATTTCTGGTCGTGGGTAAGGGAGAGCTATACTTTATCGCCTAACATTATTAACCTGAATGCGGGAGGGGTAAGTGCCCAGCCTAAAGTGGTTCAGGATGCCCATATTGAAAATTATAAAATGTGTAACGAAGGACCTTCTTATTTTATGTGGAGGATACTTGATGGAGGAAGGGAACCCTTGCGGGCAAAGCTGGCTACAATGGCAGGTTGTTCACCGGAGGAAATTGCCATAAATCGTAACTCTACCGAGGGCCTTAATACTGTTATTTTCGGGTTGAATTTGAAAGCGGGCGATGAGGTGGTATTAACCAAGTATGACTATCCCCACATGATGACCGCGTGGAAACAAAGGGAAAAAAGGGATGGCATTAAGCTCAACTGGGTTGATTGGGATTTTCCCCTTGAGAATGATGAGGCTATTGTAAAGGCTTATGCCGATAAAATCACCTCAAAAACTAAGATTGTACATATAACCCATGTTATCAACTGGGTGGGACAAATAATGCCAGCCCGGGCTATAGCCGATATGGCCCATGCAAGGGGTTGTGAAGTGATTGTGGACGGAGCCCATTCCTTTAACCAGATTGACTTTAAAATACCTGATATTAATGCCGATTATTTTGCCACTTCCCTGCACAAATGGCTGGGTGCCCCTTTTGGCAGCGGGATGCTCTATATTAAAAAGGATAAGATAAAGAATGTGTGGGCATTGCTGGGCGACGATAAATCGGGGCAGGATGACATAAGGGTATTTGAAAACCTGGGCACACGCTCTATGGCATCGGAAATGGCAATAGGCAATGCTGCCGATTTTCAATCGGGTATAGGCATACAGCGTAAGGAAGCCCGCCTGCGCTACTTGAAGGACTACTGGATGAACAAAGCCAAGGCTATCCCAAAAGTGTCGTTTAGTACTTCTGCTATGCCCAAATATTCCTGCGCCATAGCCAGCTTCTCTATAGATGGCTGGAAAGGAGGCGATATATGTGATAAGTTATTTGGGGATAAGAAGATATTCGTTACCCCCATTGTATATGAAAAACTGAATTGTGTAAGGGTATCACCGAATATCTATAATTCGACCTGGGAGTTGGACCGCCTGTTGGAAGGCATAGAGGAAATTGCCAAGGCCACACCTCCGGTGCAGGATGACCCAAAAGAAAAAGAGCACAAAAAATAAGGAATTCAAAAACGGTTATGTCACGGTTTTTTAAGGAATGGGCAATGTGACGTAAGGATAGTAGATTGGGCAACCTATTATGGAGGAAGCGGACTAGATTATGGTAGCTCTATCAATAGTGATGGTACGAATGTGTGGGTAACGGGAGAGACAGAATCAACAAATTTTCCTACACTAAATCCGGGAGGGGGAACCTATTTCCGGGGGCACTTCCCGGGTGGGAAACTCCCTTTATATTACAATTCAATACTGCAGGGGTACGTAAATGGGCTACCTATTATGGAGGAAGTAATGATGATGTTGCTAATTCCATTAGTAGCGATGGTAAAAATGTATGGGTAACGGGATTTTCAGCTTCAGCAGATTTTCCAACACTTAATCCAGGAGGAGGAGCCTATTTCCAAGGGGCGCCTGCATCAATAAATGGTAATGCATTTATATTGCAATTTAACGCTTCCGGGGTGCGTAAATGGGCAACTTATTATGGAGGAGATATTGGGTATTCCATACAAAGCGATGGCAACAATGTGTGGGTATGCGGATCAACCCCTTCCGATTTTCCTACCTTAAACTCCGGATGCGGATTTTTTCAAGATACATTAGGCGGAGGACAGGATGTATTTATTTTAGGCCATGTATTAACATAGTGTTTTTATTGACATAAGCCATTCACTTTCAAATTAATATAACTGCTATTTGTTTAACTCACTGGTAAATAGACAATAAGATATCTTTCAGTAGCATACTGGGGCCTCGTGTCCACAAAAATAACATCCAACCCATAGATTTGTTTTAGACAAGTTTCTATATGCTTAACATCAAGTTTCTTTAGCCTATAAGAAATTCCAATCTCATAATTGTTTTCAAGAGACTGGGCTATTTCGAACTTCCAATTGGGTAATATCTCTTGTGCATTTTGCTTCGATATGTTTTGCAAAAAGTCTGATATTATTTGCGCTACATCTTGTTCGTTCATCTCGATAGCAGTACTATTCATTCCCATATCGTTTAGTTTCTTGGATTCTCCTTCAATTCTGCTTTGTAAATGATTTAGGGTACTTTTTATATCCTTAGCTTCTGAAATTTTAGAACTAATTTTTATTAAGTCCATTTTAAATATTTTAGAAGCCAAAGCTAAAAAGAAATTTTTAAATTTATTCATGGATTTTTAATATTATATTACGTTATTTAGCTATAATAAGCCTAAATTTTTATGTTTAATGAACTGATTTGTTTCAATCAGTAGCTCAGGAATTCCTAACGCTCTTCTATCTGAATCACCCGTCTACATTGAAATTGCAGGACGAGAGCGACACATACATGGACTTTTGGACGAAAAAGAGGAAGGAATACATCGGCAAGATTTCGTAAAGTAAAAATTACTACATTGGGATGTTGTATACAATGAACCATTGCCTTGGGCAAGTATTGGTTGGGTTTGGCCATAAGGCCCGCTCTAACAAAGCAGGCCAAAAGCCAAAGGACAAAATAAGCCCAAAACTAAAATATGAGCATAACAGCTCTTGTTGCAGTTTGCCTACTCTTATTGAGAAAGGTAGACAGTATCAAGGTGAAATTCCGAAAGTAACCAAGATACACCTACTCCTCAAGATAGGGGTAGGTTCTTTTTTATATATTCATGTGATTTTCTTGTTTCAGTAGCTCAGGAATTCTTCATAGCGCTCTTCCACTCTCTTCTTCCTATCATACGTCCTATCGTCCCTTAGCGAATGTCCGAGAAAGAATTCCAATTTGTTCTCGTCATTGCGCATTATCTGCTGCATCTCGAACAGGTACAGATAATTTTGCAGGTACTTGGTGGACACGTTTATGAAGTTCCTGTTCAACCAGCGCTTCAGTTCCGATGCCAGGCTGTTCACTTTGTTGATGTGGTACAACCCGTCTTTGACGTGCTGGTTCGCCGAAGACTTTATCTGCACGTGTGGCAAGTCGAGAGATTTGACGAAGCCTTCAATCGTGGGGTGCATGTCGGAACAGATTATGTTGTCTTTGTTCAGCCTCGATTTGTCTATCACCCGGTCTAAATCTGACCGTCTTATCCGTCCGAGCTTGGTCGTCTTCATGTCCAGCGTCCTGTACCTGTCAGCGAGAACCATCACGGCCACTTGCTGGTCGCTTATACCCCTTTTCTTGGATTCTACGCCCTTAAAATTCTTTCTCCGACCCTTCTGGTTGAACTTTAGAAAGACGTCGTCGGTCTCGACTATTCCTTTGAATTCGCGCGTGAATGTTTTCTCGAAAGAACAGAGAGCCCTGTGTCTCCAGTTGAACACGGTTGCGGTTGATAGGTGCAACTGTTTCGATATTTCTCGGATGGATTTGTTCTCGAGCATGAGTTTGATGAAGCTCATCCAGAGGTGTTTCTTTTTCACGTTGTAGACCGATGTGCCGGTGAAGTTGCTGAATGTTTTCTTGCAGTCTTTGCACCTGTATCTCGGCTTGCTCTTGTTCGAATACGTTCCGAATTTGATTACGTGAAAGCTCTTGCAGTAGAGGCATTGAGGTCTTTCTGTTCCTGTCCTGAAAGATAGTAACTTGGTTTCGTTTCCTATTTGTGATTCTAATCGCTTGATTAGTTTGAGCTG
>Ga0206823_1193_pt1 | contig 12262 bp, 9 predicted proteins | sample Alteio_BWOrgCont_81_FD_152868 | JGI IMG/M metagenome (GOLD analysis project Ga0206823, IMG submission 152868) | Enriched cells from forest soil in Barre Woods Harvard Forest LTER site, Petersham, Massachusetts, United States -... | ecosystem: Environmental > Terrestrial > Soil > Temperate forest > O...
ACCGATAATTTAAAGAGTATAACGCATATTAAATTTAAATGTGTTGACACATTAATCTGCCGTGCTTAAAATGGAGGCTGGACTTAGTTTTTCTAGGAGGGTAGAGAGTATGGCACCAAGCAAGAAACAAGCAAAAACACTTCAAGAGACTTTAAAATTCATACAACAAGAAAACCAACGAGAGGGTATTTCTGCCGAATCGATAGATTCTGTTAGGCGCATAAGAAGAAGTGTGACGACACCCTCATTTTCAGAAATTGAAAAAAATTTTGCTGCAGACAAGCTCAGTATGGACCAGAAGAAAGTTTTATATAATCAATTTTCATGGGTTTTTTATGAATACATCTCTCGCCTTTGTCAAACCTACATCACTTGTACAAATAATATTCATACAGACCTGATAAATAATAGATCGCTGATAGTCAATCAGTGGATAGCGGTGCTTGACTTTTGGCAGCGACGTCTTTATCACCTTTTTATCATCGTTGATGGGTATGAACCAGAAAAATATGGAGAAAGTAAAAAAACCGTGGCCGACGATCTTAAGCGCATGCAAGAAGAAGATAAAACAAGACTTGACTGGAATTCAACAGTATGGGCGATTTTTGATTTGCTCAATGATTCGTATTTTAGCCAAGATGTTATCAATAAATTAAAAGCAAATTTACATCAACTGACAGAAAAACTGTGGGGTGCAGCCTATTTCAAACATATGCTAGAAAGCATTGAGTTCCCAGAGGTAAAAGAACAGCGGCCTGATACACTATTTCAACATCTTTTGTTGGATAAAATGAATGAACAAATAAAAAATATAGATCAGAATATGTTTGATAGGTTGCGAGTAGGTATTTTTGAAGGCTTTCCAGGTGTTGCAGACCAGTTGACAATGACGACTGCAACGACTGTAACGACTGCCACAACGGCTATTGATGACGATGACGAGGACAGCTCATCAGAAGAGAATGTAGACGCGTTACAAGAGGAGAACCTGCGCAAGGGTATTGGTGTTTTTAGACCGGATGGTAGTATTTCTAGGCCTCTTCTTACAGGGTTGAGGGGGACATCTCTATCGGTGCTTATTTCCTATCTCGAAGGTATATGCGAGATCAACATGAGTGAGTATGGTATTGATTGTATCAATAGACTTTATAGTGCTCTCAATGGGGCACTTATTGCGGCAGTTAATCTAACGACCACTGCAGCAAGTGTACCGGTACAAGCCACACCGTTGCCCAATGCAAGTGCTCCCATCATACCGCCTTGTTTTAATCGAACGTTAGCGCATGCAGAAATGGACTCATCGACGACAGCATGGATGGATGATGTTACTTCTGTTGCCGCTGTTGTAGCGGGTATGGGGATAGCGTTTGCAGCCGGTTTAGTAACAGGAGGTTTAGTAAAACAAGGTTTTTTTTCCTGTAAAAAACCATGCGATACAGACCGCGTGCATCCGTTAGCGTCACTTGCAGATACCCCTCTTTTAGTGAGTCAATAACTTTCCTTAACCCCAGTTCGAAGTTTCAGCTTATCAGGGGGTAGTTGTTTTGGCCGTCCCTCGTCACCCTGGCGCACCACTACCTCGTCACCCCGGGATCAGCCGGGGTGACGAGGTAGTGGTTGTGCCTGGGTGACGAGGTAAAAGCTGAAACTCCGAACTGGGGTTTCTTTAGGATTGCGAGCTTCGCTTGCAACACAGCCAAAAATTCAAGTGCGAAGAGTATATATATAAAAATATCCCTTCCTGACGGAAGGGATAGGCGAACAATCTTGTTTTTTATTAAAAGGGTTGTGACGTTTGCCAATAAATGGTTGGACCTTGGTTAGGTATCAGTTTATTGCTTGCTAAGTAATGATATTCGCTGCACACATAGCGATATTGGCATGATGCAATGTTTGTACACGCGTTGGGGCTAATTTGGAGTCTAGATAATAACTGACTTAGCGTTGCTGAGTCATAGTACGATCCAGAAACAAAACCCGCTTTCCTTACTAAGTAACTATCAAATGCACAGGCACTTTGACCTGAATAGGCAGCGTTTGCCACATTGATACTACTCAATAAACTTATGCAAATAGCTGAAGCCATTAGTAATAATTTTTTCATACTATCCCCTTAGGTAATATCAGTAAAACCTTATAGCGCCCGCTATAGTGCTCTACTTCTTTTCAAGATAGCTTATGAATCACTAAGATTCAATTTTATACCCAAGATACTCACAGCCAGCGTATACTAGCCTTAGCGGCTTTCTTTCGGTATAACGATGGACATATGAAGAGCTCCCTACTCAGAAGATTAATGATACTGATTGAGCGTTATGAAGAATTAACCGCTTTATTAGGGACTATAGACGTCATTAACGATCAAAATCATTTCCGTGAGTTATCCAAAGAGTATGGTCGATTAGGTCCCATCGTACAATGTTTTCAGCAATACCAGACTAATCTCGAAGTCATCAAACAAGCGGAAGAATGTTTACACGACCCTGATCCAGAGCTGCAAAATTTAGCCGCAGAAGAACTGAACAGTGTTCGCAGTAAACAAGACATCGTGGAAGCAGAATTAGAGCGTTTATTAATACCACAGGATCCCAATGACCAACGTAATATATTTCTAGAAATTCGTGCAGCGGCGGGTGGAGATGAAGCCGCTATTTTTGCCGGAAACTTATTGCGTATGTATGTCAGGTATGCAGAAACACAAGGCTGGTCTGTTGAGATCATCCACAGTAGTCCTAGTGAACAAGGGGGTTATAAAGAAATTGTTATACGCATTTCTGGAACCGATGTTTATGCGCACTTAAAATTTGAATCCGGTGCGCATCGTGTACAACGTGTGCCAGAAACAGAAGCACAAGGTCGCGTACATACCTCTACGTGTACCGTTGCGGTTCTGCCGGAAATAGAAACCGTTGATGAAGTGACTATTAATCCAGCCGAATTAAAAATTGATACTTTTCGTGCTTCGGGCGCGGGAGGGCAGCATGTACAAAAAACGGACTCAGCCATTCGCATTACCCATTTACCTTCCGGATTAGACGTCGAATGTCAGGATGAACGTTCCCAGCATAAAAACCGTGCGCGCGCCATGTCTTTACTACAAGCTAAATTACGCGCTGCGCAGCAAGCCAAGCAGCAGCAGCAGGAGGCACAAACACGACGTATTTTGGTGGGTAGTGGTGATCGTTCAGAACGAATACGTACCTATAATTTTCCTCAAGGCCGATTAACCGATCATCGAATAAATCTAACCTTATATCAATTATCTGATATCATGGAAGGTCAGTTGCTGACGGTTATTCAATCCCTTATGCGTGAGTATCAAGCCGATAAACTAGCCGCCATAGGCGAGCAAAAAGGAGGTTCATGATGTTACGAACATTGGCGATTGCCTTGATCATTGTGTTATTGTTAATTCTGGGGGGGCCATATTACGCTGGCTTTACTGAATGGAGCGGTTGCGATTAGCTTAACCGTATGGGGCCTTTTGGTAGCGTCTGTATTCTTTTTTTGTTTGAGTATTTTATTATTCTTTATACTAACGTGGACAGGCGTGCTTATTTTAGGTTTTATGGCTATCGTTTGGACAGTATTAGCAGCTATTTTATTCCCCATTTTGTTGCCTGTTTTACTGCCTTTATGCCTTATTTTGTTTTTTGTTTCCTATGTGAGACGTAAGCAAAATCCTAATTCATTGTCCTAATGTTGTGAATATACTCAAAGCAATTGGGTTTTCGGCAAGGCGCCGCGCAGGCGAAGCAACCGGAGTGTATTCATGATACATGAGGATTGTGAGCCAAGCGGGAACGCAGACCGAAAATTCAAGTGCGAAGAGTATCTTCTATTTTTATGGCGTTGGGCGGTTAACGCATTAATCCCAAGTAGTTCCACTCCCCATCTCGACGCTGAGCTTTTATTAGCAGCTCATTTAGGGATGACACGAGCGCAGCTCTATGGTCAAACACCTTGTTTTGTATTTTCTTCTGCACAGCAACACGCTATCCAAGTGGCCGTAGAGCGTCGTCAAAGGGGAGAACCCATCGCCTATTTATTAGGGGAACAGGAGTTTTGGTCGTTAACGTTTACAGTCAATGCCTCTGTGCTCATTCCACGTCCAGAAACTGAATTATTAGTGCAGCTATTACTTGAAAAGTATACCCATGAAACAATAAAAGTTGCTGATTTAGGCACGGGTTCGGGGGCGATTGCTGTGGCATTAGCCAGCGAAAGGCCTGCTTGGCAATTGATTGCCACCGATTATTGTCAGGATGCCTTGCAGCTTGCAGAACAAAACAGGCATCGCTATAGACTGCAAAATCTAGAATGGCGTCAGGGCGATTGGTGTCATGCTTTTCGTCGCCGTGAATGTTTCGATGTGATTGTCAGTAACCCCCCTTATCTTTCTCCTCATGATCCTCACCTTCACTCTGAACTAGGTTTACGCTTCGAGCCAAAAATAGCATTAATTTCAGAAGAAAATGGCTTAAATCACTTAGTGACCATCATTCGTCAAGCGCGCCATCATTTGCGAGAAGGGGGGGGGTTGTTTCTAGAGCATGGTCATGAACAAGCGGCGTTTGTGTGTCACGCTTTTTTCAAATTTGGCTATCACAGCCTACAACAACATAAAGATTTATCAGGTCATCTACGCGTTACCAGTGGAAAATGGCATTAATTGAAAAAATGATCTATAAACCAATAAAAAGAAACTATACACAAAGCCATTGGATTTTTGGCAAGCGTGCTACCAAGACCGAAAGTTCAAGTGTGCAGAGTATACATGGGTTAAGAACAAGAATGAGAAGTCATTGCCATGTAGAAATATTTTTGGTATAGATGTGTTTGGTTTTTTTGAGTGTGCCAATTCCGGCACGTTATAAATTCTCAAGGAGAACTTTATGCCAGTCAAGAAAAAACCTGTAGCTGTAAAGCGACGTAAAAGACGTGCTACAGTTGCAAAGCCAGCGACACGTAAAAAAACTACAAAACGAAGAAAGAAAACAGCGGCGGCAGCGCGCACTACGACAAAACGTCGGCGTAAAACTAAAGCGGGCACTAAGAAGGCCGTAGCTAAACGACCCCGAAGAAAAACAACCGCTAAGCGAAGAAAGACAAAAATTGGAGTAAAACATAAAAGGAAAATGACTATGCGAGGCAAGCCTAAAAGCAAGGGTACGGTAAAAAAAAAGCCCAATAAACGTAGCGCCTCCAAAAGAACGTCAAACTCCTCGCATGCTCAAGTCAATAGAGAACCTAGAGCTGTAAAAAAGATAAACAGTAAACGTTCTACGACGACAACAGCTGTTAGGAAAAGCGTTAACAAAAAACGAAAGCAAGCACAGTCTGATTCCCAGGTACATCCTGTAGTAAAACAACAACCATTATTAGAAGTTAAAATGGCAGAATCCAAAAAACTTAAAAAACGAACAAAAACGCCATTACCAGAAACAAGGCAAGAATCGGTTTCTACACGTACAGAAAGCGATTTGAATATGGCGCCTTATAAGGAACGACCTGGGGAAGACTATATGAGTAGCCATCAGCAGGCGCATTTTCGTTGTTTACTCTTACAACGAAAACGCATGTTGTTGGAGGATATGGGACGCACCGTACATCATTTGCAAGATGAAGGCGTTTCTTTGCCTGATATTAGTGACCGTGCCACGCAAGAAGAGGAGTTTAATTTAGAACTGCGTGCCAGAGACCGAGAGCGTAAGTTAATCAAGAAAATTGAGGAAGCTTTGCAGCAACTTGATGAGGGACGCTATGGGTTCTGTCATTCTTGTGGCGTAGAAATTGGTGTTCGTCGCTTAGAAGCACGTCCTACGGCTAATTTATGTATTGATTGTAAAACTTTGGATGAAATTCGAGAAAAACAAATGGGCGGGTAGTGTGTGTAGTTTAGTTTTCGGCAAGGCGCTGCGAAGATGAGCAACATGTCGAATGTATTGAAACAGATCTATCAAACTTCTCTTGTTCTTCTAACCGACTTCTATCAGCTTACGATGGCTTATGGCTATTGGCAGGCTGATATCCATGAACGCGAAGCCGTTTTTTATCATAGTTTTCGTAAGTCACCTTTTGGCGGAGGCTATGCGATTTGTGCCGGTTTAGGGACCTTAATTGATTATCTTGATTCTTTTTGTTTTACCAAAGAGGATGTGGATTATTTAGCGGAGCTTACTGATTCTAGTGGAAAAAGATTATTCAACCCCCTGTTTTTAGCTTATCTTAATCAACTTAAATTCAGTTGTGATATTGATGCCATAGAGGAAGGTTCCGTCGTTTTTCCTCAAGAACCTTTAGTGCGTGTGAAAGGGCCTTTACTGCAATGCCAGTTATTGGAAAGTATCTTATTAAATATTGTTAATTTTCAAACGTTAATTGCGACCAGCGCCGCTAGATTCATTCAGGCAACACGTGGAGAGCCGGTACTTGAATTTGGCTTACGTCGTGCACAAGGGTTTGATGGCGCGCTCATGGCGAGTCGTGCGGCCTATATTGGTGGCTGTATGGCTAGCTCAAATGTATTGGCAGGAAAACTGTTTAATATTCCCGTTCGTGGCACCCATGCACACAGTTGGATGTTATGCTTTAATTCTGAATTAGATGCTTTTCGTGCCTATGCTAAGATTTTTCCTGATCGTTGTATTTTTTTAGTCGATACCTACAACACAGTAGAAGGCGTAAAGAATGCCATCAAAGTTGCTAAAGAATTAGCGCCTGCAGGATTTCAATTGGCAGGGATTCGCTTGGATTCCGGTGATTTGGCCTATTTGAGTCAAGAAGCCCGAAAGCTTTTGGATGCAGCGGGTTATCCGGATACGATTATTGTAGGGAGCAATGACCTGAGTCCTTCTGTCATCACCAGTTTAAAAGAGCAACAAGCGAAAATTACGATGTGGGGTGTGGGTACACATCTGATTACGGCTTACGAACAGCCTGCATTAGAGGGCGTCTATAAGTTAAGTGCACTTAAAACGGCACATGGAAAATGGGAATATAAAGTTAAGTTATCGGAGCAGGCGATTAAAATTTCAACACCCGGCATATTAGCGACACGACGTTTCTATTTAGAAGCAGATGGTCAGCGCTACGCCATAGCGGATGCTATCTATGATGAACAACATGCGCTTTCAGAAGCCTGCACGATTATCGATCCGCTGGATGCGACGAGACGTCGTGTTATTCCGTCCGGTACACTTTACCGTGAATTATTGCAGCCGATCTTTAGAAAAGGCCTGTTAGTCTATAAAAGACCACCCTTACAGTCTAGTCAAGCAAAAACAAAGGATGAACTCAGCCAATTTCATGCAACCATTCGACGGCTTTTAAATCCTCATCACTATCCGGTTGGGTTGGCCGAAAATCTCTACGATTTAAAACTAAAACTTGTTTTAAAAGCGAAGGGGCTTGTAGAATAACGACACCTAAGCATTAGGAGTATCCGTGTATGTCAGTCGTTGCCGTCAAAAAAATGGGTACTCAATCTTTATTAGAGCCTTCTTTACCAATAGAAAATTTTTCGTCTGAAGCACTGTATCGCTTAATCGACGATTTAAAAGAAACCATGAAGGCAGAGCAGGGTGTTGGTATTGCAGCACCGCAGATAGGGTATAATCAACGCGTAGTTATTTTTGGGTTTGAACAGTGTGATCGTTATCCCAGTGAAGCCGCTATTCCTTTTACTGTACTAATAAACCCTACCATTAAGCCACTGTCTGAGGAAATGGAAGATGGTTGGGAAGGCTGTCTCAGTTTACCTGGATTACGTGGTTTAGTGCCACGGTATACGAATATCGAATACAGTGGTTTTGATGCACAAGGAAAATTATTCTCGCGTACTGTTGACGGTTTTCACGCCCGCGTGGTGCAACACGAAGTCGATCATATAGAGGGTATTTTATATCCGCAGCGTATCAAAGATCTGCGATTTTTTGGCTTTTTGGATGCATTAGCTGAGAGATGTTAAAGGTGCCGCCGTTATCGCTCTATATCCATTTCCCGTGGTGTATCAAAAAATGCCCTTACTGTGATTTTAATTCACACACATTACGGTCGGATTTGCCCGAAACTGCTTATATTAATGCCTTGCTGGAAGATGTCAATCAGCAGCTGCCTAAGGTTTTCCATCGTCCTATAAGTAGTATTTTTATGGGAGGTGGTACACCCAGTTTATTTTCACCGGAAGCGATTAGCTATTTATTAGACGAGCTAAACAAGCGATTAGATTTTTCTACGGATATAGAAATTACTTTAGAGGCGAATCCAGGCACGGTTGAATTTCAACGTTTCGCTGCTTATCGTACGCTGGGTATCAACCGACTTTCTTTGGGGATACAAAGTTTTAGTGACCCTCAACTGAAAGCATTAGGACGTATTCATGATGGTCAGGAGGCGAGGAATGCCGTGCTTGCGGCTAAAGCAGCGGGTTTTAGCAATATTAATTTAGATCTCATGCACGGCTTGCCTAATCAGAGTGTGCAGGCGGGATTAGACGATTTAAAGACAGCTATAGCACTTGTGCCATCACACATTTCTTGGTATCAGCTGACGATTGAACCGAATACTGCATTTTCAACAAAACCACCGACATTGCCCCATGAGGATACCCTTTGGGAACTACAGGAACAAGGAAACTGGCAACTCGAAAAAAATGGCTATAGACAATATGAGATTTCTGCTTATAGCCAACACGCTTATCGCTGTCTACATAATCGACACTACTGGGAGTTTGCTGATTATTTAGGTATTGGTGCGGGCGCACACAGTAAATTGAGCGACGAAAATAATCAAATCATTGTACGTTCTTGGAAGCATAAGCATCCTAAAGATTATTTAGCGAAAAAAAATAATTTTGTGGGCGATGAACGACCTATTTTAGCACAGGAATTGGCATTTGAATTTATGCTCAATGCATTACGTCTACATTATCCTGTTCCTGTACAGTTATTTGAAGAGCGTACCGGACTTGCATTTTCTATCTTGCTTAAGCCGCTAGAAGCCGCTGAAAAACTCGCCCTGTTAACCGTACATAATGATACTTTCTGCCTTACTGAGCGAGGAAAACGTTTTTACAATGACCTGGTCGCTTTATTTCTGACTTAGCCAAGTTCACGGACTGTTGCTAAAGTAAGGCTTACTTTCTGTAGGGTGGTTGGGAGGCGGCGTGTGTTTAAAAAAGTGTACGGGCCTACTAGGCCCGATAGGCGCTAGCGTAGGAACAAATAGGGTAGCCGGTACCGGTATATAATCGATTACGCAGGGTGTTATGTACACAGTCCTCATCGCGTTTAATGACGCGACTACAATGGGAGGGGTTTGCTCAGCTAAACCAACAGGATCAATACGTGCTACATAGTCCGTGAATGTGGCTGTATCATGCAGTGTGTTGCGAAACTTAGCTTTAATTGTTTCTTTATCATTCCATGTCTTCAAAACGTCCACTTCAGCTTGCTTAAATTTTTTATATTGATCACTAAATGTCGGTATTGAGAATCCGTGTTCTACAGCTTGTTCTGGGGTCATCCTCGGGGTATTATTTTGTATCAACTGAGTGACTTGCGCAGCCAGGTTATCTTGTTTGCGCTTACAACGAACTACATGCTGATTGTAATTGTTCATCGCTGCTACGTATGCAGTGAATAAATCATGAGCATGTGATTCTAATTTTGGCAAGCGAGCATCACTTTTTCTCTCTATTTTTTGAGCGACACGCTTCGCAGTGTGCGTTACTGTCGCGGTTAATTTAGCTTGCTCACTATCCGAGTCTTTTTTCGTTTTTTCTTTATTCGTACACCGTGTTTTTGTTGGGGTAGGACGGATGTTATCCGTTTCATTTTTTAGAAACTGCAGAATTAACTGCACAGATTCTTGTAGTGTCGTTGGTCTGTACGATAAAATAGTGTATTGGGTGAACAATTTTTCTTTACGATCGAGTAGTTCAGGTACGCATGATAGGAACTTGATATGCCCAGACGCTAATAGTTGTGTTAGTGTTTTTTCACATTGTTCATCAGGGCCTACTATTTCATGAAGCACGTCAGAAATGTTTTTTTTAAGCGTAACCCATTCTGCAGCTGTGGCTTTCAGTGCCAAGGATCGTGTATTTTTTACTTTTCTATCGACATCGCTTGCCGTGTTTAGAGAGCGCATTTGGTCCACTATTTCTATGAAATTGGTGGTTTGGTAATCAAGAATTTTAGTGCCGCTTAAGTTATGTGTTAATGCATTTGATTGTTCTAATGCGTTTAAGCAGTTTATTATGCACTGGATTAATCCAGAAACCTGGCCTACAGCAGAAGAAAATTGATGACGTGCCTGTTTATCATTTTTTTCAGATTGAAATCTAGTCAAATAAGTGCTGCATTGCTGTAATTGCCGAGTCAAATTATTCACATAGTTAAAACTTTTTTTAAGAAAAGGGTCTAAAATGTTTTGCTTAAAATTGTTTTTTTTCGTTAAATCACTGTTATCAGCGTTCTTTGCTTGTGCCAAAAACTGTTCAGATTGCTTGCGCGAGAGATGAACGTCTATACGATTCTCTTCGTATGCAAATAATGCCTCATAGGCTACTATGAAGTTAAAATATTCATCCTGTTGGTTTTTGAAATACTGAATTCTTTCAGTGAGCCATGAGACATGGATAGCCTCTGTAGACTTTACGCGTTTAAGCTTGGTGAACGCTTTTACTGTAGCAAGAATATTTGCTCCTGCTTCCGTCAGCGTTGCGAATTCTTTTAATACGTCGCTTACCCCCTTCGCTTTGTGTTGAATCATCATGACCTCATCCCTAATATTTTTTGCTGCTGATAATTCCTCATCTATCGTGGATATCAATTTTTTTTCTTTTTCCTTTTTTTCATGGGTAAGCACCGTGATTTTTTTGGTTAGTGCCGTCGCTTCTTGTGCTATAGATTGTTTTCTAGAGGTGAGCCAAGTATCTAATGTCTGTAATTTAGAAAGCAGTGTTCTTGCTTCCAAGTGTTTTAAGTTCAAAGCCTGTGCAGTCTTATTAAGAATATCGCTTATACAGCGACCTACAAGCGCTACATCGCCTATATTGAGCTGGGTTGTCGTCATAGGATGCTCTGTTTTGATATCTTGATTGGCGGACGACATCTCCGAAAAAAATAAAAACCGTATCATCGTATGTAAATTAATCAAATTGTCCTTTGTAAAACTCCAGCGATAAAAGTAGTACAGTGCATTTATACTATTCGAAGCAGCGTGAGTTTTACACGTAGAGCCAGGCCAAGGCATCTCAGAAAAATCTTTACCCATTGTCTCAATGATTTTGTTACGTAAGATGATGGTATTCGTTTCTGATAAATGTAATAGAAAAATAAGCAGTGATAAATAATTTGACGTCAGATTATCAGGATTTTCTACATGATACAGACTATTTTTCCAGAGGTTTAATTCGTCTTCCAGCAGAGAAACACGCTCGGCGTTTGATTTATTATAAAGGGTCAAAGGGTTATTATTTTCAGTTAGCAGCCTATTATTTATTTCATCGAGTTCTTTTTCAAGGGCAATTAATGTTTCTTCACCATGAGGCGTAGCTAAGGATTTTGGGTAAGAGAAATAATCAGGATCACCCAGTTGTATCTGATTTTTAAGGGCTTCAAAACGGGACTGTATGGGTATTGTTTTTACTAATGGAATTAAAGTGCTATAGGAAAACCATAGCCATAATTCTACGAGGCCATGTTCGGAGTCTGGCAATAGTATTTTATCGGGTATCCAGAAGCGAAGAAATTTTTCGATTGTGTTTAAAGGAAAAAGCCCTTTGGGATAAGCGTTGGATTCGATAAGTAACGTCATCGTACACATGCTGCTATGAGCGGTAGCTTCGGAAGCCTGTTGAACAGGGCTAATCATTCCAACGTGACGACGATAATTAGCAATAAAATGCTGATAGAGAACAGGACATGTTAGTCTTTGATGGTGTGCTATAAATTCGCGTTCTTCTTTATAGAGTCTGTATGCAATATCCCAACTCAAATCTGCTACTGTATCATTGTGGTCTAAGTAGAGAACGCATTCAGTTCTGAAAGAAACTAAGTTATTGACATGGGTAAAAAAAGTTAGAACCTTGAGCAATTCTTCATAAAATTTTTCTTTCTCTGTATGATAAGATTTTTCTTTGTCTGCATTGAAACAAGCTGTTTTTAAATCGTAAAGATTAGGATCCACTTTCTCTGTAAAAGCCACTTGAGAATTATAGTCATCATAAATCGCGTCAAAACGAGACGATGGATCA
>Ga0206823_1194_pt1 | contig 12188 bp, 7 predicted proteins | sample Alteio_BWOrgCont_81_FD_152868 | JGI IMG/M metagenome (GOLD analysis project Ga0206823, IMG submission 152868) | Enriched cells from forest soil in Barre Woods Harvard Forest LTER site, Petersham, Massachusetts, United States -... | ecosystem: Environmental > Terrestrial > Soil > Temperate forest > O...
TCGGGGGTAAAGCCCAGCTGGCTCTCGAGGATGGGCAGCATCACGATGATCCCGCCGCCCGGGATGGCGGCCACGGAGAACTTGGCCAGCACGAAGTAGAGGGCAAAGAGGCAGTAGGTGGCGAAGGAGGGGTCGGGCAGGCCGAAGCTCTTGAGCACGGCAAAGGCAAGGATCGGGATGGCAAAGCAGTCCCCAATTAGATGGGTGTTGACCGTGACGGGGATGGCAAGGCGGGAGAGGGGGCCCGGCGCGTTCTTCTCTGTGGCGAGGATCGTGAGGGGCATTGCGGCGGCACTCGACATACTGCAAAAGCCGGCTGTGGCTGCAGGGAGCATGTTTTTGAAGCTGCGTGCAGCGTCCAGGGGGCGCAGACGGTTTGAGGCCAGGTAGATCAGCGCGATGTAGGTGCAGGCCGAGAGGCCAATGATGAGGAAGATGAGGGCGTAGTTGGAGATGATGGTGATGAGCACCTTGTCGTGGAGCAGTTTGATGACAAAGCCGGCGATGAAGAGTGGGATCAGGTAGGTCAGGAACCGCAAGGAGCTGCTGACGATGCGTTCAAAGAGGCTGGAGAGCCGGCCGGCCAGGGCGGGCCGCAGGAACGCCCCGAGAAGACCCAGGAGAATGCCTCCAAACATCGCCACGTCATTGGGAATGAGTTTGGGTAGAGCAAACGACCAGGCAGGGACAAGGCCTGCATCTGTGGCGGGCAATGCGAGGGACAGGTCCAGCTGGTAGATGGCCGATCCCACCTGGTAGCTCACCAGCGTTGAGAGGAAGTTGGAGCAGCAGACGGCGCATAGGATGAGGAGGATCAGCTTGGTGGCCCCGCGGGCCAGCTGCGAGATCGTCTTGAAGAGGAGCATGAAGATGAGAAAGGGCAGGGCAAACGTGATCAGCCCCTTGATCGATAGGCTGAGAGCGTAGATGGCGCTCTGAAGCGAGATGGGGATCAGTCCGTCCAGGATGACAATCAGTAGGACGGTGGCCAGTAAAACCAGCGGCATTTTGCGTAACATGGGCTCTCCTTATTCGAGCTAGTTATGTGTCAAAAATTGTGATTATAGAGAGAGCTGCCGGCCGCCGCCGGTCAACGTCGTCAGGAGAGCTGTTACGGGGTGCGCTGCCATGATCAAAAGAATAGACATCTGCTGCTCTGAAGGCAAGGGCCGGTCAAGGACCGGCTGAATTGAATATTGACTTTGTCCTACAGAAGGGTTAACTTTGTGCACCATGCCAGGTTTATCAGAGAGGATAGAGCTGGATGGACATCATCAGTTAAGGAGCAATCATGGCAGACGTAGCAGTAACAGTAGCACCACCAGCAGTAGCACCAGCGTTCGCATCGGACGCCCCAAGGGGCCCAGCAGCATTAGCTGCGGCCGCAACGGCACCTGTAGACGTTAGAGGCGAGCCAAGAGACGGGGGCGCGACAGACTACAAGGAAAGCAAAACCGCTTACCGCCCTCGTGATGCTGACGCACCATCTTCAGCAGGACGCGGCAGAGCAGTTACAGCGCAATTTGGAAGGGCCTACGCCTGGTGCCAGACCCAAAATGGCCACAGATCACTGGTCGGCTGTCTTGCAGCGGTGTTCGCAGCGCTGACGGTGATTGGAGCTCTCAAGCTGGCTAAAGGCGGCATTGGAGCCAAGATTGTGACCGCCATCGGCGCAGGAGGCGTTGCTGGTATCGCTATCGCACTTGGTCGCCAAGCGTACGTGAACAGGGCAGCAAGTCCCCGTGCGCGCGATCACAGTGCAGCAGGTTCCCATGTGCCCGCAGGCCGCCGTGAGGCAGCGCCAGCGCTAGCCGTCACAGGTTCAGGCGACACCCTCTAAGGTAGGAACCGGTCCGACCAGTCCGGAGGCATCACAGGACACGCATCTGAGTGGCTCAGTGCGTGCCGCCGGCTGGCAACCGCATGGTACAGGCCATTAATCAACCGACGTGGCAGGGCCCGGGCAATTGTCCCCAGCCAGCTCCACGGAAATGGTAGATACTGGCCAATGCGGGCAACGGCGACCCCCTCGAATGAGAGGCGGGCCGCCGTTGTGTATTTTTCTATTAGCACCAGACTGTCAATTTCCGGATTCACCGGAAACTGCGCTGCCGTTACGCCCCCCAATGGGGCAAATTTAAAGAGTTTCTTTTTGTCGCGTCGCGCGATGAAGTGCACCGAGCGGTGGCACAGCAGGCACGTTGTGTCAAAGAGGATTAGGTGATGCATGGTGGACTCCTGCTCATGGCATCAAACTGACTGGCCAGCTCCAGCTTTTCGGCGTCTGAGAGAGACTCCTGGGCGATCCGCGCGCGGATCTGGTCGCGCTGCTCCAGCCAGTCGCGCTCCAGCAGCTTTCCCAGCGTCTGACGCACCTGCGCATCGGCCCGTTCGGGGTGGATACGCTTGGCTGTGAGCTCCTGAAAGAATGGCTCCACCTCGCTGTCGGCAAGGGTCGCGCCTAGTGAAAGCAGATCGACCGGCAACCCCTTGAGATGGCTCTCCAGGATGGCACCGTAGACGCGCTGACAGAGCGGCGTGCGGAAGAGGCTGGCCGGGTAGTTGGCCGCTGCCAGGGCAATGAGCGCCGGCTGGGTGGGCCCCAACAGCACCATCCAGCGCAGCAGGTCGGTCTCCAGCACCCGATTGGTGTCGACCAGCATCCCGCCCGCATAGGCGCGCTGACGCATCGACTGGGAGGTGCCGCCTCCGCCCTGCAGCGCTTCGGGGGCCACCCCCACCAGCAGGGCCAGCCGAGAGAGGCTCTCCTGAATCAGGATCGGGTTGTTCCACTCGCGGATGCGCGTGACCACCTCTCCGACCCACTGCCCCTTGGCAGCCGGCGAGCCCATCCGGTCCTTGCCACTGTACTCCACCAGGAAGCTCAGGTAGTCGCGTGCCCCCTCAATGAACCGGTTCAGCGCCTCGACCCCCTCCCTCCGTAGGATGCTGTCCGGATCATGGCCCTCAGGCAGCCGCACCACCAGCACCTCGACCCCCTCCTTCAGCAGCAGGTGGCCCACCTTGACCGCCGCCTCAAGGCCGGCACTGTCCCCGTCAAACATCAGGAGGGCCTGGCGCACCCCCAGCTGGACCAGCGCCCGCACCTGCGCCTCGCCAAAAGCCGTGCCCTGGCCGGCCACCGTCCAGTCCAGCCCGGCGTGAATCAGCCGCAGCGCATCGATTTGCCCCTCCACAATCAGGACCCGCCGCTCCTTCGCAATGCGCCTTCTGGAAGAGTCCAACCCAAAGAGCAGCTGCCCCTTCTTAAACAGCGCCGTCTCGTGCGTGTTGATGTATTTGGGCCCCTGCTCATCCCCAATCTTACGCGCTGAAAACCCGACCACCTGCCCCTGTGCATCGCGAATCGGGATCGTCACGCGGTTAATAAAGAGAGCCCGATTGCGCCCCTCGTGGATGAGACCACTGTCGCGCAGCTGCCAGTCGGCCAGCTGCTGGCCCATGAGCACCTTCATCAGCAGCCCCTCATCGCGCGGGGCCCAGCCCAGACGGAAGCGGCAGATGAAGTCGAGGGTCAGCCCACGTCCATACAGATAGTCCAGCGCCCGGTGCCCCTCGGCCGTATGGAGGAGGCAGTAATGGAAGAAGAGCGACGCCTTATCCAGAGCATCGCGCAGCGCCGCCCTATTGGGGCCCTTTTCAGCCGTCGACCCGCTGCTCTCCAGCACCACCTGGAACCGGTCGGCCAGCTGGTCCACCGCCTCGCGAAACGAGTAGCGCAGGTGGCCCATGAGAAACTGGATCGCATCGCCATGGGCGCCGCAGCCGAAGCAGTGGTAGTGCGTATCCCCCTTCCTCAGCATGAAGCTGGGGCTTCGCTCCTCATGAAACGGACAGCAGGCCTTCAAATAGCCGCCCGCCGGCTTCAACTCGATATGGGCCGACAGCACCGACACCAGGTCGATGCGCTGGCGCAGCCGCTCCAAACTCTCCGGCGTATAAAGACCCATACCCTTCAGGATGCCAGCCCCAGAGTTTTCTCACTGCTTGAATCCCACACTCATCTTGTGCAACATAGGTTCACCAACTTTTACCCATATGCTTCACACAGCACCAATACCTAACATCTGATGGAAAATAAGACGTTCGAGACACCCATGATGGCGCAGTGGCGCCAGTGTAAGGGCCAGGCCAAAGGGGCGCTGCTGCTCTTTCGGCTGGGCGACTTCTATGAGGCGTTTACCGAGGATGCCGAGCTGCTGTCGCGCGATCTGGAGGTGGTGCTGACGCAGAGGCAGGGTGTGCCCATGGCCGGGATACCTGCAGGCAGCCTGGAGAGTGCGCTGGACCGGCTGGTCGCCAAGGGCCATCGGGTGGCCATTGCCGAGCAGGTGCCCATCAAGAATGAGGCCCGGGTGGTGCCGAGCAAGACGCTGATGGGGCGCCAGGTGGTGCGCGTTGTGAGTGCAGGGACCCACGTCGCCTCCTCGCTGATTAGCGACAAGGTCAACCGCTTCTTTGCCTGCAGTGCGCAGGTGGGAGAGCTGTATGGTCTGGCACTGATTGATCTGACGACCAGTGAGTTCCACCTGGCGGAGCTGGAGGGGCCTGAGGCGCTGGTCTCAGCGCTCTGCCGCGCCCAGCCGGCAGAGTGGCTGGTGAGCGAGGGGTTTATCCAGAGGCATGCGGGGCTGGTTGAAGAGGTGGGGCGGCGGACCGGCTGCGTGATGGCCCGCTGGCATGAGGCCGGCTTCACGCATGAGGCGGCCTGTGCAGCCCTGCGGGAGCGGTTTCAACTGGATAAGCTGCGGGGCATGGTGGCGGCAATCAATGCCGCCGGTGCGCTCCTATCCTATCTGCGCCAGGAGCGGGCCCTCTGCCTCGATTCGGTCTGCAACCTGAACGTCGAGCCCTCTAAGGGCTTCATGTCGATGGATTCGACCACCCAGCGCCACCTGGATCTGCTGCAGCTGCTTGAGCTGCTCGACACCAGCTGCACAGCGATGGGCGGCCGCCTGCTGCGCCGCTGGCTGCAGCAGCCGCTGCTGGATCTGGAGGCCATTGGGGCACGCCACGACGCCATTGAGGCGCTGCTCAGCCAACCGGAGCGGGCGCTGCAGATGCGGCGCCTCCTTGAGCCGATTCGTGACCTGGAGCGGCTGGTGAGCCGCATGGCCCACCGGGTCTCGGCCCCCATCGAGCTGCTCCACCTAAGGGGCTCGCTCGAGCAGCTCGAACCGCTTGCGCAGGCCACTCTCCCCTCTCCGCTGCTGACCCACGCAGCTGAGAAGCTGCATGGCTTTGAGCCGCTCATCGCCGCACTGCGCGCCGCCCTGGTGGACGCTCCCGAGGAGTGGGGCGTGCTACGGCCTGGCTACAACAGCGAGCTGGACCGGCTGCGCGTGCTGCAGCGCGAAGGCAGGGGGTGGCTGGTGAGCTACCAGACCACGCTGCGCGAGCAGCTGGGACTCCGCACGCTTAAAGTAGGCTACAACCGGGTGACCGGCTACTACATTGAGGTCTCTCGGCGTGAATCGGAGCAGCTGCCCAGCCACTTTGTGCGCCGCCAGACGCTGGCCACCACCGAGCGGTTCCTCAGCCCCGAGCTGAGCGACTTTGAAGGCCAGCTGCTGAGTGCCGAGTCCAAGTTGACGGCTCTAGAAGCTCAGCTGATTGAGGAATTGCGGCTCCAGGTGCAGGGCCATGCAGCTGCAATCCAGGCAGCCGCGCAGGGCGTCGCGCACATCGACTCCATCCTAGCACTGGCCAGGGCTGCCCGCCGCTACGGCTATGTGCGGCCCACCGTGGACGGAGGCCCCCTCCTCTCAATCACCGACGGCCGCCACCCGGTCGTGGAGCGCATGCTGCGCGAGGCCTTTGTGCCCAACGATGCACTCCTGGACGCTACAAAGCGGATGGCGCTCATCACAGGCCCCAACATGGGCGGCAAGTCCACCTACATGCGCCAGGTCGCCCTCATCTGCATCCTGGCGCAGATGGGCAGCTTTGTGCCAGCTCGGTCGGCCCAGATTGGCCTCGTCGACCAGATCCTGACGCGCATCGGCGCCAGCGACGACCTGGCGGCAGGCCGCTCCACATTCATGGTGGAGATGGCCGAAACGGCCGCCATCCTGCGCCAGGCCACCTCCCGCTCCCTCGTCATCCTGGACGAGATCGGCCGCGGCACCTCGACCTACGACGGCATTGCCATTGCCTGGGCCGTTGCGGAACACCTCCTATCCCCCAGCGGCCCCAAGACGCTCTTTGCCACCCACTATCTGGAGCTGACTCAGCTGGAGCAGCTGTTCCCCACGGTGACCAACTGGGCCGTCCAGGTGGCCGAGCAGAACGGCACCATCGCCTTCCTCCACCGCGTCATCCCCGGCCGTGGCGATCGCAGCTATGGCATCCACGTGGCCCGCCTCGCCAACCTCCCCGACACGGTGATCACCCGCGCCCAGCAGCTCCTCGAACGGCTCGAAAAAAAGCGCCAAGCCAAGGCCACCACCCCTCAAGAACAGCTCTCCCTCTTTTCATAGAAGCATCAACCTCCTGCTAAATAAAACTAATTGTCGTTTTTATATGTAATGTTTATACTTTCCTAAATCAATCGTTTTATTAGATGGGCGAATATGGCGGCAGTAGGACCTGATAAGGTAGGTATACATTGCACAATCGATGTGACCATCGGGCCCGCTAAGGGCTCCACCCCATGCGAGGTGGGCCGCCTAGCACAGGAGGTGGGCTACGATGTCCTGAGCCTCCTGAGCTGGCCTGGGTTCCAACGAACGGCTACTGTGTGCCGTCAATGGCGCCTGAGGACGAAGGATCCCCGCGTGGCTGAAGCGCTGATGACCCGTCAAACTCCAGCGGATGTCAAAATGGTGGGTGTGGTACCCCCCTTGCGAGGAGACCTCAATTACGACTCATACGAACTCGTCACAGCGCTAGCCCAGCCCTGCAGGCAATTTTTGGGAGGGCCGTTATGCGCTCGTGCGATAGGCCCCTACGTTCTCGTGGGTCAAGCCGAGGGAGGGACTGATGTCTTCGACTGCACCAGGGGATCAGCTGCTTGGAATCTACCCTGCACAAGCGCTGTGAGAGCGCTAGCCGTCGAAAATGGCACCCTCTGCGTCGCCACGACGCATAGAAGCCTACAAGTATGGAATTGGTGCCCTGCTCCTGGCACTTTGCGGGAAGAGATCGCCGGCCACGACACATCCGCCCTAGACCTGGCGGACGGCTGTCTGGTGACTGGCAGCCCGGACGGCCGTGTGCGCATCGTGGATCTGGTGCGGAACCCAAACCCTGCCGTTGCACGGACGAGCCTTGAGTTGGGGCGCCATGCAGATCGAGTGAGCTGCGTGGCAATTGAACGGACAGCTCGTATCGCCATCTCTGGTAGCTGGGACGGAACGATCCGACGGTTTCGCCTTGATGGAGCTGGAGAGCTGAAGCCACCTATGGTTGAACCTGAACCCGATGGCGTCTATGCCCTAGCTCTGCGAGGCCCAACTGTCATATCTGGAGGCAGCGCCTCCACATTTTCTATCTGGAATTGGGAAAACGGCACCCTGATCCGACGTATTGACACCCGCTGTGGCCGTACCTTCTCCATCCTCTCATTGAGTAGCCGAGAGCTGGCGACGGCCCATAAGAGCGAAGTACTCCACTGGCATCTTGACCCCACTTTTACCCCCGTTTCGGAGCCGGACGCCTGGTCTCTGGAGGGATCCACAGTCACGCGTGTGGCGATAGACCAGCCCCAAGAGGAGCGTTGCCCTCATGGGATCCGGGGTCTGACGCGATCGATGCAGGGGATTACCGCTGTCGACCCGTATGGACGCATCTGGCACGTGGCCCTCAATCGCAAGCCGCGGCCATACGGGGCTCCGGATCATGCGCCTCGAGGCGCGGCAGCAGCCCCGGCAGTCGCCTCCCCTCCCACGGGAGCGCCACCACGTGGCTGATACCTTTTAGATAGAATAAATACTTTATTGTGAGGACAGATGGCAACACCCGCAAACAAAAGCAGCGTAGATATGCATCGCATCTGGGGTGAGTCCGCAGCAGGCTCCACCCCATGTGAACTGGGTAGACTAGGTCCTGAAATAGGATGCGATATCTTAGGCCAGCTCGGCTGGCGTCAGCTCCAATTAACAGCTACGGTCTGCCGTCAATGGAGGCAAAGGGCTCAGGATGGGCAGGTGTCTCTGCAGGTGTCGATGCGCCGATTTCCAAGGGCACACGCCAAGTTGGCAGCTGTGGGCATGGTTTCGGGAGAGCCCACACCCACTGCAGAGATGCGTGCTGTCACGCGCAGAGAATATCGGAGAGAAGATGCTGCTGCTGAAGTAGTCCTCAATGGAATGCCTCTGAGCCTTGCTGCGCTAGGCGAGTTCGCCCTGGTGGGTAAAAATAGCGCAAGGCCTGGCATCGACGAGGGCGGCATTGATGTTGTCAACACCACCACAGGAGCAGTCGGGTGGAATCTGCCGGTCAGAGACGCTGTTCTGGCTCTGGCGGCGCATGGTAGAAGGCTCTTCTGTACTGGAACCGGGGGTAAGTTACATGAATGGGAGTGGTATCCTGCACCGGGAAGGGTTGTCAGGGAAGTCCCAGGTCATACGAGTCTAGTAACTGCTGTGGAGCTGGTTCGCAACCGGCTTGCTACTGGGAGTGTAGACGGCTCAATAAGAGTGCTTGATCTCACAGACAACACGAGCCTAGAGGTGGGACGCCACCGCGCCCGCGTGAGCTGCATTAAAATTCACCGGTCAACTGGCCTTGTTTTCTCCGGTAGCTGGGACAAAACGGTCCGCCGGTTTGATCCCACTGGAAATGGGGAAATTGGGGCCCCCATCACTGATAACCAGGAGATCGTTACAATAGAATTGGATGGCGCCTTTCTCGTGACCGGAGGTAGTGGTGGTTCGTTTGCTGTTTGGAATCATACAACCGGCACCCTTGTCCAGCGGGTTGAAACTCATCGCAGTCGAGTCCTATCTACCCTGCTGTTAGACGCCGGAGAGCTGCTGACTGGCCATCGAGGCAGGGTGTTCCGTTGGCATCTTGGCCCTGATTTCAGTGCACCGGCTACGATGATCGACTGGTGGACTGTGCACGGAGGCAAGTTCGAGACTAATAAACCGGATACAGAAATCTATGGCATGGCGCTATCGGAGCACGGAGTGAGCACGGTCGACAAGTTGGGGAGATTCCGACATAGGAGAGTGCGACGTCAGCCGCTGCCACCGCCAGCCCTGAATCAGAAACCTACGGAAGGCCCCCGCGGTGCCGCTGCTGGAGGTCTCCGTGATGGCCCATGTGCTCGCGAGGTTTCTGCCGGTGATGGCCGCCGTGAGATCGCTCCGGCTGCTCCAGTTGCGGCTGCTCCAGTTGCGGCTGCCGCTGTCGCGGGAATAGTAGCAGCCCCCGATGCCGCCTCTCCCCCGGGGGGGAAACCCCTACTTGAGTAGTTCTCAACATAGGGTATATTTCAGCCATCTATGTTTGATTCGGAAAGGCTGAGCAAGTACCCGCTGGAGCCGGGCGTCTATCTGATGAAGGATGACGCTGGCACGGTGCTGTATGTGGGTAAGGCCAAAAGTCTGAGGCAGCGCCTACGCCAGTACTTTGCAGAGCAGGGGGATGGCCGGGTGATGGTGCCGTTTCTGATCGAGCAGGTGGTGGAGATCGACACCATTGTGGTCCGGTCGGAGAAGGAGGCGCTGCTGCTTGAGGATACGCTGATTAAGCGGCATCAGCCCAAATACAATGTGCTGCTCAAGGACGACCGGTCGTATATCGGCTTGAGGCTAACGACCGATCAGGAGTGGCCGCGGCTTGAGCTGGTGCGGTTCCGAGGGGTGCCCAAGGATGGTGGGGTGACGTTTGGCCCCTATCCGCATGCGACGGCGGCGCGCGAGGTGCTGGAGCTGCTGCGGCGCCTCTTTCCGCTGCGGCAGTGCAGCAATGAGGAGCTGGCCCGCCGGACGCGACCCTGCCTGCTGTATCAAATTAAGCGGTGCGTGGCGCCCTGCGTTGGCCTGTGCAGTCACCGAGAGTACCAGCAGCTGGCGGATGGCGTGGAGCAGTTTCTGCGGGGGCGCGATCGGGAGGTGGTCGAGCGGCTTAAGGCCGAGATGGAGGCGGCTGCCAAGGCGCTTGAGTATGAGCGGGCTGCCCAGCTGGTCAAGACGCTGGGGCAGATTGAGATGATCATTGAAAACCAGCGGGTGGTGGCCGATCGGCCCCTTGAGTGCGATGCCATTGGTCTCTACCGCGAGGGTGGCGAGGTGGTGATCACCGTCCTGATCTTCCGCGACGGCCGGCTGATTGGCTCGGAACGCGATAGTCTGTCGCAGGTGGCCGAGCCGGACGGCGACCTGCTGCGCCACTTCATCCTCCACCGGTACCAGACCGGTGCGCAGCGGCCCAAGGAGATTCTGCTGGCCGTTGCGCTGGAGGATGCGGCGCTGCTGGAGGAGCTGCTCGAGGTTGCAATCCACACGCCCACACGCGGGGCCAAGCGGCAGCTGGTCGAGATGGCGCAGGAGAACAGTCGGGCGGCGTGGGCCCAGACGCGCGATCGGCGGACCCTGCGCGAGCAGCAGCTGCTGGAGCTGCAGGAGCAGTGCCACCTCAACAACTACCCGCAGCGCATTGAGTGCATCGACACCTCGCATCTGCAGGGGGCCGACGCGGTCGCCGTTGTGGTTGCCTACCTGGATGGTGAGCGCGATACGCGCCGCTACCGCACCTACCGGCTGCGCTCCACGCAGGGCGGCGACGACTACGGCGCGCTGCGCGAAGTGCTGCAGCGCCGCTACGGCAAAGAGGGCGCGGAGCTGCCCGACCTGCTGGTGCTCGACGGTGGCAAGGGGCAGCTGGGCGTGGCCTCTCAGCTGTTCCAGGAGCTGAATATCATCACGGTGGACCTGATCGCGCTGGCCAAAGAGTCGGGCCGCCACGACAAGGGGATCACCGCTGAGCAGATTTACATGCCCGGCCGAGCTGAACCGTTGCGCCTCGATCCCCACAGCAACCTGCTCTTCCTGCTGCAGCAGATTCGGGATGAGGCGCACCGGTTTGCGCTGACCTTCCACCGCAAACGCCGTAGCCGCACGCAGCTCCACAGCGCCCTCGACGACATTCCCGGCATCGGCCCCACGAAGCGGCGGAATCTGCTGCGCCACTTTGGCAGCGTCAAGCGCATCCGCGAGGCCTCCGACGCCCAGCTACTCGAAGTTCAGGGGATCACGCAGCGCGATGTTGCAGCGCTGCGCAAAAACTTTCCCTAAGGCGCCAGTTATGAGAGTCCCGAACCCACAGGCTGCCTGCGGCGGGCATCTGCCAGATCCTTCTCCTCGCCCATGGGGACCACCGCACCATGCGCTCGTCGCAGGCTCTTACATCTGCTCCGCCTCGTCGACGCCTGAGAGCTCGGGACTCTCATAACTGACGTCTGAGCTTTACTTTTTTTTGACGATCCGCCAATTTTCCTGGCCAATGGACCCCTCTTCTGGAATTGCACATCGCTTTCCGCCAATCGCAGAGATGAGGCGTCACACCCAGTTCTGGATCGCTGCATCGGTCTGCAGTGCCCTGATGCTCCTATCCGTATGCATCGCTCTGCGCCATAAGCCGCTTGCGCTCCGGGCCTGCAGCGTCCTTGTCGCAGGGCTCACCGCCTCGGTTCTTGCTAAGATGGTGCGCAATCTTGGGCGCGAGCGCCGACCCGTTGTAGAAATCCCTCACGCCAATGGTATCCATCCAGCAACCCCTCGGTTGAACGGCCGAGAATCTGGTGCGCCAAATACAGCGCCTCCACAGATGCCAGCCCCCTTAGCGGATCCGGGCAGTCTGTCTGGGCCCGCGGATAGGCCGTCTCATACTGAGCGGGCAGAGATCGGGCCACCCGCGGCAGCTGGTGGCTCCACTGCTCCAGCATCTTCTGCGCATAGCGCCACGTCCCGTCCAGCAGCACCAGCCCCCATTCTCGATCCTCCGGCGTCAGTACCGGCCCATCCATAGTAAGCAGCAGATAGCCCTCCAGCGAAGGTAACTGTCCATCGGGATAGGAGACAAAGTGCAGGTCGGGTCGACTCTCTAGCCCGCGGAGGCTGCACTTGGCCAGGTTCTCCTTCCGATGGCGCACGATTACTGTAGGCAGCATGACACCTACAGGATAGACGACAGAGGGATAAGAGATAATGACGGCGCTT
>Ga0206823_1198_pt1 | contig 12148 bp, 10 predicted proteins | sample Alteio_BWOrgCont_81_FD_152868 | JGI IMG/M metagenome (GOLD analysis project Ga0206823, IMG submission 152868) | Enriched cells from forest soil in Barre Woods Harvard Forest LTER site, Petersham, Massachusetts, United States -... | ecosystem: Environmental > Terrestrial > Soil > Temperate forest >...
CTTTTAATTTGTTCAGACGATAAGCCTTCGTCAACTAGGCATCGGGCAATACGACGAGATTCTTTTTGCAGCACAGAAATAGCGGCTATATCCATGAGCTCTAGTAGGTTATCTTGAACTTCTTCAGAAAGTCCTATCTCATCCCAACTCTTTTTCAGAATAGTGGCCAGCTCAGGATTTAAGGAATAACGCATAGATCCCTCCTTATTGTTATAGGATTTAGTGCTCAACCAACTCCATAATTTCAGTTTCAGATAAGCCGGTTAGCCTTTGAACAGCTTGAGGAGAGATGCCTTCGACTAAAAGATTTCGAGCAATGCTTATAGCTTTGCTGTGCTCACCTTGCTGTAGGCCTTGTTGTAAGCCTTTTTGTTCAAGTTGTTGTGCAAATGTCATAATTGTGTTTTTCTCCTCTGGGAAGGCAGTAACAAGTGTTTGAACCAGCCGTTCAACAGCATTAGGTGTCTCATCCTGTGTCTCATGGATCATGTATTTTACCACAAATCGGCGATACTCCTTCCCCAACTGGTTTAAAATGTCTTGGATAAAGTCTAGCCTTTGGTTCAGGATAGTTAAAAAATTCTTAGCTCGGCAGTGTTTAAGAAGCATCTCCATCAGTGCTGCTAAACCGTGTTGAGTAATCTCTTCGTCGGATAAGATTGTAAGATCTATCAGCGTAAATGGTTTGAAAGCCACTTGACTAGCTAATTCTGGGTCATCAAATAAAGCATACACATCGAGAGCGTGCGGATAAGGCGATTGGCTGCCGTGGTAAATACAAATAGGCAGCACAATGGGTAGTGTCCTATGTCCCTGTTGAATGTGTTGCTCCATTACCCCTACAGTGTATTGCAGTTTCCTAAAAGCCATCAGATCTTCATTAGCAGTAGATTCTGCTTCTAGAAGGAAAAAAATATAGCCCTCTTTATGATCAATTTTACAGCGGTAAATAATATCGGAATGAATTTCGCGAAATCTAAGAGAAATAAAACTTTTGTTTGTTAATTCTAGGGTGTTAATATTAATTCTTTTATAAATGTCAGGCTGCAAATGGGATTTAAGATAATCGATCGCTACTCTCTTTTCTTTTAGTGAACGCTTAAAACATTTGTCGTGTGATTGATGAATGACATTCGTCATGTTTTATTTTCCTTGTTATTAAATTTTATATTAGATTAGATTAGATTAGATTAGATTAGATTAGATTAGATTAGATTAGATTAGATTAGATTAGATTAGATTAGATTAGATTAGATTAGATCTAAATTTATAAAATAAAATTATTCATTAATATATTTTTTAATTGCTTTGACAACAAAATCAGTAACACTTAGATCCTCATCTATAGCTTTATGCTGAATTGCCTTATAAAAAGTTCGCGGGATATTAATATTCATCCTGATAGTATCTTTTTTCAGCTTCTGTATATCAGAAGAACTAAGAGGTTTTTTAGTTCCAGCCATTTAGAACTCTATTGTGAGAAAGAAGTTGAAGTAGAGAAGAACACATTAGTTGAGATATAGGTTTTAGCATAGTGTACAATAACAGTTTCTGTAAGTAATCAAATAATATTATAAAAATAAGTATTTACTTATTTTAAAATATTTGCTAAAGTTTAGGAGTATTAAAAAAAGCGCATTGCTAAGGTGTTAGAGCCACCCTAGCAATGCTAACCACAATCTACTCTAGAGGAGTAAATCATGGCTAACGTCATACTAGATCAATTCGTCCATCTAAAACAACCCACTTGTGACTATCTGTCGCAAGGCCATCAAATTTCTGCTCATTTAGCCGACCTCAAAGAAGCCATCGTAGAGCTTGTATTTGCGATGAATGCGTTTCTTACATCGAGCCAGCAGAGGCTTAGTAAGTATCTCATCCCTGTCGATAATCTCGAAGCACTGCATCTCTGCCAGATCCGTGGCATAGAAATATTACGTGCAGCAGCAGACCATATCGAATCATATAAAGGATTTGAAATTTATTCAGTTGCCCTGATTCAAATGGAGGTGGCTCATGTCTAAAGCTAAAAACCTCTGCAAGCCTGTGCAACATGTAGCGCTTGGAAAGCACTTGAATACCAGCCATGCTGCTAGCTCATGGCAAGCTTTTTCAAATCTCGTGAGTGCAAAATCTGAAAGCACTGTAGCAGAAATAATAACACCGGTTTGGGAAAAAAGTCGTTGGTGTGTTTCTGCAAAATACGATGAGCTTATCAAAGATGCGGTCTATGAAGGTTACGATCGTTATGATGAGTTACCAGAAGATCTTCAATATGCACTCGTTCTAGAAATTCTCAAAACGGAAAAAAGCTGTATTTTCTCTGACGCTGATCAGGATTTAGAACTTGCTGATTGTATCGTTCAGATCATGTTGACACGCGGTGAATCATTTAGCTTCGATGCTTTGTATGAGCACCTGGTGACGCACTTTATCCAAGGCAAATCAAATAAGCCAGCCTATTTTGCTAACACGATTGATGACGCGTTAGAAGATCAGAGGCAAGCGCATCATGCAGCCCTGGAACAAGAATCTCTGCATGGCGATCCTGATGATATCGATGACGATTATTACCAATCCTTCCAGGAGGTGGCCAATGGTTAATGCTGCACTTCCTAACGTTTCAGAAAGTATTAATCCAGGAATTTATAGCATTGCTAATGAAGCGTACCACAAAGGACCGGGCATTAGTCGTAGTGGTTTAATGGAATTAAAACGTTCGCCTTATCACTACTGGTACAAGCATATCAATCCTGCCTATGTTGCAAAACCGGCAACGCCTGCTCAGCTTTTCGGGCATGCGTTTCATACGCGGGTACTAGAGCCTGATAAATTTGAAGGCGTTACTAATGTTCTCACCAGCTATCAGAAAAAACTGTTTGGTGATTTAGAGCCCATGTTAGCCAGCCTGAAGCAAAATAAGCTTGCTTGGGGGCTGATCGAAAACGCACAGATCGAGCAATCACTTTACTGGAATGATCCTGATACTGGAATTTTATGCAAGTGTAGGCCGGACATTTTACGTCAGAGTTTAGTCGCTGATTTAAAAAGCAGCAATGATGGCAGTGCTTGGACATTTTCAAAAGCCATATTGGATTATGGTTATCACATTCAAATGGCTATGATCCGTGAAGCGGTACGAATAATTCAAGGCATTAATTTGCAAAGCTTCTGGTTTATCGTCATTGAAAAATCAGCGCCCTATGTGGTTTCAACCTATAAATTAGATGCAGCGGCTTTGGGCAAAGGCCTAGAAGAATTTAAATCCTTGCTTCAGCAGTATAAAGCGTGCTTAGCCGCTAATGATTGGCCGTCTTATGCCGTGCAAGAAATTTCTTTACCCCGTTATGCATTTAATTAGGAGAATAATATGTTACCCAGTACACCATCCAATGTAATACCTCAGTCATGGTTCGAAGTGATGCAATATTCTACAGCTATTGCGAAAAGTAGTTTTTGTCCAAAAGATTATCGCAATAAACCGGAAGATATTTTAGTAGCGATACAAATGGGTCTAGAAGTTGGATTAAAACCCATGCAAGCCTTGCAGAATATCGCGGTGATTAACAATCGTCCTTGCCTATGGGGTGATGGTGCGCTTGCCGTTGTTCAAGCCAGCGGGCAATTGGAAAGCATCGAAGAGACGGTACAAGGTGATCTACAAACTAATGCTGTGGCCACCTGTGTTCTCAAGCGCAAAGGGATGCACGCAGAGACTAAGCGACAATTTAGCATTGAAGACGCGAGACGAGCCAAGCTACTCAACAAACCAGGTCCTTGGCAAGATTATCGTAGTCGTATGTTACAGATGCGCGCTAGAGGTTTTGCTTTGTGTGATGCGTTTGCAGATATTTTAAAAGGATTGAATATTCGTGAAGAAGTGGAAGATATTCCAATTGACAGGCCTATTGCTTACATCCAAGAAAATCAATCTGCATTAATACAAGAGTTAGAAACGCAATTAAACTCAGAAACATCAGAACCAATACAATCTGAAAATACAGAATTACCTACTATGCCTAGTGGTAAATACGAAGGTCAATCTATTGCAGAAATTCCGGAAAATTACTTGCAGTGGATCATTGATAAAAATCACCAACATAAAACAATCGCTGAGGCTGAATTAGTACGAAGAGCAACGCATTAAATAAATCCTAACCCGCCAGACCCCGTTAAGGGGACAGCGATAGCGTGTATTCAGCACCCTAACGCTGCCTGGCCACAATCGGAGATTAGCCGAAAATGGTTACACCAAGCTTATATCGATCGTTCGGTCGAAGCAAATACTCCTGTCTTTACAGACAGTATCTTTCAAGCCAATTTATTTATTTTTTTTATTCCTTTAGTCTAAAAAGAGGTATTTACAAAAAACAAAGGCGCGCTAAAAAGCACGCCCCGCGTTATCTAAAGTACCGAAAATACTTAGGTAGCGCTAACCATATCAACTTCAGGGAGTTGAGCCATGGCTAACAATAGAGTAGCGCTAGACAACGCTCGCTGCAAATTAATTGAGTATGAAAATCAGTATTACAAAGCGGCTGCTGAATATATGTTGCACACAGAAGGTGTTAAAAAGCCTGATGAGAAACAAATCCGAGAAACAATAAAGCTACTTTCACATATTTACTTTGGCCTGTCTATTCTTTTAGAAAAACCTTTAACTAGCCGCGAACTTGATGTTATTTATAGAGCTGCTTGTGGGGAAGAAGTATTAGATACCTCCGCTAATTTTAATACTTCTGAAAGTAATGTTAGAAAATTACGTATCTCCGCCTTAAAAAAGCTTCAATCAGAAAACATTGCTCAAGCCACCTATAGAGCAACCCGTTTAGGCTATCTTCCTCTCAAAGAACAACCATCTGCAATACACGTGGCAAAAGCCAAAGAGGTCGAAAATGCCTCAATCTAAAGCAATTTTCCAGTTCCCGTCACACGAGGAATAAAAAAAATGGCTACTGACGCTGAAAATAACAAAAAAACGGAACAGATCCAGAAATCCTTAGCTGCGCTTAAAACACGATTATGGAAGGCCCAGCTAACAGAAACTAAATGGAACCCGTATGTCTGGCACAGTCAATACTCAAGGCTGGATGAGGGCATACACGCCTTAGAAGCGATCTCTTTTGTGTCTGTCGATGATTTTAAATCTGTCAAAGCCCTGGTAAAACTGGAACAGTTTTTTTCAAACGCTTATTTGTTAAATTCTTTCCATTTTCCGAACTATAAAAAGCATATTGACCCAGCGCTGCTGACCTATGCTGCGATTGAAATTCAACTCGACACGCTAGCCGCGAAAGCCTCTGAATTAGCCTATCGTGGGCATCACTTAGCCGCTAGTGAAGCAAAAAGCGTTGTTTTTCATCTGAGTGATCTGAACTTCTGGTATTTCGTTAAACAAAATATAGCGTATGACGACTATCAAGCCCGTGCCTTGCAGGTTTTGAATGAAAGCAGAGCTATCCTGGAACAATATCACCGCTATAAACAAATATTGGGTAATTTAATTCTACTCATTTTAACGGTAGGCACCGCTTTTGTCGTCAACAAAGCGGTTAATGGTCATTTTCTCTTTTTCAAACAAACCGACAGTGCAAAGCAGATCGATGTAATCAGTCAGACCATCACATCCGCTTGTCCCTTATCTCAACCTGCATGAAACACTTGTTAATCAGGAGCCATTGTGAAAGCTATACAACAAAAAGAAAACGTTGCCCATACACCTCACAGGCCATTACCACTGAGATCGGGGCGGGCCTTAGTTAAAACCGCTTTGTTGATTGAAGATACGATATTAATTCAATATTTACACAACCACTATCTGCAAGCGCTCGGCTTTATTGTCGATATTGTGAGTACACAGAAGGCAGCACTGCACCATGCGTTTCAGCAGCGCTATGACCTCATTATTGCTGATTTAGGTCTTGCTGACAACCAGAATGAAACCCTCATTAGTCACCTTCGTAGTGCTTTTTTCACTGAACAAAACAACGCCTCTGATTGTGGTCACGGCGACAGGTACTCAAGACATTAAAGCCCGTTGTTTAAAAGCGGGTGCCAACGCATTTATGGTAAAGCCAGTGTCTAAGTCGACGCTCGAAAAAATCTTATACCAATTATGCCATGGAAAGCCGTCTTTTAACGAACTTGAAAACCAACCATCATCAAAATAAGCAACCCAGGAGACGTTATGCCCGAAACCTATTTTAACGCCATTCTCAACTTTCAGATTGAATTGAAAGACATAGAGATCTTCCTGTAATTTTGTTTTTCCAAAATAAAAAGTACAGGAGAAGATCCCATGTCTATAGAAGAATTTATCATTAGTGTGTATTGTTTGGTAGATGAATTATTAAAAAATGTGGAAGGTCGACAAAAGTTACGTCAACGAGGTTTTCAGCCAGGGTTGTCGGATAGTGAAATGATTAGCCTGGAAATCATAGCCGAGTTTTTAGGGATTGATACGGATAAGGGGGCATGGGAATATTTTTGCAACCATTGGAGAAGTTGGTTTCCCAGACTTGGTTCACGTGCGAACTACGCGAAACACGCTGCTAATTTGTGGGGAATAACCCAACATATTCAAACAACATTGGCAAAACGGTTAGGGGCTTTTTCTGATTTATTGCATATGTCAGATGGGTTTCCAATGCCCACTTGTCATTTTAAAAGGGCGCAGAGTAGCCGTCTATTTTCGGGCGAAGCGGCTTATGGCTATTGTGCTTCAAAAGGAGAGACGTATTATGGATTCAAAGGGAATTTATTGATTAATTCAGAAGGTGTTATCACTGCAATGACAGCTACTGCAGCGAATGTTGACGAAAGACATTCCTTATGGGATTTGATTAATGACGTTCGGGGAATGTTAATAGCAGATAAGGGATTAATTGGCGCTGATTATCAAAATGAACGACGTCAGTTTGCACACATTAATTTACAGACCGCTACGCGTTCTAACATGCAAGAAACGCGCAGTGAGAAATTCATTAACTGGCTAAAGTCAACGCGACGCCTTGTTGAGACAGTCATAGGCCAACTGACCACGCGCTTTAATATTGAGAAGGTGCGAGCACGTAAGCGTTGGTATCTCACGAATCGTATCGCAAGAAAGGTTTTGGCCCATACCATCGCTGTGTTTATAAATAAACAAAAGGGAAATCCACCCCTGCAGTTTGAGTTACTCCTCAAACCATGAAAAGTTGAGAATGGCGTATATTTAATTATCTTATTGTACATTTATTTTTATATCAAAATCAATGTAGCCTTTGTCCGGAATTTTTTATTAATTATTTAAATGAAAATTAATAAGCATGTTCAAGTGTTTAACAAAAAAATAATACATTAAATGAGGCTTTTTTTATGGATCCTAATCCTAATGCAGCAGAAGGATCAAATTACCAGCATCTATTGCGAGAAAAATCTCCTCGTATTCCTAAAATCGTGGTAGAAAAATCTGCTGAAGACGCTTATTTTATATTGACTATTGGTAAAACAGATACTGAAACACGTTCAGCTATTGAGGCCATAAACATACAGTTTAGAACAGCCTTGCATGGCAAACCTATGCCAGTATTTAACTTTAATCCACCCAGCCCAGAGACGCTCGGTATTGATATCCCAGTTCAACTCAGTGCATTCGCTTTTTCTCTCTATCAAGCAGCCTTGAGAAATAAATTTAGAAATGAAATTTTGCCAAAAATTCAGAAAAAATTTCCATCTAACATAGGGTTAAAATCGATACATTCAATTTTGATGGGGCACAGTGACATTCCGGGAGCCAGGATGCCAATTATTGACGGAAATGCGCGTAAGATAGAGGAGGTTGGAGCATTTGGTGTTATAGATGGGAAGATTTCTGCGGATACTATGGGTGCGCTATATACAGATATTTTTTATGGATTGGTAAACGAGCGTATTGATTTAGTAGCACTGGAAGAATTTAACGTATCATTCCTTGCGTGTTATGCAGCGTCATGCAGTAGTTTTTCGCCTGGTGGTCAGATCGATCGCGCATTAGAAAAAGAAAGAGCCAGTCTTGATCTAGACGACACGACTGTTTGGGATAAAAAAGTCATCATTTCTGGCGAGACAGGTAGTGGTGAAGCTTTATTGGGTGTAACTACCTACAAGCATTTACGTACAGCAATCATAAGTACTGACTTGTCGATACGTTTGTTTGTAGAAGCCCCCAATGGATTAATTTTTATTAAACAATCAGTATTTGATAACCGGTTTCCAGAAGGCAGTAGGCTACATGTAACAAACAGTCAAGTCCCCTCTGACAGCCCATCCGCATCCACTAGAAATTCCATTGAATGGGATGCTTTAAACGACCAACAGCGCCGGCACTCTTCAGGATCAGACGGATCATCAGTAACTTTTGTTATTGAACCAAAATTGTTAGAAGAGGGCGCTTATGAAGTACCTCTTGACCCCGCTAGACGCACCATTACACAAGACACGATTACCCATATTTCTGAAAACAATCTGGATGCTAGAGGAGCACACCCATGGAAAAAAATTATTTTTGAACAGCAGCCTCTGTCTGCGATAGACATGATGCGTTCTCTGTCTGTGTCTCGGTATCATATTAAGATTATACAAGCATTCATTAAATACGCTGCTAATTGGATGCCTATCGGATATCGTGGTAGTCACGTAGCCATTGATGCTGTACAAGCAGGAAAAAGGATGATAGCGATAAGTATTCTCAGGGATGACTTAGCTTTATATACAGCCTTACAACAAAAGTTGTCAAGATGGGTTAATTATTTTTCTAATTCTGATGCATTGGCCGCCTTAGCCTATCGACTTATTCATCTGTATGCTACTTCATCATCGCAATCTCCTGCAGAAAGTGCTGAGCGTTATGCACTAGAAGACTTTTTTGTCCATCAGGAATTGTTTGCTAATGAAGCACGAAAAATGAGTCTTGTTGAAGAGAGTGAGCGAGTGGATTTCGCGCGTCAACTCGCAGAAGTCGAGAAACAACGAATAAAATTAGAAGCTACCTTACACGGCGCAGAAGTACTACGTAGTCAATTAGAGACCTTATTAGGGATAACTCCTGAGTCGTCGCTTACTATAAACCTTGAACAATCAATGACTATTGAGCAAGCTAGAACAAGATACGGCGAGCTATTACTACGTAAACATAATACAGCACTCAGCGAATCTGAACGAAATAAATATGCTGCACAAGCGGAAAGTTTAAAGACACGTATAGAGGCAGCAGCAAGAGAAGGCGTTACACAGGTTAAAGTAGTGATTGAAAAAACAATGCCTCTCTCTAAAGTACAGAGGCTAATGTTTACTAATGATGAGACCATAAGCAAAACCCGTAAGCAATTGACTGAGTTAACGGAGGAAAAAACGCAGCTTGAAGCTAAAATCAGCGCGCACAACAGCCAGCGGCGCTTAACAAAAATAACAGCAGATATCCTCCAAGTAGCATCGTATCTTGAAGGGGCAAAATTACAACTTGCCGCTAGTAGAGAAACAGCGTTAAGAATACAAAACGAAATAAACGAATTACTCAGGAATAGAATTGATCCGGGGAACAGAACTCCACACGATACAACAGGACTTTTTCAGGAACCATTGAAAGCACTCTTGTCAGAAAACTTTAAAAAAATAGCGGATCAATTTAATGCTCGCTTAACCTCAGAGATTCAAGCGTTTGACCAGCTGAGAGAGAGGCTAGAAACCCCCTCTTCTGTCGACAGGGTTGCGCGTCTGTGTGGTCGCCCCAAGCGGAATGCGGGAACGCTCTGTATAGACGATTTAAGCAGACGGGCCACGCCTTTGTCAGAGGTAACCATTGAGACACAACGTCGTGTGGTAGTCGTTTTGACAGCGGGTGAAAAGAGAACGCCTGGACAACGTAGGCTAACGGACTATCCGGATTCGGCGCTAGAGACGGGACAGCGCTTAACAGAGACAGCAGTCGTTCAAGACAGCGAGGCTAGGCGTCTGGAAGTGGCTAGACACCGGGTTTCTTGGGAAGTTCACAGCGGCAAGATAACGTTAGCTGAAGGGATAGCGAAGCTTCAGAACCTTAAAAGAGCGCTGGGCAAGATAGGCAAGACGACAGCCACGAAAGCTAACTTATTATTTCTGCTTGCTGGGATTGGCCGATCAGCGCAAGAGGGAAATTTCAAGGAGTCTGGAAAAGCGATTGGTTTTTTTGTAGGAGAGGAAGTGGGAGAGGAAGTGGCGCCCTGGGTAGCCCGTAAGGGCGTGCAAGTGATGTTAAGAGATGCAGGGACTAAGGTGCTCTCTAAGATGCTTAGCAAGGGGGTGAGTCAGCTAGGGCTCAAGACATCGACTGAGCTTATGCAACATGTTGTACACTCTGGAGGGAAACTCGCGGGTCGGCTGCTGCCAGGAGCAGCGACTGTTGCCGTGGGCTTAGCATTCCAGGGCTATGGTTGGTATACCTTTCATGGGCAACTACAAGACTACAACTCGCTCATGGCGGATCTCAACGCGCCGGCCTGGAAAAAGGAAAATGCAAAAGTAGCACTGGGTCTTTCAGCGGCCAGTGAGAGCATTGGGACGGCGATGACGTTTGTGGCGGCGATTGTCCCCGTAGGTACAGCGGTAGCCGCCGTGGCTAATAGTGCGTTGGCACTCACCAACGCACTGGTAGGTGCACATTTAAATGGCGTGGCTATGCTAGAAACCCTGCGGGCAGAGCTCGGTAGCTTAACCGATGCCGAAGCGAATTGGCTTTATCAACGTGCCTGGTTGAGTCTTGGTGTGCCACAGGCGTTAGAAGATTCAGCCGTCATGAGAAACGCCTATCATGCTATTGTGCAGGGAATGATCCAGATGGCTAGAGCGAATGGCTATCAAGCAATTATTTCAGCAATACCCCCGCTGATTTACACACATGAAAGCCGATTAACGGGGCAGCAGAGTGGTACTGATCGCTACGATCGGGGGATTGGAGAGCTTTGCGGACGCTGCGATACACAAGACAATAAAGACGTTCGAGCCGATACTTTCCGAGTTAACGAAAAGACCAGGGCATGGGTCGTATCGACTCTGCGCACGCTTCCGGAGTCTCGATTATTTGATATGTCTATGTTTAATGGAACTGTATTTTGTGGTACGCATCGCCAAACTTCGCGTGTTGATGAACTCATCCGTTCCTATAACAATGAAAGGGCGACGGAGGATTGTCGATCGCGGCTATTGACCGGAAATCGTGCTACTCACTGTCCGCGTGGCACATTGATTAGTTCACGTGTTGCACGGCTGAGTGCCTTTGAGAGTGCGCTGCCGAATCCGGTAGGCAATGCGTGGTGTCAACATGCCATTGGCATTCGACTGAGCGATGATGCAGTGATTACTGCTACTGCTATTCGTAGAGACGATCAAAGAGGAGGAGTAGGTATGGTCGTCACTACATCATCTGGGCCTGTTTTGTATCATTCCCTGCACGAGATCAAGGCAGGGAATGAGCGTAACACTTTTGTTATCGGAGAGACTTCTTGGCGTGTGACGGGCGGGAGTGCGGAGGATACTTTTTTGTGGCAAAGTACGCCACCGGACTGTGTACCGCTCCCGGGCTCTGAGTGGCGTCAGGGGAGAATCGACGGAGGAGCGGGGCAAGATACATTAATGCTTGCGAATGGGCAATCGCTAGTCAAATCATTAGCGATGAGTGGGTGTATAGTGAATATTGAATCCATTGTGGGAACGGAGCAAGCCAACACGATCTACGCACTGCCTCAGACACAGCATATCGATGGCAAAGGCGGTGGTGATACGCTTTACTTGGTGGAAACACAAGTGAATGCAGATTTTCCTGATCAATTAGGATTGATTGAGTTTCCTGGCCAGGAAGCGGGAACACCTTATCCAGACGGTGTGCTGAGGCCAATGTTTGCTGGGGCATATCATTTTACTGGAAATACTACGTTGCCCAGCAGTTTTTCGATCACCGTGCTGCCTACTTCCTGTACTCAGAGGAATATGGGTAATGCTACCTTTCTATGCACAAGGGAAGCACCGCTGGTTCGTTTACCGTTTGACTTAAAGGATATTGCTCGGTTAAATGCGATTACGCTGGACACGGATAGACGGGCAGGTACGCGCTTGCCAGAGGACTGGGAGCCCGCTCTCATGCCGAGAGCAGAAAGGC
>Ga0206823_1197_pt2 | contig 12055 bp, 6 predicted proteins | sample Alteio_BWOrgCont_81_FD_152868 | JGI IMG/M metagenome (GOLD analysis project Ga0206823, IMG submission 152868) | Enriched cells from forest soil in Barre Woods Harvard Forest LTER site, Petersham, Massachusetts, United States -... | ecosystem: Environmental > Terrestrial > Soil > Temperate forest > O...
ATTCTGGCGACTCAAACTATCTGTCATCCACGGGCGCACTGCCGCTGCTTGCGGGCGAGACGTTGATGGAGAAGTCCTGGATGGTTTCCTTGAATGCGCCACTCGTGGATGACAGATAGTTTGAGTCGCCAGAATACGTGACTGAGATGGTATGTGCGCCCATAGTCAGAGCAGAGGTGCTGAACGTTGCCGAACCGTTGACGACAGCACTGGAACCGATCTGGGTTTCGCCGTCGTAGAACGTGATGGTTCCGGTGGGGGCAATGGTGGGTGAGGGAATGGTGACCGTGAAGGTGACGGGGTTCGAGACGAAAGCCGGATTGGGCGAGGCCGTGACGCCAACAACCGGACTGAGCGGTACGACTTTGATGACCACGGACGCGGTCACGGGCACGTAGGCATTCTGGTCAGCGGGCGTGAAGACCGCGGTGAGCGTTTGCTGACCGACAGGGAGGATTGTGCCGGCTGCAGGCGCGTATGCAAAGGCGCCCGGAACGCTCGCGATGGCATTGAGCTGGGTTGGACCGAGACCCGTACCGTAGAGGATGGCAGCAGGAGTGGCCCAGGTGACTGTGGGCTTCTGCTGGAAGATCACCGGATCGGTGGCAACCACATTGTTGGAGAATGTGGGGCTGGAGACGGTGGCGGTAATCTGGCCTGTATAGCTGGCAAGCGGGTACGAGCCAACGCTGACGGTCAGCGTGACAGGATCGGAAACGGAGCTGCTGATGCTCGTGGTACGCGTGCATTTGAGCGTGCCAAGAGTGCAATTCCAGCCATTGGTGGAGTCGCTGAGACTCGTGGCCGTCAGACCGGGCGGCAGAGTGATGGAGAGCGCCGCTGAAGGGTCAACCGCGGTATTGCTGCTGGTGTTGGTGATGTTGAGGATGACCTGGTCGGCAGAATCGTTCTCTTTCACAACCAGTGGGCTCGGATTGAATCCGAGAGACAACGTGGGAACGACGATGGGCTGAACGAAGGCGGACAGATCGAACAGGGCGTACTCCAGCATCTCTTCCTGAGCGTTCATCGGTCCGGTAGGGCATTCATTGGGGAATTGGGTTGGCAATCCGCTGAGATTGATATTGATGACGTGGTACTCGTTGAAGAGCACGCGACCGCACTGTTGGGCAGCTGGTGCACCCACCGGCGTGTTGAATGTGAACTGCATGATGGGATTGTTGTCGGTCGGGTCGTTCAGCGTGAGCCAGGACTGTGTAGGGGGAATCACGCTGTCGATGTCGTGGCGAAGCGTGCTGATCTGGACCTGGCCGGGTTGCCCCTGGTAGGTAGCTCCAGCGTTCTGGAGCCATTGCGCGAGAGTGGCTCCGTCGGTAAATCCAGTATTGATGGTTCCGACTCCGGGATCGGGCGATGGATAGGTAAATTCCGGCTGCCAGTTAGCTACCGGCGGGAATTGCGAGTCGTAGGGATAGTCGGAGTCAAGCCAGACATAGCTGAAATGCGTTCCGAAGATGCGGCCTCCGGCGTTGGCGAAGTTCAGCATGTTGGAGAGCGCTGAGTCGGTTTGGATGTAAGGCGCTCCCTGGCATGGGAACATCACCATGTCGTAGCTGTTGAGCTTGGAGGAACTCGCGGTCAGGTTTGTGTCGAGGGGCGTGGAGGTGGAGATGAATGCTCCCCCCTGGCCGCTTCCCTGGTAGAGATGGATGTGGCCGCCGGGGTTTGTGGTGCCGGTGTCGTCGGTAAACTCCGAGTCAGCGATGCCCATCGCGCGCAAGACGCACTCGACACCGTCGTAGGCGCCGGTAGCGACCGCGATCATGGGAATGTCGCCTTGCAGGTGACTGGAGGGCATGTGCAGGTTGAGCCCTGTCACGGCAGATGTGGCAACGCTCGCGGGAAATTGCCTGCGCCACTTCCCTGCCTGAATCACCAGCGTGTAGTTGGTGTCGACGGGAACATTTTTGAGGGTAAACGTGCCGTCAGCCGCGGTATATGCGTAGCTGGTGGCGCCACTGGGCGCGGAGTAGGTAAGGCACTGGACGCCGGCGGGAAGAGGCGCGACGGGACCGGTGGTAACGTAGACCAGAACGTTGGGCAGCGGAAGCGCATTAGACGTTCGCGGATCATAGACAGTACCGCTAATGGTGGTTGTCTGTGCGGAAGCATGCAAACAAAGGACAAACAACGCGAGCAGGAGAGCCAGTTTTAAAGTAGCGACCTGGAACCGGAGTAATCCAGTCATAAACGATCTTCCCTCTTTGTACATGCCCGGCAAACGCGTGCGGCAGCGAGGACTGAAGTGAAATTGTCCACGGGCTTGATTGCCCGTGAACGCAAACTCAATCGGCCTTTTCCGCAGCGAGCAGGGGCGAGCATGTCATGCGAGATGCCAATGCACTCCCGATGGCTTCGATAGGAAACCACCAAAGTCGAATCTGGTGCTCAAGGCAAACGAAACGTCTGGGAAGAAAACCCCGCGGACCGGGCTCAACAGAGGCAGAGGGGACGTCGTAAATAAGCTCATAATCTTCAAACGAATCGACGGAACCTATGCCGGCCGGAACACAGCGGGTGTTGAAGCAATCAGCATTAACCCTGATGCTGACAGGCGGAGGGATGGGAGGGAAGCTCTCAGCACTCCAAAAAGTGGTATTCGTAGGGGCCCAATTCAGCGTTGAAGCCGTAACTGCTTCGACGAAAGTAACTTACAAAAACGGCAACCGGCCTTGAATCCACCACGAAACAAGCCGACTGGACCGCTCGACACCCGGCGACAGGAATTCAACGTACAACCCAAGTTTCCTGTGACTTACAGGATATTGTACTGGGATTAGCCGCGGAACGCTTCCGAAATTTCCACGGTATTCAAACTGATTACAGGTCTTGGCCTATGCCTGGAGTCAGCAGTCATCTCGTAGCCAGGGACGGCTCCCTGCCAGCGGCCTGTTCAACGCTCCCAAGACGACGATAGAATGAAGGGTCGAAGGAATCTGGATCGGCAGAGATTTCATATTCGCATGGTTGAAGCATCAATAGCCCGCTCACGTTGTTGCTGTCGGTGGTGACGGAATGCGGGTTCGTGTCTGCGAAAACTGACTGTATCATTCAGTTGTTTCACATGCCCACCCGCAGCCAAATGGCCGGGTGGGTTTTGGTTTTCAGGCGGAAATTCTAAACCGAGCAAATTTCTGCAGGAGGACGGCAAAGCATCGAGTGGCCACCCCTGCAAATTTGCGCCAGGGGGAGGACGTGATTTACCGGGGCCGTTTCGAATGAGGAGGCTGACAAGATCTTCCCCGGCTGCAAGACGGTGAAGCCGTTCTACGCACGGCCGCGCAGCCACGGTAGACCATTGCCCTAAGCAGGGCCGACTTCTGTTTGAAAGATAGTCACAGAAAGAGGAAAAAGCCGAATGACGATCTATATCCCTACACCACTGCGCGCATTCGCAGGGGGGAAAGACAAAGTGGAGGTGGCGGGAGCCACGATTTCCGATGCCCTGGACGCGCTGGTGAAGACGCATCCCGACCTCGGGAAACACCTCTTTACCGCCGAAGGCAAGGTCCGTGCATTTGTGAACCTGTATTTCAACGATGAGGATGTACGGTATCTTCCTGAGAAGGAGAGAACCCCGACTGTACCCAGCGACACGCTCTCGATCATTCCTTCCATCGCCGGAGGATCAAGGTAGGGCTTGAAAAGTAGTTTGACAGACCGCCGGGTTCGTCGCCGGGTGTTGGAAAGGCACATCGCGTTCCAGTCAGGTGATTGCTGATACCAAGAGCGGGGCGCACCCTTCCCCAAGGGAGGGACGAAGGCCGACTCAAACATTCAGGAATCTTTCAAAGACGTTGCCCACCGGTCCTCAATTGAAATGAGACTTGAGCACAACTCATATTGGGCGACAGACGAAGCGGAATCAGATCGAGCCCAGCGGACAGGCTGGTTACGAATAAGCGCAAGTTCAATGAGATAAGAGAACTTTTGGTCGGGGCGGAGGGATTCGAACCCCCGACCCTCTGCTCCCAAAACAGGTCGAACGATTTATTGAAGCTTGTTGAAAATGAGTGAAAATAAGTGCTTCTGATTGAACGTTTAGCGCACATCTCGCGTGCCCGATTGATCCTTGTTGATCCTTTGTGCTCTGACAGCTACAAAATCGACAACATCACAAAAATACGAAAATTGCTCCGAAGATTTCCCACCTTGCTCTCCGACATCCGACATCCTCCGCTCCTGTTCGAACGGACCTCGCTTCAGTCCTATTACCTACTTCGGATGGTCGACCATCGTGATCTTGCCGTCAGTGGTGATGGTGTAGATGTAATTCTCCGTGACTACGATCTCCGGCACGTGAGGCTCCCGCGTCAGGACCAGGAACACATCGGTGTCCTCGGGAACGTCGCTCAGCACGTGCGTGTGATAGCCGCTTTTCACCTTCACTTTCGCATCTGCAGAATCAGATTCGATGATGCTTTTATGCAGCTGGCGCTTTTCTGTGATTGTAGTTCCATCCGGCGAGACTCGGTAACGCATGTCGGCTCCCAGCGGATAGACACCCACCTTAACTTGGGCCGGGTAAAGGTACACATACAGGCTTCCGCCGTCTGCCGGGAGCACGGCGACGTTATAGGGACGGTCGGCTCCATGGAAACCCCGCATAGCCGTTTCAATCCCCTTGGCTGCTGCAAGATTCCAGCCTGTATCCTCCCGAGCCGTATCGAAGTTCCTGACTGTGCATTGGCCGCCCGCCCGGATGGCCTCTGCGACAACCAAGAACCTGTCGCCAGTTGCACTCAGCTTGCCGAAATCTACCACCCAACCCACCTCGGTCCTGTGGGCGATGTAACGGCTGGAAGACCCAACTTTCGGATGGGTAGCCAGCACCGCATCCGTAGCCTGCCATGCTGCGGCATCATATTCGGCCAGGAGTTGGCCCCGCGCCGTGATCGCTGCCAGTTCCGACTCGGATAGCCTGCTCGACGCCCCCGCGTCTCTCGCGAGCGCCAACAACAAGGCTACTAGAAAAACCAAAACAAGGCTTTTGCGATTCAGCTGTACAACTTGAATGGGCCGAAACATGGCTGCGTTGGAACCACCTTTTCTTCGCTGGCCAGCGATGGGCGATATGCTGCCGAGCGAATCCTGCACTGCATGAAGGACCGTTGTTATGGCGGTGTGCCGACTGGAGTTCCGAGTCTTGCGAGAGCTCTATCTGGGGAAATGTTGGGGCAGGAAATCGCGTCAAATGTCATATCGTATCTTCAAAATCGTTCCTCCTTCGACAGCAATCTCTACCTCTACGATGCCCCCTCGTGTTTTTCTCGGGTGTCTTTGGTCAATATCGCCGCGGACAACCCATTTGTCGCCTTTCTTGGTGGCAGAAAGAGGCGAGAGCCTTTTTAATTCGTCATTCCCATACTCTTGCTGAATTACGGCTTCGGCAAAGAGTACTGCAGTCTCCGCATCGCGCACAACAAATACGCCGTCATTCTCCGCGGCTCTTGCTCTCCACGCGCTGGCAGTGCCTAAGCCAATTGCGACAAATAGAAATCCCGCAAAAAAAATCCTCATTGTTCTGGCTCCCATGCCTTCGATTTTGAATTCCATACGTCCACACGACCCTCGTTCGTGCTTTGCATGGGATCTGGCGTGTATCTCTTAATGGCTCTGGATGGAGTTCCAAGATAGCCCGGATGCACATGCCCAGGACTTGAATTGTCAAAATTGACGAGCCTATCACTAGGAGAAAAATGCTCTGGGTCACTGTGTGGAATCTTTCCGTTGCCGTGGGTATGGTAATCTCCACCGTAAGTCGTACCCTTTGGGACATCATCGGGGCCAACGGCTGGAGATGCTCTGTCTGCGTCCGGCGTGTCTTTTCTGACCGGTGGTGTAAATCCCCAAGTCCCATCGCTGCTTTGGAACAGAGCGCCGCTGTATTCAATCCCTTCCGAAATGGACTTCGGATTGATCGCACTGACGGCCGCAATTCCTGCATCATCTCGAGTTGCGAAGCCAGTCGTCTTTTCTGCCGGAGCCGGGTCGCCGGGGCGTAATCCAGTTCCTCCCCCAAAGATGTAGTCTTCTAAATCATCCGCCTTTTCAGAAGCATTTTCCCCTTCCGCGTTACAAACTGACGAAGCGCTCGAGCTCTTGCTGCAACCGTGGCCATCGGCATCGACGCGACTCAGGGGATTGTTTCCGACATACGCATAGAGATTCAGCGTCTGCGGGTCATCTAGCTTGGAATAGGGCACCGGCTCAACCTTGGCACTCCAGTCCGGCGACATGAACCGGCTCACGCTCCCTGTGTAATATCTGGCACCAAAATAGTCGTTGCCTGTCTCGGTGTCACGAATTTTGCCGGTGAACCTCTGGTCGAGGGTCGAGTCTGAAGTCGGAGTGACCACGTAGGTGCCGAACGGATAATAGTACGTGGTATTTGGCGGATATTGTGTTGGAGCGCTCTGATAATTCCACCGAAAATCCACTGAAACTCTCGAGCTTCCAACCTGATCTGGAATAAGGAAGTAGCTCGGGTAGTAAGTATTGGTGAAGCCCTGGCGCGCTACCAGCTTGCCGGCGAGATAGACGTTTCGCTGTAAATCCATCGCATTGTTGCCGTTCATGGCAACCGTAGTCTCGTCAGTCATGGCGCCGTCAGGACCATACCAATAAACACTGCCGGAAGAGGTGCTCCCCTGGGATTTGAGGACACGATTCCCGTCCCCATCGTAGCTATAACTCCAGATGCCGGCTGTGACCATGCGACCTTCCGCATCCCAAGTGTATTGGGTGCCCAGGTTGTCCTTAGTGACATCTCCGGAGGCGTCGTAGGTCATCCCGATCCCAGTGAGCTGGTTCTGCGAATTGGGCGTAGCCTGAAGCGTTTCGCCTTGGCCCGAGCCGATGACATTCTTTTGATAGAGGCTACCGAATTGATCGTAGACGTACGAGTCACCCCAGGGTACTGGAGCAGCAGTACTCCCGGTCTGCGCCGTTTTCAGCCGATTGAGTGTGTCGTAGGTGTAGGTGACCGTGGTCACTGGCGATGCGACATTGTCTAAGTCTTGCAGAATGTTGCCATTGTTACCTTGCGCAGCCGTCGGGTATGTTAAGGAGTGATTGTAAATCTTGCTCGACAAGTTTGAGGTCGGCGCCGCCCACATGGACGTGGGCTGTAGGCGATTGTTGTAGGAGTTCTCGACGGTCAGCTCAGTCGAACTGGCACTGCCACCCCCCAAATTGACGAAGTCGAGCTGCCCCGTGGGCGTGTAAAGTGCGCCATAAGCGTAGGGAGTGCTGTTCCAGTTAACTGAAGTTGCCCGGCCAGCCCCGGCGTACGTGTACACAGCATAGGTCCCTTGCGCGAAGAAATGAGAAAGGCTTGGGAGACCGCCCTTCGTGTAGGTGTATGTGGCGGAATTCGACTGAGGCGAAACTGGTGTGGTCGTAGACCTGTTGATTGAGAGAATCCTTCCCATGGAGTCGTAGGTCCAGGACTCCGACCCCGGCCCGTCGGTCATGCTTGAGCGATGCCCTTTCGGGAAGCCGGAGGATCCCTGGTCGTATGTATAGCTGACCGCAGCAGTTGCCGCGAAACCAGAACCGCTATAGGTCTTTCCGCCTAGGCGGTTGAGCGAATCATACGCGTAATTGATTGTCGCTCCGCGTGCGTCGGTCTTGCTGCACGGGAGCGTCACGTCTCCTGCACAGAGTGAGCCCGAGGTCGTATAGGCATAAGTGACAGTTCCATTTTCTGGGTTTTGCGCGCTCGTAAGGCGGCTCAACGGATCATAGACAAACTTCCTTTGCCTCTCACCAGGCGCGTTATAAGCCCCACCCCACTGATCTACCTGCTTGAGATCGTCGAGAGTGTTATACGTGTAATCGGTCTCCATGCTGGGAGTCTGCGCGGTGCCGTTTGGCTCCATCACCTCCGTCAACCTGCCGAACGCATCGGACATTCGCTGCCAGTGGTTACCGGCTTCATCAGTGCTGTCGACTATCGCGCCGCTTTTGACATTTCCAAGAGGTCCGCTGCTGCAATACGACACGGTCGGATTTGAGGCATTGGCATCATAGCAAGTCTGAATCAAACTGCCGTCCGGCTCAGAAACCTCAATGGTTCGGCCAAAAGCGTCGTAGCGGTACGTATTAGTACCGTCAGTAGTTGACGGGTGCCCAGGACGGTATGGGTTCGTCTTTGTGTACACATGTCCTTCGCCATCGGGAACTATGTCCACCTCGTCGGTTCCCTCAGGATCGGATGTGAGCTGAGTCTCAACGGTGTGGAACATTCCGTCCCTCGTGGTTACGGTGGTTTTGGTGACCCCTGTGTCGATCAATTGCGATGTAGTAACCGTCCTGTGGGAATCGTCATAGCAGTTCGTCGTGAGTCCGCCGTCAGGAAAATCAACTTCGGTAGGACGATTGAAAAAATCGGTGGCGCTACACCCTGAAACAGACGTTCCGTACTTGTACGTCGTGGTATTTCCGGGATTCAAGTCCGTGGAGGCCGTCAAGTACCCGAGAGCGTAGCTGTACTTGTACGTCGAATAGAGGCCGTTTGCTCGTGTAATCTTAGTCAAATATCCATTTGTCGGGTTGGATGGTCCGGAATCTGTAAAGCTATCCGCAAACGAGAATTGCGTCTGATTCAATTTCGGGTCAGTCATACTGCTTGGCTGACCGCTCAAATCGTAGGTATAGGTTGTTGTGGGGCTTGTCGAAGTGCTACAGCTGGGGACCGGATTGCATCGGACTACAGATGTCAGGTTTGAGCGGATTGTGACCGCATTGTAGCTTGCATCGTACTGAATGAGGGATGCAGGTACTGATGCTAGAGCCGACCCATCATAGTAGAACAGGGATTCCGCCTGAGGGTTGCTGCCTCCATCCTCGATTGTTACGCTTGACAGTTGCGGCGGGATAACGGCCCCGACATAGTTACTCCACGCAGTCTGAGGCGGAACAAACTGCGATGGATTGTAGCTTGAGTACGTAGCAGCACCCGGAGCTGAGAAACACGCGTAATTAGAAAGGGTCTTCTTGGTCAAAGGACCAGGTGCCCCGTTTCCAAAGTCATAGTCGTCCTTCTCCGTCAGATAAACAAGCGACGAAAGAGAGGGGTTATTACACAGTCCGGATGTGTAGGTATAAGTGGTCTTTGACACTTGCGGGGTGACGCCGTGCGGATAGATTGTCGTTGTTTCACTGGCGAGGTTGAACTGATCGAGCCACGTCTTGGTCACTTGTTTAGCCATCGACGATCCGGACTTCCCCCAGTCGTAGTAGGTGATGGTACTCTCCACAGGAACTGTCGTCGCGATGCCGTTGGTCTGATACCACTGTCCCGGCACTCCCATCGGACTATAAATGTAATCCACTTCGGATGTAAGGCCGGTCACGTTATCCGTTGTGAGCACTTGGGCGGTCTTCGAGGACCACCCGTTGGGGAAACCATTGGAATAGTTCCAATTTGTGTGAAACGTAAAGGTTTGAGTCTGCGCGACGTGAACTCCATCGAAGCTCACTGTGCGCGTAGCGAGAACCGGTGCTTGGTAGATCCAGTTGCACCCATATGAAATAGGTTGATAATAGTTTTGGTTTCCTGCCGTACTTACCAACTGCTCCCCTCCTAATGAGGCCTGTTCATACGGCTCGGGGCTCAACGCATACGTATATTTGACCCATCCACCATCCGGGAAGATGATCTCATCGAGCAACCCGTAGCTTCCGTAAAAGAACTGATAGCTGAGGCTCATATTCGGAAGGGTGATCGAGTTCAATATCTGATGGGTTCCGGTCACTGTCGTCGGAAAGGTTTGGCACAGGGTTGGCGACGCGCCGCCCCCTTGTGCAGTGACTTGATAGTTGACGTTTTCGCTGCCCCACGAGAAGCCATAAGTCAGGCCGTCCAAAACTAGGCTTGTATTCGAGCCGGTCGGTCCCGATCGACCCATTGAGTCCGTATAGGCGCCATTTGCCGAAATCGAAATCTTGTTTCCATTCCGATCTTCGATGAAGTTTGGATATATCCAGCTATTGGCTGATCCTCCATTTGGAAGCTGGACCGAATAACCACTGAACGAGTAGATCGTGCCCTCCTTGTCTTCAACGATGAATGGACCGGTATTGGCGCTGGTAGAGCCAGACATCAAATTGTTTGCAGCAGCATTTGGCTGAATCGTCGCGACAACCTGGCCGTCGCCGCCCGGAGGCTGCACAAAAGGTTGAGGACCACAAGTCGAAATGTACCCTGAGCCCGTATAGCTGCTCTCAGGGGCATAAGCTGCTGTATGGAGATTATGGGTTACTCCAGAAGCATCGGTGAATGTCATCCCTGACTGGTAGTAACACGGCATGATTGTCACATTCGGAGGAGCAGTGGGCGGACTTAACGAGAAAACTTGAACCGAGGCGTGTGGAGTACCTTCGAATGTCCAGCCATCCTCTTGGGGCCATGGATTTCCCCCATTGGAATTCCATGTAGGAGTGTTGCCATCGACCGCGAGCACCTGATTCACTGCAGCTGAGTTGTAGCTCCAAGCATACGGCAGGCTGAGTCCTCTCCCCGTGGCTGTCGGGAAAGAGACTTTGAAACTCACGGAACCATTGGAGTAGTTAACGGTCTCGCCGAGAAAATGCTGGTAATCGTGTCCCGATCCAGGAATGGGCATCTGCGTGTGATCGTTCACACTGTTCAGCAAGGGGGCGTTGGTCGGATTTGACTGGGAGACGCCAGCTACAGAACACAGGAAGGCCGCTGCCGAACAGAGGATCAAAGCTTTGAAATGGGTAGACCAACCAAAATCACCATCTCGCAACCCCACAGCTGAACCTGCTAACCAGTTCGTCATCTTCCACTCTCCCAGGGCTAGTAGCGATTCGCATCAAAGTCGCACAGCACTCCGCCCGTCAATAACGCGACGCGTGCTGCAAACTTTCGATTACAGGATGAGGAATTCGCAACAACAGGGCTTTGACGATACGTATCGCATATCGTCAGTGGCAATAACTCGAGCCGCTCTCTTGAATTCGGCTCTACTCGCGATTCGAAAATGCGGGACGCATCCGGCTTGTCTAACTAGCAAGCATTCGGAGCGTCAAAGCTATTGTGCGTTGCAGGCGGGGACAAGAATTCGAACAACTGTCCCATGGACCGCTCAGATTGTCAACTGCCCAATCCACGGAAAACTGCCTTTGCATCGGAGGTGCGACAATTCGGCTCCTCGCCGGTTGCGCAGGATAACGTGTTCGGAATCTTCCAACGGATTTAATCATGGGGTAAAATTCGCAGACTGGCCTCGGGAGCATTCTGTTGACGCGATATCTTTGCCCAGGGATTCTTACGTTCGGTGTGGCAATCGCCGCAGCATTTGGCGTGTTTGATTGTGCTTCTGCGCAGGGGTCGAAGGATTACCCCCAACGAGAGTCGACGCCCACCCAGCAAATTGTCCAGAAGATCGATGAGAACGAGACCGTGACCTTACGAGGGAACACACACCCTTTTGCGAGCCCCTTGAACGATCGTGGTGTTGTCCCGCCGGAGCAGCCTGTTCGGCGCATGCTCCTGCTTCTGAGCCGCAGCCGTCAGCAGGAGTCGGCACTCGACCAACTTGTTTCAGCACAACAGGATCCGCTTTCCCCAAGTTTTCACCGATGGCTCACCCCGGACCAATACGGCGCCTCGTTCGGCGTTGCCGCACAAGACCTGGCGACAGTCTCGGATTGGCTCGCGAGCCACGGATTCAGAGACTTAAAGGCCAATCATGGGCGCACCATCGTGGAATTCAGTGGCACCGCTGCCCAGGTGCAGGGGGCTTTTCACACTTCGATCCATCACTATGAAGCGAACGGCGCCTTGCACTCAGCCAAATCAGGGCGATCCTAGCATTCCCATTGCCCTTGCCCCAGTAGTTGCGGGCATTGTCTCTTTGAATGACTTCGGCCGCAGGTCTATGGCTGTTCGTGGTCCTCTTCTTCAATTTGAAGACGGACAGTTCCGGCCACAGCAACGCACTAGCCACCCCAACTATTCGATTCCGGGACCGACCTATCAATCGTCCTTCTTTGGTGTCGG
>Ga0206823_1200_pt1 | contig 11981 bp, 9 predicted proteins | sample Alteio_BWOrgCont_81_FD_152868 | JGI IMG/M metagenome (GOLD analysis project Ga0206823, IMG submission 152868) | Enriched cells from forest soil in Barre Woods Harvard Forest LTER site, Petersham, Massachusetts, United States -... | ecosystem: Environmental > Terrestrial > Soil > Temperate forest > O...
AGGTTGGAATACCGCTATACTTTGTGCAGCTACATTAATAATTGGCTACTGCTCTTTTATTATGCTCGTGGTTCGTGCCAATGCATGTACCCCGCTTAATGAAGACAGCCCCAGCGACCCCATGAGCCTCAACGATTATCTTGACCGCAAACAATATGGCACCTGGCCCCAACTATACGGGCAGTATTATAATGCTCCACTAATAGCAACTGAACCGGGAAGCCCTGTTTATGCGAAAGACGAAAAGAAAGGGAAATATGTAGAAATAACAAAAACAGAAACTTCGAAATTCGATCCTGCCATGTGCACCGTTTTTCCGCGTATGTACGACCCATCACTAGGAAGACCACGGGGATATAAAAATTGGGGCGGAGATGATGTAGTGAAAGTCCGAACGGTTGGAGATGATGGACAGCCTACTGTAACAGATTGTCCCACTTTTGGTGATAACATGAGATTCTTCTTCCGTTACCAAGTTGGGTTTATGTTTCTCCGCTATTTTATGTGGGATTTTTGTGGACGACAAAATGATATTCCCGGTCTTGACCCGGGTGATAACCTTCATGGAAACTGGATAACAGGCATTTCATTCCTCGATAATATGCGTGCTCCCCAGGAAAATATGCCCGCCGAACTTGCAACTAACAAAGGTAGGAATGCACTGTATGGGCTGCCCTTATTGCTTGGCTTGTTAGGTATGGGTTTCCAGTTTTCAAGAGATAAGCGTAATGCTATAGTAGTAGCAACACTCTTCTTTTTTACCGGTCTTGCGATTATCCTTTACTTGAATCAGCCACCTTATCAGCCCCGCGAAAGAGACTATTCTTATGTAGGCTCCTTCTTTGCTTTTGCTGTATGGATTGGGCTTGGTGTACTGGGTTTATTTGAACTTTTTGCAAAATGGGCAAAAACAAAGCAGGCAGGTAAAAGAATAGCCATTGGAGCCACCATTGTGGCTTTGATAGTACCGGTTATTATGGCACATGCTGAATGGGATGACCATGACCGCAGCGGGAGATATACTTGTCGTGATCTAGCCGTAGATTACTTGCAATCGTGCCCTCCAAATGCGATTTTATTTACTGACGGAGACTGTGATACTTTCCCGCTTTGGTATGCACAGGAAGTAGAAGGAATTCGCACCGATGTACGAGTCTGCAATTTAGAATTAATGGGAATGGCATGGTATGTAGACCAAATGAACCGCAAAGCATACCAGTCTGAAAGAATGCCTTTTTCACTGACTCACGATCAATACAAAGAAGGAACCCGCGATTATTTATACGTAATCGCTGATAATCCAAAATATAAAAAGGGAACATATTATAATATTAAAGATATTATCGAATTTATAAAAAGCGATAATTCGGCTGATATGATTACGTTGAGCGACCAAAAGGAACATAACTACTTCCCTACCCCATATCTTTCCATAAAAGTAAATAAGGAAGAAGTTGTTAAATCGGGTACGGTTCCTGCTTCTATGGCAGATAGTATTGTTCCTGAGATGGACTGGAAACTGCCAAGCAGTGCACTGGAAAGAAACAAGATTATGGTATTGGATGCCATTGCACAGAATGACTGGAAAAGACCTATTTGCTTTGCTACAACCCTGCCACGCGAAAACTATTTAGGACTTGAAAGGTATCTCCAAACCGAAGGGCTGGTATACCGCCTTGTGCCGATTTTGAACACAGCTGCAAATAGCGTAGAAGGCCACCGGCTGGCAGCAGATATTATGTATGATAATGTGATGAATAAATTCGAGTGGGGAAATATGGGCTCAGGGGTTTACCTGGACCATAATGTGCGCAACATGGCATCTGACTTGCGGATTCAGTGTGGTGTACTTGCAGAGGAACTGATAAGGGAAAACAAAAATGATTCGGCAGTGAAGGTGCTTGATAGAGTAACGGATTCTATACCTGAAAGCAATAGCCCCTACGACTATATTGAAACTATAATAATACAGGGCTATTACGGTGCACATGCATACGATAAAGCCAATAAGCTTGCCAAACATCTATTCGACACTTTTGAAAATTGGCTTGAGTATTATAAAACACTGGACCCCGAAAATCAGAAATATTATAAAAATATTATCCAGGAAGATGCCAGCCTGTTGGAACAGCTTACATACTTTGCCCAGACGAGCGACCAGAAAGATGTATATAATAATTTTAACGACCGGCTGAATAAATTAAACGAAAAGGGTATGCTTGGAAACCAGTGAAGGTGAAAAATATTTGCTAGTCCACTTTTATGATTTCGGTCTCCATTTCAGTATCTATATTGTCTTTTCTTTTTAAACTTTTTTTCTTCATAAAAAATAAAAACACGCTAAAAATAAGTATAGCTGCAATGCCCTGGAACAATATAGTATCAGGCGCACCAATACGGTTCGATAAAGCACCTATCAATAAGCTCCCCAGTGGCTGCATGCCAAAAAATGCCATAGCGAAATAGCTTATTACCCTGCCCCGCATATCCTGCGATACGGTAGTTTGTATAATGGTATTACTCACTGTTACCTGCGACATCATTCCGAAGCCGGTGATAACGGCAAATATGCAAGCAAAACTAAAATTACTTATATGAGAAAACAAAATAAGCCCTGTGCCGAAAATAAAAGTAGTACCTAATAAAATCTTTTTCAGGTTGGTACCGGATTTTAAAGAAGCCAGGAAAATGGTCCCTGTAATAGCTCCCAGGCCGATAAAGCTGTTCAAATAACCAAATGTAGAAGCATCTCCCTTAAAAATAACTTTTGCAAACACCGGAAGCAGTGTGCTATATGGCAATACAAGGAAGCTTATAAGTGCGAGAAATAAAATCACAAAACCAATGCTGGGAGTAGCCTTTAAATACGCCAGGCCCGCTTTCAGTTCACCTATTATCTTTTTCGAACTCTGCTTTGGAACATAAGGTTTTAGTTTCATTAGCAAAAGAGAAATTATTACAGCTAAAAAACTAGCTGCATTTATCATAAAGCATGTTCCGGCATGGAATGCAGCCAATACTATCCCCGAAAGAGCAGGACCTACGAGCCTTGCCAGGTTCACCATAGATGAATTGAGTGCAATGGCATTGGACAAATCACTTTTATCATCAACCATATCATATACCAGCGATTGCCTTGCCGGAACATCAAAGGCATTAATAATGCCTAACAATGTACTTAGCACTAGTATTTCCCAAACGGTATAGGTATTAAACAAAACCAGTAAGGCAAGCAACAGGGCTTGTATGAGCGAGGCTATTTGGGTGATGAGAAGTACTTTGTACCGGTCGTACTTGTCGGATATTACACCTCCAAAAAGAGAAAATAAAAAACTGGGGAATTGTGTTGCAAAGGTTGTTACACCCAGCATAAAGGAAGAGTGTGTTTCAATATATACCACCCAATATACGGCAGTACGCTGCATCCAAGTGCCAATAAGTGAAACAGACTGCCCCATAAAATACAGGCGGTAGTTGCGGCTGCGAAATGCCCTGAATGTATCCAGTTTCATTTAACAGGTCTAAAATTCCTTTCCAGCCTTGTCCATTTTACCAGATGAAATGATTTTGTTAAATGTTGTTCTGTGGGGTTTCTTACTTTGGTTATTATGCCATCTTTTAGTATCCTTTCGTGTACATTTTTCCAATCGGGCAATGCCGCCTCTTCTTGTAACCAATGTGTATAGGTTGCTTCTTTGCACCATTCGGGCAGTTTCTGCATGGCTTTGCGGTGCGGCTCTGAATTCCGGAAGCTTTTCATAGCTGTATCATTTCCCCACATAGTCAATGTCCAAAAGGTGAAACCTTTATCCATTAGCTCTTTCCCCATTACAAAACCGGATGTAATGACCAACTGCCTTATAGATGCATTATTGGCAGACATAAAACCTCGCAAAAATTTGATGGAGCTTAACTTAAGCCTGGTAGCTGATACGAAATACATAAAAAAAATTTGATAACAAAGATACGAACAACATATAACATTTACACGTGCCCGGCAAAAAGAAGCAATAAGGATTTTTTTACATTTGTAGCAGTTGTACAAGAATATTATTGCAAAATATAAATGAAGGCTAAGCAGACCAATGAACATTGGGACATTGTAGTTGATGCTTCTAAAAATAAATCAACTACAACTATCGGGGAATTGTGGAGGTATAGAGACCTGGCGCTTTTATTTGCCAAAAGAGATTTTTCCACCATTTATTATCAAACTATTCTTGGTTCACTTTGGTTTTTTATACAGCCACTTATCACCATGCTTTTTCTTACTGTGGTATTCCATACCATTGCGGGTGTAACTACAGACAACCTTCCGGCAGACCTTTTTTATCTTTCAGGACTTACGGTATGGAATTATTTTTCCCTCTGTTTAAGTACCACTTCCAATGTATTAATCATTAACCAGTATATCCTTAGCAAGGTATATTTCCCGAAATTTGTGCTTCACATATCAAAAGTTCTCAGTGCCCTGTTTGTCTTTTGTGCACAGTTTATTCTCTTTATCCTGTTTCTTTTGTTTCATATAATCGTTTTAAAAATGCCTTTTCATTTCAGCATCCATTTGCTGTTGTTGCCGTTTTTGGTTTTGCTAACCGGAGGCCTCGGAATGGGCTTGGGGCTCCTTATTTCGGTACTCACTGTTAAATACCGCGATTTCATTTATTTGATTACATACGGACTTCAACTGCTCATGTACCTTTCGCCGGTCATTATACCAGTATCCCTAATGACGGGTAAACGGTCAATCCTGGTATTTTCAAATCCTGTTTCGGCAGTGATAGAAGATTTCAGACAGGCTTTTTCCCCACCGGGCCCATTCACTGGATGCATTTGGTATATAGCTTTATATTTATGATTGTAGTTATTGTGGCAGGGCTTTTCCTCTTAGTTAAAGTGGAACGTAATATTACTGACACACTGTAAAATGAGAATCGGGCAAAAGATTAAAATACTCAGGGAAAAGAGGAATCTCACGTCGGAAAACATGTGTGAACAACTTGCCATTACTGCAAAAGAGTATGCAGAAATTGAAAGCGGGGATATGGATATCCCTTATGCCAGGTTAGAACAAATTGGGAGGGTTTTTAACCTGTCGCCGGAGGACATTATGACCTTTAACGTAAAGAAAATAACAAAATTAGTTGAAATAGATCTTATTAAAATTCGATTAAAGTGGCATGTCAATATATTTATTGGAAATGTAAAATCTTATTCCAAACTCTATCTCACTCTTCTTACCAAACCCTGCTACTATGGGCCATTTAAAGGGGAAATAGGACATTTACTGAGCCACAGTGTACCCTTTCTTTCCTATCTCCATAGCAAAGGAGTAAAGATTCATTACTGCGGAATGGAAATATTCAAGCCTTTTTTAGTAGACGAAAAAGGAAACCTGATAGTGACTACCTATTACCCCCTTCGCGATTTTTTTGGTGAAGTGCCTCCCCGCTCCAATAAAGCAATACCTCCGGCAGATGTACAACAGGAAATAGAGAAATTTAAACAAGAAGCAAAAAAGAAAATATTCATTCCGTTTTGGAATATTGACAACGACTTTTTCTGGTTTTCCGTTCACCGCAAATGGCTGCTGAAAGGGCCTTATATGAAAACATATAATCTTGAAAAAGTATACGGAAATAAAAAAGAAAAATCAGTAGTGTTATGTACGCGCAAAACAAAAACAACTGACTTCGATGCTAATCTTGGTACCCCATGGAATTACAAAGAAATTGCCCAGGCCATAAAACCTTACTTTACAAAAATTTACCTGGTAGGGCATCCTTCTATGAGTGATGAGATTGAAGCGGATGGAAGCATAGAGTCATGTATAACCAATGATAACAAAATTATCTTAGAAAAATGCGCCCGAAGCCAACTTATCATTACACCCCGCTCAGGGATTAATTTTATCGGGGAATACACTAATACTAAAGTGCTCATCATTTTTAATGGCAAGGGGCCTATCAAGGATATGGATACTACGCTGCTGTTTCGGAAACATGTGGGCAACAAATACCCGCTGGAGTTTGCTTACAGCACAGAAGAAATCGTTAATTATGCTAAAAACTTTACGTTTTAAGCATCTATAATTTAATATCTCTTTCGATAAAAAATTGCCCCACTTTACGTATAGGTTTAAGAAAGGAGGTAAAAAAGTAGGGCTTTAGGTTATTTATTTTCCAGCATCTGCGTTCTTCCAGGTTAACCCTGATACGATTTGTGAATGGCGTATTACTGATTCCACCTATTCGCATTCTCACCAGCAATTCATGTAAATAACTCACTTTAATGCCATGCTTGTGCACCAGACGAAGCATCAATTCATAGTCTGCGGCAAAGTGCAGGGAAGTATTATAGTTGCCGTAGTTTTCAATACATTCCTTTTTTACAAAAAAGGTAGGATGTGGAGGCATCCAGCCAAAAAGAAACATATTGCTTTCATAAGGCTTGGCAATCCAATTGCGTACAATTTCTTTAGGGTCGTTTCTTTTCACATATTGCAAGTCACCATATACTGCATCGGCACCCGATTCTTCAAAACGTTTTACCACCCTCGATATTACATCATTGCGCACATAAAAGTCGTCGCTGTGTAAAAGCCCTATGATATCGCCTGTTGCAAGACTTATGCCTTTGTTAATGGCAAAATACATGCCATTATCTTTTTCTGAAATAAACTTATTTATACGGGTTTTATGTTTTTCAATAATAGCGAGAGTACCGTCCATAGAGGCACCATCCACCACAATATATTCTATGTTGGGATAGTCCTGTGATTCTATAGAAAGTATTGTATTCTCTAGTGTAGCGGCACTATTAAAGCAAACCGTTATTATGCTGACCTTCCTCATACGATATTCTTCCCAACGGGAGACGGACAAAAGTAAAATAAAAATTGATTTTCAAATAAAAATGTAATTCTTGCTACAAAAAATTTTACGGGGCCAAGTGACAAAAATCATATTGTTACCTGAAGACCGTCATACTGCCTGCGTGCATTTTTTAATTTCTTTGCATCCGAAAGAATAAGATATCTATTCTGACGTGCATATTAAAGGCCTCGGTACTACCGGGGTTCTTTATTTATTGCTTATATTAGTGGTTTAAACACTACTCGTAATGGATAGAAAAATAACCAAGCACTATGTAACTATTGTATGGCAACCGCATCTATGCAAACATTCTGCTGTATGTTTCAGAGGATTACCCGAAGTATTCGACCCCCGCAAACACCCCTGGATTGAACAACACAACAGCACTACTGAGAAAATTGTTAACCAGGTAAACCAATGCCCCAGCGGAGCATTGAGTATTACGTATGACAAGAAATTATAAGTTATAGCTGTTTTTGAAGACAGGTGCATAGTAAGTTTTAATTACCAATCTATTAGGTCAATAACTACTCATTGACTTTTACAAAAGGATTCTCCTTTACCCTTATTTTTTACTTATAGTAATACTCTACTAATAATTATAATATATATATTAATAATAATATAAATATATATTTATTTATAAATTCTTTTCTTTTGCTGCTTTTCTTTTCTTAAGTAAGCTATAGCATAGGTCTTTTTACTTTATTCAGAATATACTTTAGGAAGATATTAATATCAAAGGATGATTTTAATTATCTAAAAAGCATAATGCTACCGAATATAAAGATAGTAGAGGCTAAATACGGACTTGTTAAATTTAAGGATGTAACAGACATAATAAAGGAAGAAATTAATAAAGGGAATTACAAGATAACTCCTTCTGCACACCTGTTCGACTGTGTAGGGCAAGAAAAAGACCCTGCTTGGGGTAATGATAAAATATTTATTTTGAAATATATATTAGGCGGGGTAGAGAAAACAATCAAAGTTAAAGACAATAAAGAAATTTCACTTTACTAAAATGCCGTTATTTCCTATGAAAACAGTGAAAATTCCGTTTCAATGTATATAGGTGGCTTTCTTAAAGCTACTCGCTCTTTCAGTCAATGACTTTTTTAGAACGCACTTTTTGGTAAGGTTTATTTGCACCAAACCAAAAATACTGTTTATGAAAAGACTAAAAATAGGGGATATGGGCCTTGCCCAACTGGAAAAATATTACTTACATGTTACGCTAAAATAGGCATCAGCGTAAGCCCCGGCGAGGAAAGGTTAAAAAATACCTGTGGGCAAATTCTAAAATACCAGCGTGCACTTTGGATAGACACCATTGACCTGATGTTCGAAATGTATGCAAACGGCAAGTTAGCCTGCCCGGGGGTAAACGTGGAAGTAAGCAGCTGGTTTTTTGCAAAGTTAAAAGAAGCCTACTTTGAACAGGCAGCGATAAATAAAAGACGGGAAAAGCATGACAAGGAAAAAGCATTTAGAAACAATCCCGGAAAAGTAGCCTTTACACGCTTTATGAAGTATTGTGAAACCTATAAAAAGTTTCCGGTAAAGGAGCAGTGGCTGCTGATATTCAAGTTCCTGGTAGAGAGAGGTGATTTTATCGTATATAAAGAATTTGATAATGAACCACTTGAAATACAAATAAAAACAGCACGGTTCCATATAAAAAAACATGCTAAAGACTTCTTTGCAAAAAGAGCAATGCAATCGCCTGCTAACTCTAAAAATGAAATTATTAGTTATCTTCGCCACCCAAATCAGCAATTAGCTATGAGTTAATTGCTACCAGCCGTTACGAATAACTATGCTCGAACAAAAATATTCTAAACTAAATACCATCATCGGATGGTCTGTTTTCCTGATTGCCGTATTTGTTTACTGGAGTACGGTAGAACCCACTGCCAGTTTCTGGGATTGCAGCGAAAACCTTTCTGTGTATTACAAACTGGAAGTAGGACACCCTCCCGGTGAGCCCTTCCTTCAATTGTTTCAGCACATAGTGTCGCTGCTTAGCTTTGGCAATATACATGCCGTAGCACCCATCATCAACCGCAGTTGTGCTACATTAAGCTCTTTCACCATTTTGTTTTTGTTCTGGTCTACCAGTTATTTTGCCAAGAAAGCCCTTACCCTGAAAGGCGAATTAACCGAATCGTCCATGTATGCCATATTGGGCAGTGCATTCATTGGAGCAGTAAGTTTTATTTTCGCTGATTCATTCTGGTTTTCTGCCGTAGAAGCCTCGGTATGGTCTGCTTCGTTGTTCTTTTCTACCCTTATGTTTTGGTGCGCTACCAAGATGGCCCGCTCGCAGGAGCCGGAGCGCTGGGTTATACTCCTCAGCTTTTTAGTAGGCTTATCCATAGGTGTGCACATGCTTTGCATACTGATTATTCCGGCGGTGGTGTTTTTATATTTCTACCGCGAGCATCAAAACAGCAACACCCCAAAATGGGCGGCAGCACTGCTTAAAATAGTTACGAAAAACGAAGACAAACAAAAGCTGCTGGCTGCTTCGGTGGCGGCTATTGTACTACTTGGGCTGGTAAAATCATTTGTCATCCCCGGCTTAATTGCCATCGCTACGTCGTTCGAGATTTTCTTTGTTAACTCCATCGGGCTTCCCTTTAACAGTGGTGTGCTCATTTACGCATTAACCGTTGCAGCATTGGTAGTTTGGGGGCTCAGCTATGCCAAAAAACACGACAAACCCGGAACCCATACAGCAGTAATGTCTATAGCTGTGCTGTTTCTTGGGTACAGTACCTTTATATTAGTAGTGATACGTGCCATTGCCGACCCGCCGCTTAACGAGGGCCAGCCATCCAATACAGTTACTCTGAAAGATTATTTAGACCGAAAACAATATGGCGAGTTCCCTGTTCTATACGGGCCCTATTACACCGCCCCGCTTATTGGCTATAATGATGAGGGGCCGGTGTATGTGAAAGATGAGAAAAAAGGAAAATATACCGTTTCCTACGAAATGGAAACAGGTAAATATGCTCCTGAGTTTTGCAGTTTTTTTGCCCGTGAATGGGACCCTACAGAAGGGCATCCGCATGGATACCGCAACTGGGGAGGAACCGACTTTGATAAAATACCCTATACTGACCCGGAAGGCGAACGTACCGTAATAGACCGCCCGAAGTTTATCACCAATAACCTGCACTATTTTTTCAGCTACCAGTTAGGCTTTATGTACCTGAGGTATTTAATGTGGGATTTTTGTGGACGGCAAAATGATATACAGGGGCTCGACCCACCCGATAACCTGCACGGCAACTGGATTACAGGCATCCCATTTATTGACGGAATGCGCTACCCACAGGATAACCAGCCCGATGAACTGGCTAAAAACCGGGCACGCAATGCTATGTACGGAATACCGCTACTGTTGGGCTTATTTGGCTTTTTTTACCAGGCACGGAAAGACCGCCAGCGATTTATTATTGTTGCCATTATGTTCTTTTTTACAGGCATAGCCATTATTCTTTTTCTTAACCAAAAGCCTTATGAACCAAGGGAAAGAGACTATTCCTATGTGGGCTCTTTCTTTGCATTTTCTATATGGATAGGTTTGGGCGTATTGGGCCTTTTTGAGCTGATTTCGGAAAAACTGAAGGCAGACGAAAAACGCAAGAAGATGCTTGCTGTTCTTTCTACTGTTGTATGCCTTACTGTTCCTGCCTTAATGGCACATGCCGAATGGGACGACCATGACCGTTCTAAACGTACCACTACTCGCGATTTTGCTATTGACTACCTCCAATCGTGTCCGCCCAATGCCATACTTTTTGCCAATGGCGATAATGACACCTTCCCGTTATGGTACGCACAGGAGGTGGAGGGAATACGTACGGACGTAAGAGTATGTAACCTGGAGCTGCTTGGAATGAGCTATTACGTTGACGAAATGAATCACAAGGCGTATACCTCTGAACGGATGCCTTTCTCGCTTACGCATGATGAATATAAAGATGGCACCCGTGAATATACCTATATAGAGCCCTTTAGTTCCAGCTTTAAAAAGGGAGAATATTATGACCTGAAGAGTGTTATTGATTTTGTAAAAAGCACCGACCCGGCTAATATGCTTCAACTGGCTGACAACAAAACGGAAAATTATTTCCCGACCAATAAATTCAAAATACCAGTAAATAAAGAGGAAGTTATTAAGAGTGGTATTATTTCCAAAAACCTGGACGATAGCATCATGCCTGAAATAGCCTGGGACTTGCCGGGTAAAGCAGTTGGAAAAAGCACCCTGATGGTATTAGACGCCATTGCCCACAATGACTGGAAAAGACCCATGTGTTTTGTAGTAAGCTCCGGCGCCGAAGCTTACATGGGACTTGAAAGGTATTTCCAATTAAATGGCTTGGTGTATTGCCTTACTCCTATAAAGAACTATGCACCAAATGCCCGTGAAAACCCAAGGGTAGGAGTGGATGAAATGTATGACAATGTGATGAATAAATTCCGCTGGGGAAATATGGGGCTGGGTATTTACCTCGATGAAAACGTGCGCCGCATGGCTTCCCTGCTCCGCTACCATAGTACTACCCTTGCCGATGCCTTATTGCGCGAAAACAAAAAAGATTCCGCACTCAAAGTATTGAACCTTTGCATGGATTCCATATCAGAAGAAAGCTGCCCCTACGATGGTTCCAGTGTAATGGTGGCAAGAAGCTATTATCAAATTGGCGATTCCACCCACGGCGATGCACTTACCAAAGAGCTTTTCTCCAACTCCGAAAAGGACCTTATTTACTATAGTACCCTTACGGGGATGAATGCCAGCTATTATTCTGAAGACACCCAGGATTATGAAGTAATACTTGAACAGCTTGCTTATTTTGTGGAAGAATATAAGCGAGAGTCCCTTATAAAAGACTTTCAAACCCGGCTAGAAAAACTGGATAAACTTGGATTGCTGAAAAGTCAACGACAGAGGTAAACACCCCTCCTTTTCACAATTCAAAACTTCTTTATCTTTAACCCCTGAATAAATGGTACTTTGGGCAGCACTGTAAAAATAAAAGAAGAAGAACTGGTAGCATTGCTGAAAAGCGGTGATAGCAAAGCCAT
>Ga0206823_1201_pt1 | contig 11870 bp, 11 predicted proteins | sample Alteio_BWOrgCont_81_FD_152868 | JGI IMG/M metagenome (GOLD analysis project Ga0206823, IMG submission 152868) | Enriched cells from forest soil in Barre Woods Harvard Forest LTER site, Petersham, Massachusetts, United States -... | ecosystem: Environmental > Terrestrial > Soil > Temperate forest >...
GGAAAGGGAAAAAACCCAAAAAAATGCTAAACTACTTGGACTGGAGTTGCGCGAGCCGATGATCATCGACTGGAAGAACATCACGCCGAAGACCTATTACATCCCCGTGGGTCCCAAGCCCGCCGATAAGGCGCCGTCTTCTCCGAAGACTCCCACGCGCTCCAAGTAACCCCGCCATTATCTTTGGTTTGCCCGACTTGCGCCGCGCTGGCGTGTGCCTCCGGGCGCCCCGCCGCGATAGGGTTCAGCTCGCCTGACGGAGGGTCCGGACCCCTGGGAGAGCCCTATTGCACCGTACCCTGCGGCCTCAGCTTCCGCAGGTCCAGCGCGCACTCCACCGCATTTTGGGCGTACAGACGCAAATTGTCCGACGCAGCCCATAGCCAGTATCGCGACGTCTGCATCGGATTGCGGCCCTCCTGGATCGGCCGCAACCGCACCAGCACATCGTTCTGCCCCGTGGCGGCAAGGTTCGAGGGCGAATCTGTGTCTTCCAGCACCAGGTCAATCCGCGAGCCCGAAAGCGCCTCTTCCATCCGGCTGATCTCCACCGCCCGCTCGAGTTCCAACGCAATCGAAAACGTGTGCCCGTGAAACACCGGCGCCGCCAGGGTCTGAAGCGCCAGCGCCGGCCACCGGCCTTCTCCCAGAGCCTCATAGTGACGCCGAATCCGATCCTCCAGCCTCGGCAAGCTCAACTTCGCCGACTCTCCCATCCCTGAAAGCAGGTTGTATGCCGCCTGCGCATCGTAAATCGCCCGCGGAATACTCTGGAAGCTCAACAGGCTCACCGTCTGCTGATGCAGCTCGTCCATCGCCCCTCGGCCGAACTCGCTGGCCGGAGCCATCAACGTCACCGCCGCAAACCGCACCGGCGCCGCATCCTGTACTCGCTCCAACAGCAGCGCCAGCGCGAGCGCGCCGGGATGCGCCGGCACCACCGCCGGCGTGAACAAATCAGCCGTCCCAGGTCCCGTGCCCAGCCACGGCGCGCGCACCAGTACGCCGGGCTCCTGGTCCAACGCCCCGGTCAGATCCAGCACGGAAGACCCGGCGCGCAGGGCATTCGCCCAGTAGCGGCGAGTCAGCTCGTCCGCGCCGCAAAAGAACGTGAAGTCCATCTTCTCGAAGGAGTCCGGCTCGATCGGCTGCACAAACGTGATCTCGTCGCCGACCTGATCCAGTTGTCCCTGCGACTGCTCGTTATCCAGCAGCGTAAAGCTGGCCGCCGCCAGCGGCGACTCGGAGATGGCGTCCTTCAACTCCTTGCCCAGAAGGCTTGCAGCACCAACAATTGCAATCTTGTACACAGCGTTCCTTTGGATGCGGCAGCTTACCGCTGTTCACTGTCCACTGTTCACTGTTCACTGGCCCGGGGGTTCCGAACTGGTTCAGTGGACTCGATCGGCCGGGTCGGCCGTTGCCTTCTCCGCCGCGACCACGAATATGCTGCGCGCGCCCAGATCCCCGAAAACATGTACACCAGCGCGCCCGCAAACAGCACCACTTGCGAGAATCGCACAATCAGAAACAGCGCCGTCGCCAGCAGCAGCAGGATTTGAAACGGATGCCGCCGCGACAGGTTGATCTCCTTGCCCGACCAGAACCGCCACGTGCTCACCATCAAAAATCCGCAAGTGCCTACCAGGCCCAGCCACACAATCGAAAACCACCACGACAGCACCGGGTACCCATAGCAGAGATGGACGGTCGTCGCCAGCAATCCCGCTGCCGCCGGAATCGGCATCCCCACAAAATACTTGCGGTCCGGCCGCCCCGGATTGCGCGGCTGCGGATTGTGGCTGATATTGAAGCGCGCCAGCCTCGATGCTCCGCCAATCAGAAACAGGAAGCAGATGAAGGCGCCCACGTGCACCAGGTCCTGGCGCAATTCCGTATTCACCGTGTCCGGCAGGAAATGGAATCCCCACACGAACGCCAGCAGGCTCGGCGCCACCCCGAACGTAATCACGTCCGCCAGCGAATCCAGCTCCTTGCCGAACTCACTCGTCGTATTGGTCATGCGCGCTATGCGCCCGTCCAGCGAATCGAACGGAATCGCGAACAAGATCGCCAGTGCTGCCCAGTCCAGGTTGTTCCGCACATCGCCGTGCCCGCTGATCGCCGCAAACAGGCGCGTGATCGCGAAATAGCCCGCACCGATATTGCCCACCGTGAACAACGAGGGCAGCAGATACATCCCGCGCCGCAGGCGCGCTCGCTTCTGGGCACGTGTCAGCGGCACTCCGCCGTTCACCGGGCTTCTCCCTCGTCCGGATCTACGCTGGCGCTGTCCGCCCAAAGACGCCTCGGGCCCGACGGTTCGGCGACTCCCGCTGTCATCATCGCGATCACGCTCGCTCCGCCCTTCACCCGATCGCCCACCTTCACCTGCAACTCCGCTTCGGCCGGCATCACCACGTCGGTCCGCGACCCGAACTTGATCAGACCCACCCGCTGGCCCCGCTCAACGCGATCGCCCGCTTTGAACGGAAACACGATCCGCCGCGCCAACAGCCCGGCAATCTGCTTGAAGGTGACTTCAATCCCCTCGCCCCGCATCGTCACAACGTTCCGCTCGTTGCGCTCCGCACACGCCGGGTTCATCGCGTTCATGTACTGCCCCTTGTGGTATTGGACGTCACGCAGTTCTCCGGCGATGGGCGCGCGATTCACATGCACATCAAACACACTCAGGAAGATGCTGATGCGCTTGCGCGGGCCGTCTGGAGTGGAGATAGTGACCGTCTCGGTCACAAGGCCGTCGGCTGGCGATACGATCAGCCCCGGCTCGGAGGGAATGGCTCGTTCAGGATCGCGAAAGAACCACAGAAAAAAGACCGCCAGCAGCACCGGCAGGATCGGCCAGATCCAGCTGCCCGTGGCCCACGCCAACAGCCCCGCAACCATCAGCAGGCTCAGACCGTAAATGTAACCGTCACGAACCATTGTCCCTAACGATTATACGGTTCGCATGCATGCCTTGCCCGGGAGGCGCGCCCGCTGCTCTTTGCTCGTGGAGCCATTCACTTGTGAGCTCAGAGCGCACCCCGCTCGCGCGGCGCCATTCCGTCCTTCGCTTTGCCAAATCTGTCTCAGCCCGGGCCCGTTTCCAGCCCAGGCTGCAAATCTGAGTTCCTGCTACGCCATCACCACCGCGGAGCGGCGTTCCAGGGCGTATATCAGATCCTTGGCATGGAGTTTCAGCTTCTTCAACCGAACCTCTTCCAGCTGTTCATCGTCGGAAAGGTACGGCTTCTGAATCAGCTCTTCCAACCGCTGAGCGTAGCGACGGTGTTCGGCATGCAGGCGGTCCAGCTCTTCGCTCAGCGGATCGTGAATCTCTTCCATAGGCTTCCTCCTTCGGATTCAATATTAATCGGACATTAAGATATAGCTCCACAATGCAGGGGTTGCAAGAGCTTATAGAAGAGAAAGTTCGAGACGCTGTGGATAAAAGCACTCCTAAACGTGCAATTGTGATGCAAGTCACGCATTCCCAGCTCTTTGCGCCACGTCATTCCATTTCTCTTCCTGCTCTGCTAGGAACCCCCATCAGCACTGCCGCCTCACCCGTGTCGGCATAATAGGCCGCTCGCCGCGCAAACTCCGCTAATCCATGCGCCCGATAAAACGCCTGCGCCGCCCCATTCGATGCCCGCACCTCCAGCGTCACCTCGCCAGCCCCGCGCATCTCGAGTTCGCGAAACAATGCCCCCAGCAACGCTCGCCCAATCCCGCGCCGCTGTTCATTCACCCCTACAGCAATCGTCTCCAGCTCAGCTTCCGGCGCAATCACTGAAGCAATGGCAAAACCCACCGCTTGCCCGCCAATCTCCGCCACCAATGCGATTCTCTGCGGAACGGCCACGGGGTCAATCGCAGCCTCATAGGCCGCCCGAGGCCACTGCGGCGCAGTCTTCAGCCCGGCAGCAATCTCCATCACCGCGCCGAGATCCCACATCCCCATCGCCCGTATCTCCACCGCTGCCGTGCGACCCCATAAACTCATCAAACCATGTCCCTATGTCCCTATGTCCCTATGTCCCTATGTCCCTATGTCCCTATGTCCCTATGTCCCTATGTCCCTATGTCCCTATGTCCCTGTCCTCCAAATATCTCCGCATCCGACCGCCGCAGATAGTGCCCGTCCAGCATCGCGACATCCGCAAACTGCCTCGCCCGCACCAGCGCCCCCGCCAACCGAATCGCGTCCCCAGCCGTAGGCGCCTCAATCATCCTCAACTCCGCCGCAGGCCACGCAGCCGCCACCATCTCCGCCGCATGCTCATCGCACACCGCACACCGCTCCGGCGCAACCACACCTGCCAGCTCCGCCGCGCCCGCCAGCAATTCCCTGCCCTCCATCCGCAGAAAAACCTCGTGCCGATGCGCATCCAGCGCCGCACTCGCCAAACCCGCCTTTGCCGCCAGCACCTCCAGCCGCGATACCGCCACCACCGGAATCCCCGCCCCCTCGGCCAGCCCCTTCGCCGTGCTCACTCCTACCCGCACGCCCGTAAAGCTCCCCGGCCCATTCACCACCACCAGACAGCCAACATCCCTGTGCCCCAAACCATGCCCCTTCAAAATCTCGCCAACAGCCGCCACCAGCGTGGCCGAATAACTCCGTCCCTCCAGTTCCACCTGCCCCAAAACATCTACACCATCGCGCGAGACCCGTCCCAGCGCCACTGACCCCGAAGGCCCGCACGTATCCATCCCCAGCACCACAATCGCCGCTACCCCGTCGTCCATCACCCCATCAGCATAAATAGCCTGCTCCTGCCCACCCCGTGACAACCACCCACTCCCGATTTCCGGTAATCTAAATCCGTACCCCAAAATTCCCCATCTTTATCGCTATCTTAGGAGCAGTTTTTGGCCACCGCGACCGCAGCCGCCCCAGCCCTCAGCTTTCACGACACCTGGCGGCCGCGCGCCAATCCCTGGGCCATTGCCATCACCGTCACCATGGCCACCTTCATGGAGGCGCTCGATACCTCCATCGCCAACGTCGCCATGGCCCACATCGCCGGCACCCTCTCCGCCAGCCAGGACGAAGCCACCTGGGTCCTCACCTCCTACCTCGTCGCCAACGCCATGGTCCTCCCCATCAGCGGATGGCTCGCCAATCGCTTCGGACGCAAGCGCTTCTACATGTCCTGCGTCTTCCTCTTTACCGTCTGCTCGCTGCTCTGCGGCCTCGCCCCATCGCTCGGCATCCTCGTCTTCTTCCGTATCCTGCAGGGCGCGGCCGGCGGGGGCCTTCAGCCCTCTGAGCAAGCCATCCTCGCCGACACCTTCCGCCCCGAAAAGCGCAGCATGGCTTTTGCGATGTATGGCGTCGCCGTCGTCATGGCTCCCGCCATCGGCCCCACCGTCGGCGGCTGGATCATCGACAACTCCTCGTGGCGATGGATCTTCTTCCTCAACATCCCTGTCGGCATCCTGTCCATGTACCTCACCAACCGCCTCGTCGAAGACCCCCCCTATCTCGCCGAAACCCGCAAAAAGCAGGCCTCCGTCGACTACTGGGGCCTCGGCCTCCTCGTCCTCGCCGTCGCCGGCCTCCAGATGATGCTCGACAAGGGTCAGGAAGACGACTGGTTCAGCTCCCGCTTCATCATCACCTGCGCCGTCACTGCCGTCATCGCGCTCTCCATCTTCATCTGGTGGGAACTTCGCGTCGAACACCCCATCCTCGATCTCCGCCTCTACATGCGACGAAACGTCGGCATGACCCAGATGGTGCTCTTCATGGTCGGCGTCGCCCTCTACGCCTCCACCGTCCTCATCCCCCAGTTCCTGCAAGAAATCATGGGATACTCCGCCCGTCAGGCCGGCGAAGCCATCTCCTCCGGCGCCGTCGTCCTCATGATCCTCTTCCCCGTCGCAGGCGCCCTCGCGCCCAAATTCGATCCCCGCAAGCTCGTCGCCATCGGCTTCATCATCACCGCCTTCGGCCTCATGCGCATGGCCAACCTCAACCTCAACGTCAGCTTCATGCAGGCCCTCAGCTGGCGCGTGGTCATCGTTATGGGTCTGCCGTTCCTCTTCATCCCCATCAACACCCTCTGCTACTCCGGCATTCCTCAGAACAAAAATAACGAGATCAGCGGCATGTCCGCCCTCTCCCGCAATCTCGGGGGCAGCGTCGGCATCAGCTTCATGACCACCATGCTCGCTCGACTCACCCAGCGCCACCTCAACATGCTTGGCGCCCACACCACCCCTGGCAACGGCCCCTTCGAACAGATGCGCTCAAGCCTGGCCGGCGCCCTCCAGCACAGCGGCATGTCCGGCCCCGACGCCCTCTACCACGCCGGCGCCCAGATCTACGGCATGGCCCAGCGCCAGGCCCGCCTCCTCGCCTACGTCGACGTTGTCTGGATCATGGTCGCCGTCACCCTCGTCCTCACGCCGCTGCCCTTCCTCATGAAGCGCCCGCCCAAAATCAAAAAGGCCATCATCGGCCACTAGAAAGCGGCATCTTCCCAGGCACGTCCTTCCAAAGATCCTGAAGATCCGGAGCAGGATTTCGCCCTGAGGCATGCGCTTTTTTCGGAGGGAGCAGGGGCTTCCGACCCCTGAATGAGCTTCAATTAAGAGCGGCTTTTAGCCGCGGGCCTTCACCATCACTCAATCACACCCGGCAGCATCCGCGACTCCGATCGAAACATGCGGTAGCCCGTGAACCGCATATCGTTCAGCATCGTCGCATACGGCCCGTAAGCTGCAAATCTCTCATCCCACTCCACAAGCTCCTGCACTGACCGTGAGCGCATCAACGAAACGCTGTGCACCGGGCAAATGTAGGTCTTGCCGCCAATCTCCACCGGCCCATATTCAATCATCACGTCTGAGGCAGCCAGCGGCGTTGTCGAGGGCAAGGTGGCCTCATACTCCAGCCGCAAAATCGCGCCGCTCGCCGGATCAATCGCAATCTCACCCCGATATCCGGTGAACTGCTCAATCGCCTCCCTCCCGTCGCCGTCGGCAAGGCAGCAGACCCCGATGCTGTACCGCGACCTCTCCTTCGGAATCGCAAAGCGAAACACCGCCGCATGCCCCGCCCCGCTCTTTTCCCGCCGGCTCCATATCAACTCGCCGTCCCGTGTCACCGCATCCAATATCCCCCTGAGCATGGGCCCGAATGTCCCATACGTCACCAGCTGCGGAGAGCGGTGCTCCGGTTGGTGCGACAGCCGCTGGTCGCTATCCGCCACTTCCACGCCGTGGCTGTAGCGCACGCTCGTCCTGGAGTTGCCGGCCGCGTGCAACGGTTCAAATTCGAGCTGCTTCTTCCCGTCGTCGTAGCGCACGCCCTCCTGGTATCGCACCGTCGTCCGCGTTGCCAGCAGATCCGGCAGCCGTGTCAGCGTGTTCGCCAGGTACACCTTGGCCAGGCTCACTATCTGCTTTTGCGCGGCGGCATCGGGCGGCGCATCGGTCGGAATCTCTTCCGGCGGCGGCGGCAGAAATGCCGACGCGTCGGCCAACGCCGCCAGCGCCTGCCGTTCTTTGTTGCCGCGCAGCCGCGCCATCCACTCAGTGAGCTTCCCGTCGCTCACACGCTCCGTCAGCTCCATCTCCGTGAGCGCACGCCCCATCTCCGCGTCGGATTTCCCTTGGCCCCCCGCCAGCGCGCGCTCCAGTTGCGCCACCGTAACACGCTGCGCCGCCGGATACCGGTCCACGCCGTAGTACGGCTCATCGTAGTAGCCCGTGCTGGTGCGCGCCTCCAATCCCGGCTTGTCCAACCGCACCTCCAGGCTGTGAAACGCGTCCTGGTGCTCCGCCCGTGAAGGATCAAACCAGATCGAATAGTAAGCGTCCGCCTCCGCCACGCAGCGCTTGATCTCGGTAACCAGATCGAATCGCTCGTCCAGCACAGATCCCCCGCTGTCAATCGCCAATATCTTTCTTCCCAAATGCGCCGGACGGGCATCCTGCGCCGACTCCGCGCCCCGCAGATACTTCTCCCAGAGATACCTGCTCTGTTCCTTCTCCCCCACCGAAAAGCTGTACAGAACCGTGCGCGACTCGCGCATCAGTTCGCGAAACCATCGGATCGTGTAGAACAGATCGTTCGAGCCCTCGTTCTCATGATCAACAAACTTGTTCCCGCTACCGATGCCCCACCCCGGTCCCACCCACAGCAGCAGTTTCCGTCCCTGCGCTCGCCTCTCCTGCGTCGCGATCAGTCCAATGGCCTCAAGCGCCCACAACGGCGCCGGCTCGCCCGCAAGCGAGTTCGCCATCAGCTGCGCCAACTCGCCCGTAACCTTGAATTCGCGCAGTTTGCGCAGTTGGCTGCGTTTGATCTCCGCCGCCAGCACCCTCCCGTCGCTCGACGGATGCGATACCGTCCAGAACCCCAACTCGGTCATCAGCATCACTGAGGTCGGATGCGTGAGCCGCCCGCCGTTCTCCTCCAGATAGCTCTCTACGGCCACCCGCTCGCTCCGCGCCAGTTCCTCAGGCACATCAAACGTGTCGATCACAAGAACGACCTGCACCGGCGGATCGGTCTTCCCTCCCACTCCATCGATCGCGCGGAACGACAAAATCTTCGCCGGTTCCCCATTGTCCAGCAGCGTCAGATCTTTCGCTCCCAGACCCGTCACCGGCTTTCCCGAAGCATCCGTGCCCACCACATCCAGATGCATCAACCCCGGCGGCGCCTCATTCCCAACCGCCAAGGTCGCCGCGGACTCCGCCGAGGTCGACTCGGAAAGCAGGCCCCGCCCGCAAAGCAAAGCGGACACGAACACCAGCGCCCAGCCCCCAACGAACCGATTCACAGCCACCCTCGTCCCCTCGTCAATCCGCTCAGGGCGGAAGTATACGCGGACCGATCAGCTATCTCTCTCACCCGAGTAGCTACCGCCGCCACGCTCCTTCCTTTTCACTCTTCAATTGGGCTCAAACACCGAGATTAAAGAACATCCACACCACCGGAATCTTGCTCACCGCACCCCCGGCGGTTGTATCCTTTTGCCTGTGTCCAAACCTTCCGAAAAAATGCACCCCTTGAAATCTTCTGAGACCACCTTGCTACCACCCATCGACCGCCGCAAATTCATCAAGACCACCTCACTGGCCGCCGGTGCCCTCGCCTTCGGCGTCCCCGCGCTGCTGCGCGGACAAAATCTCAACAGCAAGCTCAACATCGCTTGCGTCGGTATAGGCGGCAAAGGCCGCAGCGACACCGATGCCTGCGCCGGCGAAAACATTGTCGCCTTATGCGACGTGGACTCCGGTTCAGACGCATACGAGACGCAGACCAAAAAATATCCGTCCGCGAAGTTCTTCAAAGACTTTCGCCAGATGCTCGACCAGATGGGCAATCAAATCGATGGCGTAAACGTCTCCACTCCCGATCACATGCATGCCATCGTCGCCTCGGCCGCGATGAAGAGAAACAAGGCTGTCTTTGTTCAGAAGCCGCTCACGCAGACCATCTACGAGGCGCGCTATCTGCGCAAAATGGCCCACGACAAAAAGCTCGTCACCCAGATGGGCAACCAGGGCAGCGCCGCCGACGGCCTCCGCCGCGGTGTGGAGACAATTCAAGACGGCCTCATCGGGCAAGTGCATGAAGTCCACGTGTGGACCAACCGCCCCATCTGGCCTCAGGCCATGGAACGTCCCACCGGAGAAGATCCCGTTCCCGCCACTTTGGAATGGGATACCTGGATCGGCCCGGCTCCCATGCGGCCCTATGTCGGAAACCGCGGTGCCGAGGATAAGAATGGAATCTACAACCCGTTCAACTGGCGCGGCTGGCAGGACTTCGGCTGCGGCGCGTTAGGCGACATGGCCTGCCACACCGTCAACCTGCCGTTTCGCGCGCTGGACCTCGATTACCCCACAGAAGTCGAAGCCACACCCTTCGGCCAGATGAACAAGGAGTCCTATCCCGTCGGCTCCAAAATTCGCTTCGCGTTTCCCAAGCGCAAAGGACACGTCCCCCTCGACCATCCGCATCTCTTCCACCACTATCGCAAGGTCGAACACGATGCCATGACGCTGTGGTGGTACGACGGCGGCCAGCCTGACCCCGCGCTCCGCGGCGGCCACGACCTCACCAACAAGCCGCCCGTCGAACTCACTGCCGACATCGTCGCGCTGCTCGGTGAAGTCCCGCCCAGCGGCTGCCTGCTGGTTGGCGAGGGCGGCACGGTCTTCTCCCCCGACGACTACGGAACCAGCTTCTTCGTGAAGCTTAAGGGCGAAGAAAAATTCGTCCACTTTCTCAAGCACCCGGCCATGGCGCAATATCCTGAGCGCATTCCGCGCAACCCATTCGCCAAAAAAGGCTCAACCGGAGGCGGTGTTGCCGCTCATGCGCAGGAATGGCTCACTGCCATCAAGGAGAACAAGCCGGAGAACTGCTACTCGCGTTTCGACATCGCCGCCCGCCTCACGGAGATCATGCTCCTCGGCTGCGTGTCCCTGCGCGCCGGCCAGAAAATCGAGTGGGACGGACATAAAATGGTCGCCAAAAACTGTCCCCAGGCCGCGCCGTTCATCCGCCGTCCGGACCGTTCTGGTTGGGCCCTTTCCTGATCCCTGCAACAGTAGCGCCTGTCTCGGCCGTAGCGCCGTCTCGGTTGTAGCGCCGGTCTCGGTTGTAGCGCCGGTCTCCTGACCGGCCGTACGCGCGGGTGTCCGCACCCGCGCTCTCCACCTCCCGCCTCCTCAATTATTCCGAGTCCCCACATCTCCCGATTTTGGAGACGTGGAATACCACAACCACCTACCTTCGGCCTCAATGAACTTCAACTGCCTGCTCCAACTGACGCCGCCAGCGCGGCTCAATGCGAGCATCCGGCTGCCTGCGTCCAAGGGCCACAACCAGCGCAATCACGTCCCCGCGCCTTAGCCCCAGAACGCGTGCCAGCTTTCTCGCGTCGAATCCTTCCATCGGACAAGTGTCCAGCCCACGCGCCGAAGCCGCCAGCAAAGCGGTTTGCGCCGCAAACAAGGCGCTCCGCGCCACCCAGTTGCGTATTCCCGCAGGTCCCACCGGAATCAATGTCAGAGACGGAAATACAGCCGTAAGAAATGCGTGGAGAGGCAGCCAGAAAATCGACGGCGCGATCCGCAAAAACATTCTCGCGGTCTTCAGCTGCCCTAAGTGGTAGGCCTTCGACTTCTCACTGAGTTCCGGTGTCGACTCTACGTATGCGCGGAACATCGAGGCCGTCTCCAGCGCAAACCGCGGGGCCGCGACGAACACCAGCAGCGTCGACGATGACCGCGCCGCGCGCTGGTCGCGGCATGCCATTGCCGCCGCCGCCTTCCTGGCCGGGTCGCGCACCCAATGAATCACATACGGCTGCGAATTTCCGCTGGATGGGGCCAGCAATGCTTCGCTCAGCACAGCTTCAACGTCCTCGTCCGGTATGGGCTCCCCGTCCAGTTCCCTCACCGCACGGCGGTTCTGGTTAACCCGCTGAAACGCGCGCCAGCACTCGTCCGATGCCGTCGCGCCGTTGCCATTGTGATCCGGTACGTCGATGACTGCGCTTTCACGATTCGCTTTCATGTCAATAATAATGTAAGCTTTTGCTTAGATTGTCTACTTGCATTCAGGAGGCGCGCTCATGCCCGGCAAACGAGTGCTCAAACCCCGCAAAACTCCTTCTCAGGAACGCGCCAAAGCCACCGTCGATGCGATCCTCGAGGCCGGTGCTTACATTCTTGTCAGGGATGGATGGGAAAACTTCACCACCAACCGTGTCGCCGAACGCGCCGGCGTCAACATCGCCTCCCTCTATCAATACTTCCCCAACAAGGAATCCATTGCCATTGAGCTCCAGCGGCGGCACATCGCCAAAGGGCAAAATGCATTCCCACAC
>Ga0206823_1202_pt1 | contig 11841 bp, 13 predicted proteins | sample Alteio_BWOrgCont_81_FD_152868 | JGI IMG/M metagenome (GOLD analysis project Ga0206823, IMG submission 152868) | Enriched cells from forest soil in Barre Woods Harvard Forest LTER site, Petersham, Massachusetts, United States -... | ecosystem: Environmental > Terrestrial > Soil > Temperate forest >...
GATGCGAAAAAATCACATAGTTGGATGTTGGATCCCACGAGGGAAAAGTATCGCGGAAATTATCGTCATCGGCTTTGTCGGGGAATGTGGTGTAGTGGTGGATCCGATCCGTCACGAGATCTAACACTTTCAAATTGCCGTCACGAAGGAACGCAAGGCGTTTCTCGTCGGGCGAGGGCGAGGGTCCGACAGCATGCTTCAGGATCAGCGCCTCGTGCCCGTCGACAGTCCGGTATATCGAATCGCTGCGAACAAAATAGATCGGCGAGCCGGAAGACTGTATCGCAGCAACGGCAAAAGCAAGTGAAGCAAGAATCATCTACCTAAGAGTTTCCCACGCATCGTTTGCTTAGCTTACGTCGTTCGAGCACAAAAATATCCCAGCAACACCCATTTCCCTCACCCCCAACCTTATAGCCGTTATCAAAAGGACTATGCCGGATGCCCTCTCCCCCAAACCGCCTCCCCTCCCGATTCGCAACGCTCATTTCCCTTCGGCGGGATCTGCGACATTACGAACCAAATGGGTGAGGGGCTCAGATTTAGCTGCAATTTAGTCAGTGGGTATAGACTCGACGATACCGATGTCTTCCTCACTTCGAATTCGATTCTGTTTGTTGGCTTGCCTTCTTCTTCCGGTGCCGGCTTCAGCCGACGGACCGTTGAGTTTGGGAAATCGATTGGTGATTGCTCGATGGCAGGTCTCGGATGGCGGTATTCGTCCCTTGGATCTTTCGGACACCGCGACTCATAGAGTCGTCGCCTTGGGGCCTGCGGATTTCTCGATTCAACTTGAAGATGGAACCGCTGTCCTTTCGACACAACTCAAGCTCAACGGACTCCCGAGAACTGAATCGCTGAAAACTAATCCAAGGTCGCCGAAACTCTCCGACAGGTTGGGTGGAAGGGTTTTTACGGCAACCTTGGCCAGCGCTGACGGACATATCAAAGCGACGTTAAGAGCCGTGCTCCGCGATGGTTCCCGTTATCTGAGGGAGGAGGTTGCGATTGGCGCGGTTGGCCAGGATTTGCCGGTGAAGAGGATCACGATGATCGACTTGGTCGAGCCAAGTGCCAAAGTCGTTGGAACAACTCAAGGCGCCCCGCTAGTCGCAGACAACTGGTTTGCGGGTTCGGAGAATCCCCTATCGCGATCTCGCATCGCGGATGGGCACGCCCAATCTTGGATGGACCGAAAACTTCCAATCCGGGCCGGACAGGCGGCAAATGAATCGAGCGTGATTGGGTTTGCAGACGATGGTCAGCTTCGGCGGACTTTCCTGAACTATATCGAGCGGGAGCGCGCCCACCCTTACCGAACCTTCCTCCACTACAACTCATGGTACGACATCGGCTACTTCACGCCTTACAACGAGAAGGATTGCGTTGATGCCATCCATGCGTTCAGCGATGAATTGGTTAGGAAGCGAGGAGTCAAGATGTCTTCGTTCCTGTTCGATGACGGGTGGGACGACACAAATACGGTTTGGGAGTTCAACAAGGGATTCCCAAATGGATTCTTGCCGGTCAAGGCAGCGGCAGCCGAAATAAAGGCGTCTCCTGGAATCTGGCTCTCGCCCTGGGGAGGCTATGGCAATCCGCATACTCAGCGGATAAAAACGGGGACGGCTCAAGGCTACGAAATCGACTCGCAAGGGTATGCGCTATCCGGCCCCAAGTATTTCCAACGATTTCATGACGTGACCCTCGACCTTGTCAAGAAGTACGGCATCAACCAATTCAAGTTCGATGGGACAGGGAGCCCTGACAAGCAGTATCCTGGCAGCGCATTTGGCAGCGACTTTGAAGCGGCTATCAAACTGATTCAGGATCTACGCGAGGCAAAACCTGACCTCTTTATCAACTTGACTACGGGCACGTGGCCATCGCCGTTTTGGACCCGGTATGCAGATTCCATTTGGCGGGGAGGCAGCGACCACTCGTTTGCGGGTGTAGGCTCGGACCGCCAACAATGGATGACCTATCGCGACGGCAATCTTTACCGTGGGGTCGTTAGAAGGGGGCCTCTATATCCCTTAAACTCACTGATGCTTCACGGAATTATTTATGCCCGTCACGCGAACCGCTTGAACGTTGATCCCCACAACGACTTCAAAGACGAAGTTCGCGATTATTTCAGCACGGGAACGCAGCTACAGGAGATGTACATCACGCCCGCTCTGCTTACGAGCCAGAACTGGGACGACTTGGCGGAGGCGGCTAATTGGTCGCGCAAAAACGCCAATGTTTTGGTCGATACTCACTGGGTGGGTGGCAATCCACTTAGTTTAGAAGTGTACGGCTGGGCATCGTGGAATCCAAAGAAGGGCATCTTGAGCTTGCGAAACCCAAGTGACAAGCCCCAATCGATTTCGATCGACCTTCAGAAAGTCTTCGAACTCCCGAAGAACGCCCCGAAAACCTACAACATGCACGGCCCCTGGCACGAGGACGGTTCCCTTCCGGCTTTTCAATTGGAGGCGGGATCCCCGAAGATGATCGATCTAAAGCCGTTTCAGGTACTGGTTTTGGAAGCAAAGCCGAATTAGTCGCACACAGAGTGACCAGAACCATCCATGGGCGGGTCAAACCGTGCTAAATAGAAGCGATGAGTGTTTTGGTTGAGATTTGCGCCTGTTCTGTGGACGATGTAGTCGAGTCGGAAAAGGGGGGCGCCCAACGCGTAGAACTATGTTCTGCACTTCCGCTTGGCGGCTTAACGCCATCGGCGGGCCTAGTTTCTGAGTCCAAGCGACTGAGTAAATTGCCGGTGATCGTTATGATCCGACCGAGAAGCGGCGGCTTTTGTTACACCGAAAATGAGATGTCGGCAATGGAGCGGGATATCGATCTTGCTGCAGAGAACGGGGCGGATGGGTTTGTATTTGGGATACTGACGAGTTCAGGGCATGTCGACCAACCTAGAACAAAGCGTCTTGTTCAACGAGCCAGCGGATTACCGACAGTTTTTCATCGAGCTTTCGATGTGACGCCCGATCCTTTCGAGGCTCTCGAATCTATCGTCGATCTTGGCGTAACTCGCTTATTGACGAGCGGACAACAATCCGAATCGATGCAAGGGGTCGAACTAATTCGGAAAATCATCGAGGTGGCCGGCGATCGAATCGAAGTGATGCCAGGCGGTGGTGTCCGCCAACACAACGTGGCCGAGTTGGTTCGTCTTACGGGCTGTCGGCAAGTGCATCTCACCGCCCACAAAAGCCATTTGGATTCGTCGACAAAAGCTAATCCCAGCATTGCGTTTGGATCGGATTCGGCGCCTTCCGAAGATCAAGTCGACATCATCGATTCATCCACCGTAGCTGCAATAGTTTCGGAAGCAAGCAAGTTATGAACCTATTGCAATCGAATTAGTCCTAAAACCGTCTTGACCAGAGAGGACCACCATGGCCGAAGAAACAAAACAAGAACATATAACTGCCGTTACTGAGCTGTGGAACAAATTGCGGCCACAACACTACATGCCGTCAGCGTCGCCCGTCAAAAACGCAAACGAGGTTCACAAGAAAGAAATGACCCCGCTGGATAAATTTGCAGTCAAGATGACGGAGAAAGTTGGCTCAATGGGATTCTTTTTCATTATCCTTGGATGGACCATTATCTGGTGCGGCTACAACATTCTCGCATCCGAAGTGCCGGCGCTCCATTGGAAGTCGTTCGATCCATTTCCCGCATTTGTGGCTTATCTGTTAATGAGCAACGTGATCCAGATCCTCTTTATGCCGTTGATCATGGTTGGGCAGAATCTTCAGGGTAGGCACTCGGAAATTCGAGCCGAAATGGACTTCGAAATAAACAAGAAGGCTGAGCAAGAAGTATTGATCATCTTACGCAACCTTGAGCACAACACGGATCTGATCATCCAATTGATGAAGCATTCCAATTGCAGCATCGCCGAAGGCGACCTGCAGAAGGTAGTTGCCGACCAAGAATTGGGTGACCAGCTTGCCAGCAAGAAGGTAATTACTGACGAAGAAGCCTAGAGACGGGGCACGCGGGCTACTTTGCCTTTGCGCCGGCTTTAATCCACTTGCCAATTAGGGCAATGTCGGTAGCGGCCAACGGCTTTTTGGGTGGCATCTGCTTTTTGCCGGTGCTGGTAATGAGTGTGTATAGAAGGCTCTTCTCAGGGTGGCTGGCTGTGACCACTGCGCCGTGGTCATTGCCCTTCATCGTCCCTTCGTAATTCTGTAGATTCATCTGTGCCGGAGGCATTTTGCCCTGGTGGCATTTGATGCAAGCCTTGTCAAAAATGGCTTGAACTTGCTTGTACGTTACGGGTGCGGCTTTCTTGGATTGAGCCGAGTGTGCCGAAGTGCTGAAGGTTGCAGCCGTCAAGATGAGGGCAGTTGTCACGATGAGAGTATGAGACTTGGTGAAGATGCGCATAGAGTTCACAGATTTCTGTTCGGAGCCGAAGAACGGCAGCCCCTACGATATCATCTTTACGGTCGATGAGGCTAGCCCACCCCGGTAAACCGAGGGCGGGCCGGCGGCTACCCATGCTGGTAGCCGGACGCTAAACAGCTGCGAGCATTTGCCTGCGCATCTTTGGCAGGGAGAACATGCTTCGGCATGGGCGAAGTACTTCTCTGAGGCTTATTCGGGCTCGATTGAGGCGACTCTTTACAGTCCCGATTGGCAGTTGAAGCGCTTCGGCGATGTCTTCGTAGCTCATCGACTCGGCGTGGTACATCATTAGGATCGATCTCTGATGATCGGGGAGGACTTTCATCGCCGACTCAATTGCCGAGATCCGTTCACCCATTTCTACTCGCTCATGGGCCGAATCGTGGTCATCGACGATCTGCATTTCGACTTGTCCGTCGGCTACCTGTAAAGCGTCGTCCAAGCTAATGGCTTGCTTCGCATTACCTTTCTTGCGGATGTCGAGGAAGCAGTTTGTTTCAATCCGATATAGCCAAGTCGTGAAGGAACTTTCACCCTTGAACGTATCGAGCGAACGATACACTCTCACGAAAGTGTCGGCAACGACGTCTGCGGCTTCGTCTGCATTCTTGGTCAGGCGATAAGCATAGTGATAGGCTCGTTGCTGATGTCTCTGCACGAGGTCGTTGAATGCGCTTCGGTCTCCGCGCTGATAACGTGCGATAATGGCACCGTCTTCTGCTGTGATCTTTTGCATTGTTTGGCTCTCCCATGCGGAAGCTGAATAGCTACCGCACATAGGAGGTTTGACGATGGCTATGGTGAAATTGCTCACCCAGGCGCAAGAAATGGCATATCTGCTGGGCCAAAAGGCCGAAACTCTTGTTCGCCCAAGATGTAGGCAAAGTAGGCAAGAAAAATGCGTTATGGGCATAAGTAAGGCTCGATGCGACACCAAATTGACTCTTACGGGTAGCTTAAGAACCAACCTATGATCAGCGTTCGCGTGATAGATTCGCACACGGAAGGAGAGCCAACCCGACTCGTAGTCGAGGGAGGCCCCGCTCTTGGAAACGGCTCAATGGCCGAGCGGCTAGATCAGCTCAAAAGCACATACGATCATTTTCGAAGTGCTGTCGTAAACGAGCCAAGAGGTTCGGAAGCTGTAGTTGGAGCTCTGCTGTGTGATCCGGTCGACCCAAGTGCGGCGGCGGGAGTGATTTATTTTAACAACGTCGGCTTTCTTGGAATGTGCGGTCACGGGACAATTGGTTTGGTGGCGACTTTGCTTTTCATGAACAAAATCGGTCCAGGCGAGCATCGTATTGAGACTCCGGTCGGAGACGTTTCGGCTACATTGGCAGAAGACGGAAGCGTCTCCATTCATAACGTTCAAAGTTATCGTCTGTACACGGAAGTATCGGTAGAAGTCCCTGGATTCGGCACGGTAGTAGGGGACGTCGCATACGGAGGGAATTGGTTTTTTCTAGTTGGGGAGTCTCATGTGGCTTTAACGTCGGCAAACTTGGAGGAACTGACTCACTATTCAAAAGCTATAAAACGGGCTTTGGTAGCCAACGGAATTACCGGCAAGGATGGAGCAGAGATCGATCATATCGAAATATTTGGTTCACCTGAGCGTGTAGATGCCCACAGTAAAAATTTCGTTCTCTGCCCGGGCGGCGCTTACGATCGCTCGCCGTGCGGTACCGGTCTCAGTGCGAAGCTAGCTTGCTTAGCTGCCGATGGCAAGTTAGCGGAGGGGGAGGAATGGCGCCAGGAAAGCATCATTGGGACCTTGTTTTCTGGTAGCTATCGGTGGGATGGAGTCGCAATCCGGCCGACAATTACCGGTCGGGCTTACGTGACTGCGGCAACCTCGCTTCTTTTCGACGATAACGACCCGCTTCGCCATGGCATCCAGCTTTAGCCGTTCGGCTCGCTAGCCGGCATTTATCTGCACGGTTTTGATCTCAGTGTAAAAGTCTTTGGCGGCGGGGCCCTGTTCTCGCGATCCCGAACTTGATGCTTTTACGCCTCCGAATGGCGCATGGGGGTCGACACCAGTCGTATCAGCGTTGACTCGAACCATCCCAGCTTCAATCTTCGAAACGTACTTAAGGGCAGAAGCGATGTCTTTGGTAAAGAGGGAAGCAGAGAGCCCGTAATCAACGTCGTTTGCGATCTCAATCGCGTGGTCAAAGTCTTCCGCATCGATCATTGCTAGAACCGGCCCAAAAAGCTCATCCTGTGCAAGCGGCGATCCGGGATAAACGTCGACATAGAGCGCCGGCGCAACGAAATACCCCGTGCTCGGGATGGCGCCCTCATAGAATGGCTTTCCAGCATTGGAAAGTGCTTCTTCGATCCGGTTTTTGCTGATTTCGGTGATCACGGGTCCGACCGCACAGTCCGCTTCCAATGGGTCGCTGACCTTAAGGGATTCGATCGCGACAACAAGCTCCTTCTGGAAGGCATCTCGAACCTTCCGATGTACGATTACGCGGCTGGTTGCCGTACATTTTTGGCCCGCAAAGCGCATTGCGCCACTGGCTACCAGCGTCGCTGCTTGCTTGAGGTCGGCGTCCGGCAGTACGATGCCGGCGTTCTTTCCGCCCATCTCGGTTTGAAACTTGATGTTGCGAGCTGCGCACTTCTGGGCTACGATCGAACCAACTCGGGCAGAACCGGTAAAGCTCATCCCTCGCAACAGCTTATGCGACATCATCGCTTCGCCGAGCAAAACGCCATCTCCGATCAAGACACTGAACACGCCCTCCGGGAGTCCTGCCGCTTGTGCCGTCTCGGCTAAAAGAGTCGCGCAGAGTATCGACGTCTCGGCAGGCTTTAGGACCACGGTATTTCCGCAGGCGAGAGCCGGAGCGGCCTTCCAAAGCGGTATTGCGACGGGAAAATTCCATGGCGTGATGAGTCCAACTACTCCAAGCGGTGTGCGGAGACTGTATTGGAGGGCGCCCGGAGTCAAACTCGGAACAACCTCACCAGTATCCCGTACTGCCTCCCCCGCATAGTAACGAAGGATTGCGATGCACCGGCCGACCTCACCATTTGCTTCACCGATCGGTTTGCCAACCTCGCGAGCAACAATTAGCGCCATCTCCGAAGCTTTGGCCTGAATCTGATCCGCCCATCTATAGAGGAAATCGCCGCGTGCGGAGCCAGGAAGCAATGCCCATTTGAGCTGTGCGTCATGAGCCGATTCGATGGCAGCCGATGCTTGGTCTTCCGTGGCTCGTATTCCTGTAGCGACAACGTCCGAGGGATTTGCCGGATTTGCTGAGTCTAGTGTGGGCTCGCCTTGGGTTTGAAACGTGCCTGCAGAAAAAGAACCGACGATTCGAATCGATTGTGTTGATTGGGTTGCCACTATGATTGCAGTTTGAACGATATTCAGTCCAATCGGTTTGCTTCGTGTCGAAAGCAGTCGATGGTGTGGTCGTTCACAAGTCCCACCGCCTGCATGAACGCATAGCAAGTCGTAGGGCCGACGAAACGGAATCCGCGTTTCAATAGATCCTTGCTTAATCGCTCCGACTCTGGAGTTTGAGAAGGAAGTTGATCGAGCTGCGACCAGTTATTTTGAATCGGGCGACCATCTACAAAACTCCAGATGTAGCCGGCAAAGGAACCTTGATCTTCAAGAATCTCAAGAACCCTTCGAGCGTTGTTGACGGTGGATTCAATCTTTCCGCGATGGCGTACGATTCCGGGATCCAAAACCAGTCGCTCGACATCGTGGTCGCCGAATTGAGCGACAGCGAGTGGATCAAAATTTGCAAAGGCGCTTCGGTAACCCATGCGTTTCTTGAGGATCGTATCCCAACTTAGTCCGGCCTGAGCTCCTTCAAGAGTTAGCATCTCAAAAAGCCGGTGGTCGTCCGATACCGGTTTTCCCCATTCCTCGTCATGATAGGCAATCGAAAGTTCGTTCGACGGCCACGAGCAGCGGACGATTTCTGTAGTGCTCATTTCCTTTGGATAATGACACTTCGCCCGAGGACTGTCGCGGGTATACAGGAATTGATTTCCATGAGCACTGTCGCTAAGGACCATCCGTGGCTTTCTGTGGAGCCTTATAAAGTAAGCGTCGACGAGTACAGGTCTTATCGACGTGACGGATATTTGATCGTTCGAGGCCTGGTTACGCCTGAGCACGTCAAGGATCTGCTTCATCACACCGAAGACCTTATTTTCGGCCGGATGGAAGTCCCAGGGGCGCCTCCGTTTGATCCCAACGCTTCGCTTAAGGAGATCGAAACGCGGTTGCTGCGCATTCACATGATGCACCTCCAGTTAGAGATCTGGGAGCGATATTTGCTGTACCCGCGAATTCTTGATGTGGTTCAAGCGCTTATCGGTCCCGACGTAGCGGCGATGCAAACGATGATGTTTATCAAGGGGCCTGGCGCGTACGGCCAGGGATTCCATCAAGACACTTATTACATACCGACTTTCCCAGATAGTCTCATCGGAGCATGGATTGCGCTCGATCCGGCGGACACCGAAAATGGCTGCCTTTGGATGTCGCCCGGCAGCAACACGGAGCCTATCTACCCTCCAACAGAAGGCGCCGGCTATGGCGAATGGGGCTTAGAAGGGCTGCCGACCGTTGCCAACGTCGGAGCTCATTCGAACGACGATGAGAATTCGCTTAACGAACTCAAGCCCATTGCTGCCCGATATGCAGAGCGTGAAACGGCAGCCGTCATGTCACCGGGCGATGTCGCGTTTTTCAGCGGCCATGTCTTACATCGCTCAAAACAAAATCGAACGGAGGATAGGATGCGTCGCAGTTTTGTAAACCACTACTGCAACGCACGAAGTTTCACTACCTGGCATGGTGGAAATCAGCATCAGATTCTTGCCCGTGGGAATACGCACCTGCCGTTTGCCGTGCCTAAATTTGGCACGCCGTGTGCGGCAAATAATCCAGGGCGAATATCCATCAGCGACAATCCGCTGAGCCCGCCGATGATGATGGCGACGCCGGATGGCACGATGACGCCTCAAGTTCCATCTGGCAAAGATCACGACCATGACCACGAGCAGCCAAGCTTTACGCTTGGAGCGACAAAGTGAGTTTGTTCACGTTGGCCCGCTAGCTGGGTGAAACTACATCGAGTTTTGGGAAGTAGGTTTTGAAGCGGGAAACGTCGCGAGTAATCAACCGATATCCGCTCACAGCCGCGTGAGCCCCGATAAAGAAGTCGGGCAAGGCAGATGCTTTTGATCCGCCACGTCGACGATAGTCCGCGAAACATTTGCCTGCGAGAAATGCCGCTTCGAATGGGATCTGCTCACGTTGCACTAACGCACTTGGCAGGGCTTCTTCCAATTCTTCAATGCTTGAAAAGCGGATGGATATTTCCGCATAGATAATTTGGTTTATAACGAGACGATGGCTCTCGGCAGCCTCTTCAACAGCGTTCTCAGACCACTCAAACCAGATCGGGTCGATAGTCATTAAGTCGAGCAGAACATTGCTATCGATTAAGCAAGTCCCCAATTCATTCTCCCCTCGTCAACGCCATAATCTCGTCTGTAGTCATTGCGACATCGCCAGTCCCTTTGAGGTGCGCGACCAGTCGCGCACCTCTTCCTAGTTTCTTAGTCGTCTTTACCTTAACGATCGTTACTGCTTTGCCATCGTATCGAAATTCGACTTCCGTTTCAGGCAGAAGCCCTGCCTGCTCTCGGATTTCAGCGGGGATCGTAACTTGGCCCTTCGATGTAATGCGCATGGTAATTCTTACTCCTACTCGTAAGAATACCAAACGTATGGATCATTTCTCCCAAATGTAATCCGAATCCTTAGCCTCGACGATTACTCCCGTCCAGCCCCGAGATACATGGTGATTGGCTTATCGAACTCTAATTTCACAACCGTCGCATTCGGATCGACTTCCGATTCGGGGATATCGATCCATAGGATCCCCGGCGTGTCGCCCAGGCCGCCGATCGTTTTATGGGTTAACTCTTTGCCGGATCCCAGGATGGTTGCCGTGGTTGGAAGACAGGTAAGTCCCTTCACCGCAATCTGATCGAACGGCTTATCGAAGAAAATGAGATACAGAACGTCCTTCGCCTTGTTCATAGTCGAAGCGCCATAGAACAACCCAATCGGGAGTCCGGCAACCGTTCCATACACAGCCTCCGAGTGCCGCTTGATCCAATCGCCTAGCCCTTCGAGACGATTGACTTGCTCTGGTTGGAGGGTGCCATCCTCGTAAGGACCTACGTCCAGAAGCATGTTGCCGCCCATCCCGATCGTCTCGGCGAACATTCGAATGATCTGCCGAACCGATTTGTGATTGGTGTCCTGTCCCTGATAGCCCCAAGAGTCGTTTATGGTCACGCAGAATTCCCAAGGTCCCTTGGGTGGAACGATCGGGATTCCTTGTTCAGGCGTGGCGTAGTCGCCGTAATCCCTAAGGCGGGAGTTGAAAATGCATTCAGGCTGCCATGCCCTCAGTTGGTCGCGCAGACCCTTCATGTCAAATTGATCGGTATCACGCTCCCACTCGCCGTCGAACCAAAGAAGATCGATCTTTCCGAACTCAGTGCAAAGCTCGTGAAGCTGTTCGCGGTGGAATTTGAGGAAGTTTGCCCATCGCGCGGGGTCTTGCTTGTCCGGTTCGCAGTATGCGAATCGGTTTGTAAACCGCTTGGCGTATTCGGCCGGGTCCTCGACCTTAGGCAGGATTGTCGCGTAATCCGGATGAGACCAATCGAGATGAGAGTAGTAGAAGCCAACTTTCAAGTCGTGACGTCTCAATGATTCGACATAAGGGGTAATCAAATCTCGGCCGGCCGGCGTTTTCTTGACGACGCTTAAATCATTCGCTTTGGTATCCCATAAGGCGACGCCATCATGGTGCTTGGTCGTCAACACAACGTACTCGGCGCCTACCTTTTTGAAAAGTTCGGCCCAGGCCTCGGGGTCGTACTTGGAAGCCGTAAATCCCTCTAACTGTGACATGTAGTCGTCATAACTGACCTTTCCGTTGAAGAACGCCCAGGACTCGTCGATTCCTTGAACGGCATAAATTCCGTAGTGGATAAAAATCCCGAGTTTGGCGTCGGGGAACCAAGATTGCATCATCGGACACAGTTTAGGCCACGGAGTGATCTACTCGATACCAATACTTATATCGATGCTTGAATTCCAGGCGTTGGTAGAGATTCATGGCGGCTACGTTCTCGTCCATGACTTGAAGGTAGGAGTTGTAAGCGCCTATTGACTTACCCCACTTCATAGTTTGGGAGATGATCGTTGCCGCGTAACCTCGCCTTCTGAACTTGGGCGCCGTTGCGATTTCGAAGAGACCCAGCCAGTGATTTTCAACGACGCCAAGTCCGATTGCAACTATTTTGCCTCGGATTCGGATGGATGCAAACGTGTGCGTCGGA
>Ga0206823_1203_pt1 | contig 11829 bp, 11 predicted proteins | sample Alteio_BWOrgCont_81_FD_152868 | JGI IMG/M metagenome (GOLD analysis project Ga0206823, IMG submission 152868) | Enriched cells from forest soil in Barre Woods Harvard Forest LTER site, Petersham, Massachusetts, United States -... | ecosystem: Environmental > Terrestrial > Soil > Temperate forest >...
CTGGCCGAGAATGTCGCCAATACCGATACGCCGAAATATAAAGCGAAAGATTTGAAAGCGGTTAAGTTCGACAGATTGCTTGCGGCCAGCTCCAGTAAGCTGCAAATGGTGGCAACCGACCCAAAGCATATTCAGCCGGCGGGCGGCGGCGGTACGTTCGCGGTGGAAACTCCGAAAAGCTGGGATACCAAGCCAAACGGCAACACCGTTGACCCGGTGGAACAAGCGGGAAAAATGTCCGATAACAGCTCCGATTATCAATCAATCACTAGTATTTATGCCAAAATGGCCGATCTCATCCGCACCGTGGTTGCAGATAAATAGAAGGAAATATTATTAAAATGCCTAACCGGGACCTTAATAAAGTAGCGAGCATAGCAATGGCGGGTTTAAAGGCCCAGAGCATTCGCATGCGCGTTATTGCGCAGAATATCGCCAATGCCGATTCGGTGGCCGAAGTTCCGGGCGGGTTGCCTTATCGCCGGAAAACCCTCACCTTCAAAAACCAGCTCGATAAACAGCTTGGCGTGCCCCTGGTAAAACCGGCGAAATACGGCTATGATACCAGCGATTTTCAATATAAATACGAGCCCGGCAACCCGCTGGCAGGGGTTGGCGGCTATGTTGCCTATCCGAATGTTGACCCGGTGATAGAACAGGCCGATCTGCGTGAGGCGCAGCGCACTTACGAAGCCAATCTCGGCGTTATCGACACCACCAGAACCATGCTCAGCAAAACCATCGGCCTTATAAAATAATGGGAGATAAAAAATAATGGCGGATATTAAAGCGATGAATGCGGCGGCCGCTTACGGCAATGCCGCCAATATAACCGACCCGGGAGCCAGCTTCTCCGCTACTCCCGCTGCGCAGAATATCGGCCCGGATTTCTCGGAATTCCTTGGAAAATCATTAAATGATGTCATGGGCAACCTCCAGCAGGCTGAAACCCACACTGTGAGCTCGCTAACCGGTAAAGCCACGCTGGATGATGTCGCATTATCCCTAACTAACGCCGAACTCAGCGTAAAAACCCTGCTCGGAATCCGCGACCGCGTGATTAATGCCTATCAGGATATAATCAAAATGCCGATGTAGAGGAAGAGACGATTATTCGATGATTAGATGATTCGCAAAGGCTCTTCGAATCATCTAATCATCGAATAATCTAATCATCGAAAGCTTATGGACACAAACGACATTCTGGAAATTGCGCGCGAGGCTATATGGGTGATGCTGAAAATTTCAGCGCCGGTATTGTTCGTCTCGCTGCTTATCGGCCTGGCGATTTCGCTGTTCCAGGCGCTGACACAAATTCAGGAAGTGACCCTCACCTTCGTTCCGAAACTGATTTCGATATTCGCCACCCTGCTGATTTTCCTGCCATTCATGATAGAAACTTTAAAGGTCTTCACCGAGCATCTGGCGGAAAAGATAGTTTCGGGCCCATGATGGAGGTTGGAGATTTGAGGTTGGAGATTGGAAATATCGAATCGGCGCGTAGCGCCTCAATATTTCCATTTTCCATTTTCCATTTTCCAATCTCCACCCTCCACCATCCACCCTCCACCTAAGATGGATTTGCAGCAATATACGCTCTACTGGATATTCGGATTTTGGCTGATTTTCTGCCGGGTCGGGTCGGCGATAATGCTGTTTCCGGGCATCGGAGAGGTTTATGTGCCGGTGACTATCCGCGCGATTTTCGGGCTGGTGGTGACTTTCCTATTGCTGCCGGTGATTGCCCCGCTGCTGCCCAAAGCGCCGCCATCGCCGATTATGCTTTTCGTCCTGATGTTTGCGGAAATAATGATAGGGGTTTTTATCGGCATGGTGCTTCGGATGCTGCTAAGCCTTATCCATGTGGCAGGGATGATAATCGCTTTTCAATCCAGCCTGTCCTCGGCGATGCTGTTCGATGTGACACAAGGCAGCCAGGGCGCGGTGGTTGGCGTGTTGATGACACAATTAGCGGTGACTTTGCTTTTCGCCTCCGATTTGCATCATGTGCTATTGCTCGCTATTGCCAATAGCTACCATGTATTTCCCGCCGGAGTTTTCCCGAATGTTGAGGATTTTGCGGAGATGGCGGGGAGATTGGTAAGCCATGGCTTCCTAGTTGGATTCAAAATCGCCATGCCGGTAATTGTGCTGACCACCCTACTTTACTTGGTAGCCGGTGTAATGGCGCGCCTCATGCCGACCATGCAGGTATTTTTCGTAATCGCGCCCTTGCAAATCGCCCTGGCCTTCATGATGCTAATGGCAACGCTCTCGGCGGGAATGATTTGGTATCTTGATTATTATCATGATGCTATCAGCTTTCTGGATGGGGGCAAATAGAGTTGATGAGTATATGAGTTAATGAGTATATGAGTTAAGAAAAATTCTTAAAAACTCAAATACTCAGATACTTATCAACTCAAAAACTCTCTCTAGTCCTCCGCAGTCGGATTCTCTAAACTATACACTTCCGAATTATCGTCATAGGAGAATATCTCCGCATAACGGCCCCAGCTGGTGATGGCGGAGAGGACTTCCCGAGCTTCGGCTTCGTTCATGAAATCTTCCAGCTTGGTTAAAAAGCGCATTCTTGTGGCGCGGTTATCGTGGCGCTCATTGAGTACGCGCTTTATGTAAGTAGCGAGTGGAATGTGGCGCAGCAGTTGCTCGGCGAAAATACTTTTGCGTTTCTGTGTATCGCTATTGACGAATTTATATCCCGCTGCCGTCAGCGTTATATCGCCTTTATCGACTTCGGCGAAACGTAATATCCGAAGCGCTTCGATAATATGGAATAAATCTTCGGTTGGCATTTGCAGGGCATTATCGAGCGCCGGCAAATCGGCATGTCCATTATAAGGCGCCGCAGCCAGTTCCTCCATCAAACCGGCGAGCTGGTTTGGCGAGGTGCGCGGCAACCGCTCACCTAAGCTGATATCGGTAATCCGGGTGCCGGTTGAGAATTCGCGCGTTTTTACCTTAGCGGTCATCAGCGAATAAATTTCCTCTACCAGCCCGGTAAATTCCTTCGACATGCGATCGCGCGGATGCGGAAGGTTTACTTTTATCTCGGAGGAAATGCGCCCCGGATTCGAGGAAAAAATTAGAATGCGGTCAGCCATCAGCACCGCTTCCTCGATATTATGCGTCACCATCAGCACTGAGCGGATGGGGATTTTATGTTCAATCCAGAGTTCGAGGAAATCGGTTTTCAATGTTTCAGCCGTCAGTACATCGAGCGCGGAAAATGGCTCGTCCATCAGCAATATTTCCGGGTTCACCACCATGGCGCGGGCGAAACCGACGCGCTGTTTCATGCCGCCGGAAAGCTCGCGCGGATAGGCCGATTCATACCCATCCATACCGATAAGGTCGATGGCCTCTAAGGCACGGCGGCGCGCTTCTTTCTCCGGCTGCCCCTGCGCTTCCAGGCCAAGCTCCACATTTTCGAGTACCGTCAACCATGGGAACAATGCGAAAGTCTGGAACACCATGGAAATTCCGCGCGTCATACTCGAAACTTTCTCGCCCTCGAATATCGCCTCGCCCGCCGTCGGCTTTATCAACCCGGCGATGATGCGGAGCAGCGTAGATTTCCCCGAACCGGATTTCCCAAGCAACGCCACGATTTCCTTATCTTTGAGCTCCAGGTTAACCCCTTCAAGCACCAGCATCTTCTTGCCGTCATTCTTGGTGAAGGCTTGTTTGACGTCTTTTATCTGCAATAAAATATCAGTGGTTTCTGGCATATAAATCTCTTAATCAAACCTGAACTTTTTAACCGCCATATCGTAAAGCCGCCGCCACAATAAACGATTCAGCATCACTACGAAAAGCGACATGATGATGATGCCAAGGACGATGCGGTGAAAATCACCGGCTTCGGTTTCGCGGGCAATATAAGCGCCGATGCCGAAAGCCTGCAATTTCGTGCTTCCCCAGCTTACCATTTCCGCGACAATGCTGGCGTTCCAAGCACCGCCGGAAGCGGTGATTGCCCCGGTAAGCAGATGCGGGAAAATCCCCGGCAGCATCACTTTCAGCCACCAATCGAATCCTTTGACGCGGAAATTACGCGCCGCTTCCTTCAAATCATTCGGAAACGCCGCCGCCCCGGCGATGACATTGAATAATATATACCACTGCGCGCCGAATAATATCAATGGCGAAAGCCAGATATTCGGATTCAAATGGTGCGTCGCAATCAGCATTACCGCTACCGGGAAAATTAGATTGGCCGGGAAAGCGGCAAGGAACTGCGCAACCGGCTGAATTTTTTCGGCAAGGCGCGGATGCAGGCCTACATAAATCCCGACTGGCACCCATATTAGCGAGGAAATCAATATCATGGCGACAACACGCGCCAGCGTCGCAAAAGCCATTTCGAAAACCTGCAATATTTCGGCAAGGGTGATATCCACCGCCAGGAATTTAAAAGTATAAATTATCCCGAAAAGTCCCCCAGCGGAAAGCAGGCTGTACCAGGCATAATCGATATAACGCTCCGGCGGGCGTAAGTTATATATAGCCTCGAAAGGTGAGCGCCGCCGCCCGGGAATGCGGAAGCGCAAGATCATTTCGATGAATTTTTCCACCAAAGCCCAAATCCTCGCCATCAGGCGGCTTTTCTGGAAAGCGCGCAGCACCCAGGAATCCGGCGTTAGCTGATTTGCCGTCATCTCATAGCGGAATTTATCCGACCAGGCGACTAAAGGCCGGAACATCAATTGGTCATAGAGCAAAATCACCACTGTCATGGCCAAAATGGCGTAAAAAATTGCATGGATATTCTGCTGCTCAATGGCGAGGGAAATATAAGAGCCGATTCCCGGCAGGGTGATTTTTTCATTGCCGACGGTGATGGCCTCCGACGCCACCACGAAAAACCAGCCGCCGGACATCGACATCATGGTGTTCCAAATTAGCCCGGGCGTGGCAAACGGCAATTCCATGCGCCAGAATTTCTGCCAGCGCGAAAGGTGAAAAACAAACGCCGCTTCGTTCATATCGGCCGGAACATTGGAAAACCCCTGATAGAGACTGAATGTCATATTCCAGGCCTGCGAGGTGAAAATCGCAAATATCGCCGCCAGCTCTACACCGAGATTGCTATGCGGAAACAGCGCGATGAAAGCAGTTACGGTGAATGAAATATAGCCCAGCACCGGCACTGATTGCAGCACATCGAGCAGCGGAATCATCACCTGCCCGGCGCGGCGGCTTTTTACCGCTATCGTTGCGTAAAGGAGGGAAAATAGCAGCGAGAAACCGACCGCCACCATCATGCGCACGGTGGTGCGCAGGGCATAAAACGGCAGGTTCCTAGAGTCAAGCGAAATATCCTGCATCTTGCCGATATTCAAAGGTTTCACCAGCTCGTCAGTGCCCCATAATACGAACATCAGCATTAATATCAGCAGCGAAAAAGCCAGCATATCCCATAGAAGCCGCTTACGGTGGCGCAAAGGGTGGCTGTTGCCGGAAAACAGCGAGAATGACCCGAAGGATGTATTTTTTACGCCGAGCATGGTCAAAATATCTTTGCGGTTATTTAGAGGAGAAGTATAAGGGTTCATGCAGAAAAATCGCGCGGCTGTCAACCTTATATGGCGGGCGGTAAAGGCTTCCGGCCCGAAACATTAAAAGAGTATTATTCTTGCCAGTAAAATATTTTCTGATTTACCTGCTCGGCATTAATTTGCTGACTTTCATAATTTTCGCTTCCGATAAGCGGATGGCGCGGAAAAAAATGTATCGGGTATCCGAAAAAACATCGTTGCTGTTAGCGCTTTTTGGCGTCAGCTTCGGCGCATGGCTGGCGCAGAAATTATTCCGCCATAAAGTAAAAAAATCCGGGTTCCGCCTGCGCTTTTTGATGATAGTGATATTGCAGATAGCAGCGGTGGTGTTTTATTTTCTGAAATATCGGATGGGATTTATTATTTAAAGATTCGTCATCCACTTCACCTTAGCGGAGGAATCGTTTCATTCGCCATAACTGGAGATTGAGAAAATTAAATTGCTATAGTTGTCTAAAATTAAAATTACTCAAAATAAATCGATATATTGCGTAATAGCCTTCTCCATGGAGAAATCGTTAGCTCTTTCATATAGAAGCCGTTCAAGGATAACATCGCCGTCCAACACTTCCATTATGGCTTTAGCTAAAGCAGCGGGGTCTTTAACCGGCACCAGCTTGCCATATTTCCCGTCATCTAGGACTTCTCTTGGGCCACTCGGCGTATCCGTTGAAACAACCTGGCAGCCGCAAGCCATAGCCTCGACCAGAACCAGGCCGAACCCTTCGGTGTTGGAAGCGAAGGCAAAAACCGTAGCCTTTGCCATATAAGAATAAGCATTTTCGACGAAACCCGGCATATCGACATCTTCGAGAATATTTAATTCTCTCGTCAAAGCCTCAAGCTCAGGCCTATCCTTACCCTCTCCTATTATAATCAATTTCGCCGCCCGGTTTTTCCGAATCTCGGCAAAGGCCCTAAGCAATGTTGGGACATCTTTATCCGGATGAAGTCGGCAGGTAGTGACAATGACCGGAACATCTTTATTGCCAAACCATGGGTGAGCCGCCGGCAGCCGGGCTTCCGAGCGGATTTCCTCTAAATCCAGCGGATTATAAATAACTTTTATCCGCTGTGCCGGCAGCCCGGAGATAATAGATAAACTTTCCGCTACTTCCTTCGATACCGCGATTATGACATCGGCAAGAAAATATATTTTGATTAATAGGAGTGTCAGAATTTTGGTTCTTAATTTTAGAGGATAGCCAAAACGGAGCGCGCTGGCGCCATGCTCGGTAATAATCACCCGGGCCGGTTTCAAGGCAAGAATATTAGCCAATATTATAGCGCCGTTACCATAGACGAAGCCGGAGATTAATATATCAGGCCGAGTAAAAAAAAGATGGCCACCGAGAAAAAATGGGGCAAGCAGCCGGCTTTTAGCTTTGAGATAGGTTATCTTTACTTCAGCCGGCAACCGCGAGGTTATTTCCTTAACCTCGCCTCTCAATATCACCTCCACTTCATAACCATGCCTGGCAAGGCCTGAAGCCAGACTGCGCATAACCTGCTCAACGCCGCCGAAAATGAGGCTCGGAATAAAAATTGCTATTTTTTTCTTATTTGTTTTCAAATAAGTCTCTCTTTCAAATCAGGTGCTACAGACTCCTTCCCGGGAGATTTTTTCAAAAACTTATGCAGCATCCTTTTAATCGGCAGTTCCGCGTAAATATGAATTACCGCCGATAATGTTATTAAAAAAGCCGTAACGATAACTAAGGCACTATATTTGTCGATATATTTTATCAGGTAAGTAAAGACTATTACGCCAATGGCATAATGGATCAAATAGAGTGGATAGCTAATATTGCCGAGAAAAGACCAGATTCTTTTTTTCTTAAATAAATTTGCGGCGGCAATGGAGATAATGAAGACAAAAAACAGGCTCAAAAAAATTATATAAGCAATATAGTTTTTATATTCTTGTCCGTATTCAGGATAAGCTAACATTCTATATTTTACTATGTCATCGATCTCTAAAAACGCGAGGCCTAAGGAATATAGGATTACGAATATACATAGTTTTTGAGAACGATGATTAAGCCATAGGAAGGTTGCCGAACCAATAGCGAAATAACAAAAATATTTAATGATAAAAATTGCCTTGATTGGCGCAGGCACCGATATGCCCGTATAATTGATCAGCCAATATGCAGTAGAAATTGCGAGTCCACCTATTAAAAATCTCTCATAATGCCGCATTTTATCAGCTATCATCAGGGCGAATATCCAGGCATAAAACATTATTTCATACGCCAATGTCCAATATGGCGCGTCTATTCCTTCTACTTTTACGTAACTATTCAGCATGGTCATGTTTATTAGATATCTGATAAAACCGGGCTTGTTTCCAGCCGCGCCAAAAAAGATTAAGGCAAGAAATGTTATTGTGCAGCATACCCAGAATGCCGGGTAAAGGCGCAATATCCTGGCAATTAAAAATTGTTTCGGTGTTTTGTTAATCGCGGAATTGAGAATTACGAAGCCGCTAATGATAAAAAATATTTCGACGCCAAGAAAGCCATGTTCGGCCAGTAATTTTAATGCATTATGCGCGGCGCCGGTGCAGCCTCCTAGAAACTCACATGAACAATGAAAGGAAAGCACTAAAAATGCACAGAAAAATCTAAGTAAATCTATCCCAATAAATCTTTTCTGCGCTTTTTCCATGAAGTACTAATCTACTTTGAATTTTATCGTAAAAAACCCAGCCATAAGAAAAGTCAGTAAGCAGCTTATGCTATAAGTATCGGCGGCGGTAACCGCGTCGATTCGGCTTGAAATAATGAAAGGCAGCATGGTTATAGATAATACATATATGACTGATAAGAATAATAAACTTTTTAATTTCCTTTCCACCAGCAATACCGAATTCATTATTTGATAACCCGCTAAAAAAATCACACCGGGCAGCATATGGTTGAAACATGGCACGGCCATAGCAAATGGCTGGCCGAACATTAACGGAATCAGCATGCTGGAGATGCAATAAAAAAATACCGCTGCAATAGCCATGATGATGAGTAATATTATAATGAGTAAGCGCCTGGTTTCCTTATAATTCCCAGTTTTCCTCTCCACCGTCAGCTTGTTGATGGAATATGAGGAATATAGCATCGGCAAAACCATTATAGTATCGATTATGCTTCTCGAACCGGCAAAGTAGCCGACATCGTTCAAACCGGAAAAATGCGAGAGCAAAATCGGCAGCATGCTATAGGCAAGATTTAGGCATATTAAAGAGAGATAATTAGATGCTATCATCCCTTTATCGAGTTTTGGCATTGTCGCCCGCTTAATCAATCGAAACGATAAATATTTTCTGAGGAAAAAACCGCACAGAATTATCTTTAAAATCTGGGATATATAAAAGCTGATAAGGGCAGTGGCGGCATTTAAATGCCCCGCCATAATCATGGTGATTATTAGGATTGCAAAAGATAATTTTTCAGCAATGAAAAGAGAGTTGTATTCTTTGTTAAAATGCATCCCTACAAGTATTTCCGCACAACTGCCGGAAATCGAAAGTAGCGGCATGACAGCAAGGGCGGTGAGGAATATCTGGTAATTTCCCTTAAGAAAATCCTGGTTCCTTCCCAGCCAATATATGGACGGAACCACTATTACGGATGCAACCAGGCAAATGATTATGGTTATTAAAAATAATGTTCCCGCCAATTCTTTATTTTCCGCGGCCAGTTTTTTATTCACCTGGCTCATGCCCAATTGGCTAATTACTGCGGCGATTCCAATTAATGAAGTAATGGAAGTAACTAGCCCGCGTCCTCCCGCCCCTAGATGGCGCGTAATTAATATTGAGGTGATAAAGGCCAGCAAATAGCCAATTGCATAAAAAAACAGCGAGCCCGCCATCATAAAATAAAACGGGTGCAGGCTTATGGGGATAAACCTTTTCAGCATTTATTTATGTGCATACCCTCTAAAACAGCCATGAATTATCATTGGCGCTATCATTGAGATAATGTATCAGGGCCACCACTACCGGGCGGTCATATTTGCTGCCGCTTTCCGCCAGTAATATTTCCAGGGCCTTTTCCACCTCCAGGCTTGGGCGGTAAGGCCGGGGGCTTATCATGCTGACGAAAGCGTTGGCAACGCCGAGAATGCGCGCCGGGAGAATTATTTCTTCGGCCTTTAAGCCGAATATGCCGGAGCCATCAAGCTTTTCCTGGGATTGGCGGATGGTTTCCGTAACCGGGCCGTCGAACTGAATATTTTTTATGAGGTCAGCGCTTAAGGCAGCATTTTCCTGAATTTTCCTCATTTCTTCCGGCGCGAGAGCGCCGTCTTTCGCCAGCAATGCCTCAGGAGTGAATACTTTGCCGAGATTTATCAGCTTTCCCGCCACTTCCACCGTTTCCCTGATTTGTCTATCCAAGTGCATTTCCTCGGCGATGATTTTAGCAAGGCGCGATACGCGCGCCGAATGATTGGCGAAAAACGGCACGCGCATATCGACCACCGTGGTCAAAGTTTCAATCAAGGTGCGCAGGGTTTTTTCATGGCGCATACGCTCTAATATGGCAGTGCTGATATCCTGCTCGACAATCAATGTTCCGGCACGAATTTGCGCATTGTAAGGGTCGGGAATTTCTTTGAGCGGAATATGTTTTACTTGAAAAACTTTCGTCACCTTCCCAAGCTTTTCCCTTTTCAAATAGGAAATAATGGATTTCTTCTCCAAAGCCAGGCGGCTGCCTTCGAGATATTTTTTCGAGCTGTTCGCGCCTAAAACCGATTTGATATTCTTGCCGAACATTTCTAGTGGCTTCATCTTGGCATTCATCGCCGCAATCAAATTGGCGAACCGGTAATTCCCTTCATCATCTAATATGGAGACGGCATCGGGCTGGCTATCGGCAATCAATTTCAATAGTTTTTCCTGCGCCGCATGGCGGTCTGACATTTCGTGATATTCCTTCGCCGCGCTTTCCGCGCGGAGCGAGCTGGCATGCCGCCAGATGGCAAAAAGCGTAATCAGCGCCAGCAGGCTAATCAATACTAATATGATTGCCATATGCCGCGTGCGCTCATGGAAACTTTTAAGCGCGGTTTCGGCATCTATTTTGTGAATCAAATACCAGGGTGCGTTTTCTATCTTCCGCGCCACGGCCAGAACATCTTTTCGCCGGTAATCGGTTTTTTCAGCGAACCCGCCGCCGCTCGCAATTAGAAACGCCGCATCGAGATTATCGGTATTCGCATCCAGAATTAAGGTTTGCCCCGCCGCCGGGCCAATCAGAGGAGAGATATATTCAATAAAATTACCCACTCTCCTAACCAGCATGGTTTCGGAATCGGCATAAGGAATGCCGGGCTGATAAAGTTTCGAGAATAGCGATTCATTTATAGGCAGAACGCCGATGACGAACCCGATTTGATTCTCCGGTTTCCTTTCACCCTGCGCGGAAAAAACCGGCTGCAGGAAAGCAATCATTTTCGTTTTTTTTGCCGCGAAGGAGTTTTCATTATCCAAGCTAAAAATATCCAGGAAAGCTTTCTCGCCCGGCCTGGCGCTATTTACGAAATCCACCAGTTTTCCGGAGATTTCCGGCATATAGCGCGTTGCCGAAATCACTTCGCGCTTGCTGTTTAAAAGCGCTATTCCAGCGGTTTTATTCAAAGCGAATTCATTATCATCATTTTCTGATTCCTCCGCCGGTTTAAAGCCGGATTTCTCAGAGGTCACATGCAGGAGAATGCGTAAATAATCAGGCGCCGTTACCGGCTGCGGCGCCTCGCCGTTATTTTCAGCCGGAGCGGCGGAATTCGCCAGATCCGTCATATAAGCCTTAAGCGAAACATTATCGGCAAGCTCGGCCAGGGTCTGGAATTTTTCCTCCAGCCAGGCATCGACATCCTTCTCGCGGCTTTCTGCCACCAGCGACAGCACCACCTGCCATTCCAGCAGGGCGCGGCGGTGTTCGGATTTGTAAAATTGCCAAATCAACCCCATGCCGATGGCAGATAACACCAGCATTCCGGAAATTAAAACCAGAACACCGTAACCTGTCGTATAGCGCGAGCGAAAAATCGAGGCTTTTTTAAGCATTTTATTTATTGCTATTTAAATAGTATTATCCGTCCGGAATATAAATCTAATATACATTATCGCCAAGTAAATTAAATGGCCGAGGATACAGAGGATTCACAGAAAACCGAAGAACCCACGTCGCGAAGGCTGGAAGAAGCCAGAAAGCGTGGGCAGGTGGCCTATAGCCGGGAA
>Ga0206823_1204_pt1 | contig 11740 bp, 9 predicted proteins | sample Alteio_BWOrgCont_81_FD_152868 | JGI IMG/M metagenome (GOLD analysis project Ga0206823, IMG submission 152868) | Enriched cells from forest soil in Barre Woods Harvard Forest LTER site, Petersham, Massachusetts, United States -... | ecosystem: Environmental > Terrestrial > Soil > Temperate forest > O...
AACATGATCGTTAACATTAACGCCGGATTTGATGAAACAAGTTTTATTATAAAAAGCAAATTCCCTCAAGCCGATATAAAAGCGTTTGATTTTTACAATGCAAAGCAGCATACCGAGCCTGCCATCAAAAGAGCACGAAAAGTAAGTTTGGTTTTTCCCAATACCCAACAAGTGGCATCCAATTCTATACCAATAATGGATAGTACTGTTGATATTGTCTTTTTGCTATCGGCGGTACATGAGATAAGGTCAAATGAGGAGAAGGTACTTTTTTTAAAGGAATGTCATCGACTATGCAAATCTGGAGGTAGAGTAATTATGGTAGAGCACTTGCGGGATTTTCCGAATTTTCTGGCATTCTCGGTCGGATTTACTCACTTCTTCTCTCGGTCTGTTTGGAAGCATGCGCTTGAACGTGCAGGATTCGCCTCTTTTCAGGAAACAAAATTCACGCCTTTTATGTCTATTTTCGAATGCAGACCCTAAGCTATTTATATTGACCCTACTTAAATATGGAATTGCAAATTAAGATCATCGGTGGTTTATTTATACTTTTGGCCTTCCTTCATGTTTTCTTTCCAAAGTATTTTAACTGGAAGCAGGAACTGGGTTCATTGAGTTTGATAAACCGTCAAATGATGTATGTCCATATGTTCTTTATTGCCTTTGGGGTCTTTCTGTTAGGGCTTCTTTGCCTAACATCGTCCGAAGCGCTTTTAGACACCGCGTTCGGGAAACGGATTTCTCTCGGGCTTGGTATATTTTGGGCGGTGAGGCTATATGTTCAGCTCTTTGTATATTCCCCGACACTGTGGAAAGGCAGGGCATTTGAGACAATGGTTCATATTCTGTTTTGCTTGTTTTGGGCCTATGTTAGTACGATATTCCTACTGGGGTATTTGACTCCCTTGTGATTGTGAGCTCAAACGTTCGATTTGTGAGAATGTGTTAGACGAATTTATCCCCAAATATGTACTTGCAAGCTGAATTGAAGGCAACGGGACAAGCCATACGGGCAATCCGTATTGACTCCACCGGAAAACATTTATCGAAAAAACCGGGCAGTTGCCCGGTTCTGCCCGAATATGTCCGGGCGCTTGTGAGCTCTGCCAGAGCAAAAAATGTAGAACCAAAGCGTGAGACTTAAAACGGGCCGAAACCTGGAAGCCGGCGGGGGAGGAAAATCAGGTTAAAACGGCTTTATGTCATCCAGTTCATTAATGATCCCTTCTTCCCGATAGGGGGACACGATTTTAAGGGCCACGATTTTGAAACCGGTTCTCCAGTGAAGTTGCGCGTTAATGTAAATATTGGCAAGGACTTGCCTAGTCAGGTCACCCGTTTTGTTTTCTTTCCTGATCTCCTTTAGCAGATCGGGCCGGAGATTCAGATCGATCACCGACCCATAGAGGAAATGTGCCGGATCAAGAAGGGACAATTCGTACTTGGCTTTCAATTCTTCGGTGGTATCATTATAGGTAAGGAGTGGCAGGCCATCCTTTTTCAAGACAAAAACGCAGTCGCCGACCAGTTCCGGTTGGGTCGTGGCATAGGCGAGCAGTTCCGGACCAGGATAGTCGATGTCAGCGCTGCCGAAGGAGACCAGAACGACATCTTTGTGCTGGATCTTTAGTTTATCCAGAAATTTGGGCAGATCTGCGCTCCGAATGAGATATGCTTCGCTACTATGGGAATAAAAGGATTCTGCCATCGCATACTTGAATTTTTCGGCCAGGGATTCCGCCAGGATGCTATCCGCATTCAGATAATCGACCCCTTGGGCTTGGGCAAATGCGCTTTTGTCAAACAGGTTCCATACCCCATAGATATAATTTCTTGTGGTGCCTTCCTTCGGCAAAGGGGAATGCTCAAGGTCCCCATACAATTCGAAGGCGCCCTGCAGAACAGCGCGCGAAGATTCGAAGAACTGGTTTCTTTTCGCCTCGGAGACTTCCTGGTTAACTTCGGTGTCCTCGAACGACCCTTTAAGCGTGTTCAAAAAGTCAGTCAGCAGGGCGATAGGTGTTTTAATTTTGTAATGCGCGCAATAGCCGGAGGTGATAAAGCCCAATCCTAACGTGTCCAGCAGGGCTTGCTCGGGAAGCAATCGTTCAACGACCCGAATAAAATAAGGCAAGTGTTCGATCCATATCCGCTTTTCTCCCTGCCCCGTTGGCGGTGCCGGCATTCGAAGCGGATCCTGATAGACGTGGAGTTTGGGGATCGTGTACTGTCTCAATAAGAGTACAGCCAGATAGTGGTAAAACTGTTCTTTGATAAGAGCTCCTGCGTTGAGACCGGAGAAGCCGGGAAAGGGAAATCTCGATTCAATATGATGGAAGTCGGGGTCAAACTCGTTGCTCAGCTTAAAATAAAAATGCAGGATTTCTCCCATTTCGGTGGGTAGGAGCACATAATTGGGCGGGATACTCTGGGTATAGGCGAAGATTTTTTTCAGAGTCTCCAATTTTTTGGAAAAAAGAACGAGCGCTCCAAGCGCGGTGTGGAAGTAAAAAAAGGCTTCGCGTTCTTTTTGGCGTTGATCGACTTCGGGTTGATTGGTGATCTTAAACGCCGCGTCATGTTCTTGATAAATGGGGCGTAATTGGGTGGAGAAATATTGATGGGCGTGTTGCCAGTGCATATAAACAAAATCATCCCGGTTGTTCTTCAATGAAAGGGTACTATTTTGCCATATCCATGAGTACGTTGGGTCGGAAATCGAGGTGTTGGCAAACTCCCCTAGTAGCCAGACACTCCCGGCAGTCCGGTCCTGCAAATAGACAAACTGAAAGCTCGTCACCTCGCTGAGCGCTTCAATAGCGGCATAGATGAGCTCATAGTAAGGATAGGGATAAACAACGGCCGTACCCGGATGCCTGTCCCGGACAGCCTTGAAAGCGGGATACATGAAATTGCTCAACTCCTTCGCGATCTTTTCCTGTTTTTCGCGGATGGCATACAAAAGCAATTCCGACAGTGCGGAAAAGAATAAATTGTTGAAGTCGTTATCGTCTGTAATAGCAATAGAATTGTGCCGGCGGATGAGGAAACGGACCAACTCCAGTTGCCTGTAGTAGACAAATATTTTTTCGACGAGACGGACAAAAAGGACGGTCACAAAAATGGTCCAGCCGGAGAGTAGCAGGATGGCCGAATGATTGAGGATCCAGTTGTGCTGTGGAAGGAAGGGGAACGGGGGCTGCTCGACCAAAGAACTAATGAAGAGCACGATCGTGATGTAAAAGCTTCTGGAAAACAACCGCTTTTCCCATTCGCTATTGAAAAGATCAGTGATGACGGTCGATGAATATTTTTCATCCAGCCGGGAGATGACCTCCACCAGGATGGGATAGGCTATAACAAAGATGGAGGTAGTGAACGTGACGCAGACATCAAAGATGGACATGGCGAGGGGGTTTAATGGGAATGGGCGACTGGTAGATCCGCCAAACTACATAATAAGATACAGAAAAAAGCAATGATTAACTACCTTCTTCTTTAGTGTCGTCATTTGAACCGATTGAATAGTAACACCGGGACGATTCAGTTCAGAAAGGTCTTTTGCATCCAGAAATTCATTTTGCGGGATCCGAATAGCTTGCCCAGTCCAATTGGACAAATAGGACATGCTAATTCCATCAGGATTTCAGTTGACCAAATAAGTAGTAAGGGTAATGACTTTTCCCTTAAAAATCGTGTTCAAATAAGTGACGTAAATTGAATAAGCGCCATAGTCAAAAGTGAACAAACTTCCAGATCGTATATTTCGCCTAAAAATGGCAAACTCAAACAAAAAATTCAATTCGGAAAGAACAACCAAATCTAAACCGAAAGGAAATGTTCAGAAAGGAAGAGATTCAGAGATTGAGGGATTAAAGTCGGAAGTTGCAAGGCTTAAAGCAATAATTGAAAGTAAGGGTCAGGCTATGAAGTCTATTGAGAATAAGGCTGAAGAATCAAACGCCGAAGATTTGAGCAAAGAGAAAGAGGAAGACTTTTTAAAGTTGGTTGCCTCTTTGATTGTCGGAGTAGTATTAAAAAGACACGGAATAGAGCATGAAACGTTCATTCAGGAGGCATATAAACGAAATACAAAAAAAATGAAGTGAGCGATTTTCGCAGCTCCAATAGCACAAGTTTTTCTTAAACCCCTGTACGGGAATCGAACCGTTCATTTATTCGCAAATACTCTTATTATCAAATTGTTGAAGGCGTTTGGATATCAATCCAATCGATGTGTCTTTTCTTTTTTGTTGCTTAAATAAATCGCGTTCCGAGATCAACTCATTGAGTTTGAATAGATAAAAAAAGCCCCGGTTCGATTTCGGGGCATTTTGCTTGATCCGGTACCCTGTCGGGGAATTGGTTCGAACTTTTCGAGCGGTTCGTGCAACAAATTATCTATGTCAAGGGCTTTAAAATCGCTTGAAAATCAAATAATCGGGGTTTACTTAGCCGATTAACATGTGTCACATTGGGGTACGAGGGCAACTTCAGCCTCTCCGTGCGTTTCCAGGCCGATGTTGACTGTCGACAATGGCTAACCTGCATCCAGCCCGTGAAACGAAAAAGGATCTATGGTGGGGTGAGCCTGCTAAAATAGTGGTTGAGCACAGAGGACTTCCAGCAGGCAGGGACTATTCTACTTCGCATAGTACGAAAATGCTAAAATAATTAGGAAATCCTAAATGGGTTTTTTCACGGTGAATTTAACTAGGAAGAATTCTTACATTTCGCGCTGTAAGGATGTGTAGGTGACTTCGATAGCACCAGTAAACAGTCATATACGAACAATAGCTTCACATTTAAGATTTTCCATGAATATTGAATCCGTTAATTATACCTTCCAGAATGATCAACTGATCGAATACAATGATGTTGTTTTCCGAGAACGAACTTTCGATCTAAAAGGACATGAGTTTAGTTTCCGATTGAAGCCGAGCGGTTCGACGCAATTCTGGCGATTTGGCGTAGTTTTCTCACGATACGCGCAATTTATATTTGAGCCAAGCCAGGGACGATACAATAACGAGGATCTGCGATTTATTGAAGTCAATGTAGGGGGCAGGGTAAGCGGGAAATGGCAGAACCCCGGCGATATCGCATTGTCTAGCTATTACTTCAGAGATAGAAACCCTCCATATGACCAGTTCGACCAATACAATCCGGCAACTGTAGTTGAACTACATCTTCGTTATATGGAAGGTGAGGACAATGCGCCGAGCGAGATAAGCTTTCAATATTTTATTGATAATCGTGAAGGGCAATCCGTTTCTCTTCCCATAGGTGATTACCGATATTTTAACATTGTTGTCCGGATAAATCCGGGTTTAAAAGACTGTAACCCTTTATCGGCGAGAGCTACAGGCTAAAATCAGTAGTTTCAAAATTGGGGGTAGCCCCCCCGGGTTTATTACGGACTAAAGGCAAAGGAAGCATTGTCGGTCTTTCTCCAGGCCTTATAGGTGTCTTTGATGAAGTCCAATAATCCTACATAACTGGTCAGATGCAACCTGATAACGGTGATCATGTTGGCAAAGGACTTTTTCGTAGCTGCTTTCTTTCGGATGACGACCATCAGTAACTGGGCTATGAGTACGCAATAGACCTGCATTTTGATGGCGTTGGGACTCTCTCCCCAGAAGTAGCGCAACGGAAAGTTTTGTTTGATCTGCTTGAACAATAACTCGATCATCCACCGGTTTTTATAGATAACGGCTATCTGGGCGGCGGGCAGCGTAAAATTGTTGGTGAGGTAGATATAGACTTTCCCGTCATCGGTTTTGAACATGATCCGTCTCAGTTTTAGCCTTTCAGTCACTATCCCGTTTACCTTGACGGCCACCGTAATGTATTGCTCTTTGAGAACGCCTTTGACTTGTTTCTTCCGGGTCTTATCGATCAGTACCTTGGTTACATGAAAATCGGCATTGTCTTTCATCCGGGTCACAAACCAGATCTTCTCCCGGGTCCAGCGGGCAAACTGCCGGTAAGCCACATACCCCTTATCGAAGACGATCCAACTGCCGGCTGGCAATTTGAGCTTGTACAGGAACTTGACATCATTTTCTTTGGCTGCCGTCATGCGAACAAATTCTGTTACCCCGCTAAAAGCATCCATCAGCGCATGCACTTTGATTCCGCCTTTCTGCCTGGACCCATCCAGCCGCTTTCGGCCCACCCCTCGCAGGATTTCGCTGAATAACTGGATCGTGGTAGAGTCGATGATCTTCAAGTTCCTTATACTCAAGCCCTTTAACCGGCTGTCCGAGATAAAAGAATGGTAGTTGGCCAGCAATCCGTAATAAATCGTTTCAAAGACCTGGTAGCTCCGCTTGTTATTGGCATCCGATAAGGTACTTCGGGCCGGCGCCTTATCCAAACCCAGATGAGATAGCTTGCCTTCACAGGCCAGCATCCCTTCGCAGACCTCCCGGAGCCCGTTGCAGTAGCTGAAAACACCGTACAGCAGGCTCACTAAGTGAATCCGCAGGGGTAACCGCTTATAGTAACGGTTGGCCTTATGTTTTCGGTTCGCTGCATTGATGATAGAGCTTGGAATAACGTCCAATATCTGAGATAAAACCGGCTGTCCGGAGAATTTCTTAATTTCACCCATTAGGTAATGCTTGTAGTGTGGTAACTCAAACATAGCCTATTTGGGTGGTTCTATGGAACTGCCCTTTTTTGTACCCCTATTTTCTTATATTTTAGTCGGACAACAATGATATTTTAAGGTTTTTGCCTGGGCAGACTTTATTCCTTTCGAGATCGAAATGGCGATGGATGTCGTAAATCGCGGAACAGAGGCGCGGTCGTGGCTCTTGCGACTGATGAATGCTACTTGGGACATTCATACCCTCAAAGTTGGCCAAAGGGTATGGTTCGGGGCAAAGACCGGAGCGGGAAATGATAGGCAAGAGTACGGGTTATTCAAGGTTATACGAAAGAGCGACCGAGTTTTGGGCCTTGCTACGGGCGATTTCCAGGCAATTGTATGCGAATTTGAGGTGGATGAGACGTTGCATGTTGACCCGAACCATGGAGAAATTATTTGGCTGACCATCGTATCACTTTATTTCCCGTACATCCCTCTTTCGCGGAACAGCGTCTATTGGTATTCTGACCAGGGATTTACCGGTCGCAATAATCGGCTTTTCGAGATCGACGAACAGTTTTTTAATGGGGTGAGAGCCACCGACCTTGATTTCCCCAAGCTGGTTCTTACTGATACGGAGAAGAAGTATCTTGAGATTTTATATGCGAATTTTATCGAGGGCACGGAGATTATATCTTCGTATGCTTTGCCGGAAATATGGAACGATGAGTTGCCAAAATCCTTTAGGCCTGAGCAAATGGACCAAGAATTGGTTGGCAGTGGCAGGGACATTACCTTGATGGCCATCTGCCAGATCCATCCAGAATCTGAGTTGTTTTTTCGTTTTGAGCAGGCGATATTTATAATACAGGCTATTTTACGCGACGGCAAAGGTCGTAGGCAGATCACCGTCGGTGAGTTGATTCAACAGTTAAGCGGTTCTACTCGTAAAGAAATCTTTCAAATTTTTAAGCTACTATCCCGTTTCCGTGAAATCTTTATGGGCTTCGAAAAAACGCCTTCCGGTACGGAGAATTTGATGGTCAATAGTAACGAGGTTTATGAAGGGTATAGGCAATATTCCGGACTTCGGAAACTGATGGCGGACCATTTGGCGAAGAATCCGATTAAAAATAAAGCCGTTGCGAAACGTTACTCCAGTTCCTCTTTGGATCTGGTATCGGCTAATGAAATTTTCCGAACGAATGGGCTACGGCGTTCCAGAGCAGATTTTACGCCGGTGTTGGGAGTGCAGTCCTTGGCTGAGCAGTTAGCAAATTTGGTTTATCACTTGCCGCCTGATAGCCAAATGGTGGGTCTTTTCGGAAAATGGGGCAGAGGAAAGACCTTTTTGCTCGATCAGCTTTGGGCGTACATGGATAAAACCTGGGAAAATAGATTCATCAAAGTTGTCTACCATGCCTGGAAGTACCAGGAAACTCCAGCGTCTTGGGCATATTTATATGAACAGTTTGCTGACACTTACCTCGGTAAAAAGTTGCTTAGAAGATACCCGATATATTTTTGGCGGCTTTTGCGATTAAATCTAAGGCGCCTGGACATTCAACCAATTGTTACTTTGGGGTTGTCAACGGTTGCGCTAATTGCATGGATAATCATAAGCCCCCGGCTTCTGCATGATTGGCATAAATATATAGGAAGTGATATTGCGGCAACCATTGGCTTGTCGCTGATCTTTCGAGCATTCAAAAAGGAGATTTCCCCGAAGGCCACAGAGTTGATAAAGAAATATTCGCTTCGGCATTCCTTTAAGGCTACCATGGGCCTACAGGCTGACATTCAAGATGAGTTAATTAAGTTGCTAAATGTCTGGATACCGACCAGACCGCGAAAGTTTAGTTGGAAATTTTGGCAAAAAGCAGGTAGCGATATCCAACCGAAGCAGCGTATTTTTCTCGTTGTCGAAGACATGGACAGATGCAAAGAAGATCGTATCATCGAGAACATCGATGCGCTCAGGGTTTTATTGGAAGACCCGGAAATTAGTAGTCGATTGATTATCCTGACAGCGATCGATGAGCGCATTTTGAAGAGTGCTATCAGAAAAAAGTATGCGCAGCTCGTGGCTGGAGGACAGGACAAAAACAAACCGGCACAAATAGCGGATATAGAGTTAAACGATTTAATTTCGGAATACCTTGACAAGTTATTTATTGCGGCTATAAAGTTGGGCGATTTATCGTACGAACAGCGAGCTGAATTTTTGAAAGAGTTGATCAAGAATGACGTCTCAACCAGCGTTGACGTCGAAGATAGGCTGGGAAAGGTAGCGGGGGGTTCATCGGAGACTGGGACCTCTGACAGGCGTATGCCGCCTCACATACATTCGGAAGAGGATGGAAGACCTGTCCTGATATCGGTAGGCGAGGGTGAGCATGTCAAACTGTATAATGTTGGCATAAGCCATAACGACGATGCGGAAACCGGCTGGAAAGGACTAAGCAAGATAGAAGTCGAGAGTTTGGACAAAATGATAAAATCGTGGGAGACGGCGACCCCGAGAAGGATCGCCATCTTTTATCATCGGTATTTGCTGTGTAAAAATACCCTTATCGGGAAATATTTGCAACTCGGACGACCTAATGCATGGCAGGATGCAGAAGGTATTCAAACAATTTTGCAATTGCTGCGCTACTATGGCGAATGCGGAAACTCGGAAGCGGTAGTTCTGCACAAAGCCAATGCTCAGGGCGAGCGAGGCGAAACAACGAATGTGGCGAAGGTGCACAATGTGGTGAAGCCAACGGTGGATTACCTTTGCCTTGTGGAGGTCCTGGAATTGGTCGTAGCTTATTGATTGGCAGCGACCAAATTGAATATGATTTATTGCACCGATCAGCGCGTCATTACGTAAGTCATCTTTTGCTCTATAAATCCAGTAGAGCTGCAATTTTGTTTGCAAAATCAGTCGCTTTCTCGATCACGTCATCTACGGCGGCAGTGTCGATTGTTACTGCTTTCCCATCCTTTGTTTTTCCATTTCTATGCACCAGGTCGTGTCGGACAAGAACGCACTGGTAAATATCCTTATACTCAGGAAATTGAATACCGAAAGTGGCTTCATACATTCCGCTAACTTTCGGCAAATTGTGATAGATCACTTCCAGCATAGCTATTTTCCCCGTTTCCCTGATTTTATCGTATTCTGAGAAAATTTGTTTCAATTCGACCTTTCTGTCCTTGAAATCATGAAAGGTTTCGACGAACTTTCGAAAATAACCGGGGTTATCATTGGTGAGATTGACGAAGGTTTCCGACAGGAAAGCTTCTAAGGCGGCGATAATGGAGATATACGTCTGTCTTTTCAAAATCACTGACAGACCATCATCTCCGAAGTCAACTGCATTCAATTTGTTCGCGGATTCGACAGCGTCCAGAAACCTTTGGTAATAGTGCTTGTTGCTGACAATGGCCTCAAACTGTTCTTCTGGATAGTAGGCATCGAACAATTCCCAGGGTTCGAACTCAACCTCATTGTTATCATCTTTTCCTTTCACCTTTTCGAGAATTGATTTTGGTGCAGTTTTGGCGAATTTTATTCGATAGCTGGTGATATTTCCTTCTTCATCCGTTACTTCGTTAATCTGGTAGTCCAATTGCATCAGTTCGTCGATAGTGATGTCTAGTTTCCCGGAAAGGTTTAAATCCTCGTCCTCCTGCTGCTTTTCTATCAGCAATTCTTTCATTTTACCCATATACGATTTTTGATTGAATAACGAAGGTACAAGTATGAGAATAGATAGACAAGAGATCCAAGATTCGATTTAAATCTGCCGCCCAGGGAATAATCGGCAGATTTAGCCAAATGAGCATCATGAACGAAAAAACAAATATCAGCGGTTGTTCAGAGAATCCTTTGGTCTACTGGAAGAATATATGTTACGACAAGATGCGGCAAACCCTCGCCGCGCGGCAAAAGAGATTGAAACAGTAATGACCGAGTTTGCTGCTCAACATAGCAGCAACTACGACATTGAATTCTATAACGGTATTTTTTTGTGCCGGTAAATGACACGCTGGTGGCTCTTATAAGTGGTAGTGAAGTGAACTAAACATTTATAAACCTTTCTCAAATATATTATTGATAGACTTGATATTTAAATAAGGGAATAGGAGTTCGTACACGTTCACCTGATCGAAGGTATCGAACACCGACTTCAAAAATTGGTAAATTAATTCAACGTTCGATTGGATTGACAAGCCGAAGGATCTCGTCAACTTAGGAACGATTGCGAGGATAAGTAAAATTCTATATTCTTCAATATTTGCCGCATATACCGAATTACCTGATTTTTAATTAATGTCAAATCAGCATAGGTGTAACTCCGCCCGCATTCAGAGAATGACTCTTCGCCATGGGCCAGTTTATTTCGCCTAGTTTTGACAACATGTAATTTTTCGCCCCCGCCTGCTGTATAGTGAACTTTCGAGGGGAATCCTATCATACCGGCAATTTCTCTTATCTTTTGTACGTCGATATTGCCGGAAATCGACACCCCTTCAAATCCCTCAATGTTTATTATCTCATCTGGCATGGTTTGAAGGATATCGTAAATTGAGTCCGAGCTTTTTTCTTTGAAATTTTTATGTTTGTGCTTAATCCAAATTTTCCTCATTTCGGGCTTTACTTCGCCATATTTTTTGCTCTTGGACGTCACGAAATCGCAGATATAAGTCAAAGACTGACTAACAGAAGACTCAACCAAATTATATAGAAGTAGGAAACAGGTCGCCTTCATGACCTTTAGAAGCTCCTGATCAACCATTTTTTTTCGACTAGACATTGGAGTCTTAATAAAGGCGGCTTTCTCGGAAAAAAGTTCAAGGTGTTTGAAGTACAACTCGATTTCCTCTACTCTTTTCTCAAAATCATTTTTAATAGCAATCATTTTGACTTGAGAAGTTTGTCCCTGACAAATTCAATACGGCTTCGGACCTTGGTCGGGGAATTGGTACCAGCTCGTGTGACCTCTTCTTCAAAGGCTGAGCTATCAAGGAATGCTAAATTTGTCGGCTTTAAGGATGGTCTTTTACGAAGTGCAAGATTAATTCCTACAGCAATCGCCTCAAACCTACCTCGGGGAGTTTTTTTAGAGCTGGCGGTCCTCTTAAAACCGT
>Ga0206823_1205_pt1 | contig 11709 bp, 16 predicted proteins | sample Alteio_BWOrgCont_81_FD_152868 | JGI IMG/M metagenome (GOLD analysis project Ga0206823, IMG submission 152868) | Enriched cells from forest soil in Barre Woods Harvard Forest LTER site, Petersham, Massachusetts, United States -... | ecosystem: Environmental > Terrestrial > Soil > Temperate forest >...
CGGAAAGAATATAGTTTTCAAGATAAGAAGAATAATCTTTAGCATTTTTAAACATCGTTTTATTATAATTAATTATATCTAGTACTTCCATAACATAGCCGGAAATTGGCCCTACTACGGGTATTAATTCGATTCCTGACTTAACAATTTCACTTATAAGATTAGCATTAAATAAGGTATAATCGGGCTGCAAAAGTTTATTGAGGGCTTCTACGAAAATCTCAATATTTAAAATAGACATATCTGCACTAATGCCATTCATTTCCTAAATTAAGGCTCTTGTACTTTTAGTTTTCTGAAGGGCAAATTCTGTAAATTCTTTCGATGTTTGCTTTTGTTCCTCGCTCGCATTTGGATTACTGAGAATCTCATAATATCCATTAAGAAGTTTTCTGCATTGCTCATCAATTTCACGGAACTCATTCAGTGTTTTTTCACTCTCACTCTTTAATGAATTGACGACACGCTTGGATACTTCTGCAAGTTCCACATATTGCGACATACACTTAGTAGTTAACGAAAGAGCATTAGAAATATGGGGCTTAAGTATAAAACCAGGGTCACTGTCAAGTCTACCTTGAAACTCCTTCACTCGAGTTTCATAAAATGGGGTAGGGTATTCCAAATGCATTTTCATAAGTATAGAATTGAATCACAATAATAATAAATCATTCTTTATTCAAAGATACTTTTTAATATTACCTAATGCTCTTTTTGATTTACCTGACTAGTAATACTTCATTTACCATTCTCAACTTAGAACGAACCCCTCAATGCAATTGAATAAACCCTATTTCTGCAACATTTTCACAGAGTGCTTAACTCCTTCAGCATCCTGATATGCGACAGTAAGGCATTAAAGAATGAAGGTTTTAGATTGTAATTAATCCCGAACTCATGTGCGGTGCGTTCGACAATGGGTGCAATTTTGCGATAATGAACATGACTGATATAAGGGAACAAATGATGTTCTATCTGGAAATTTAAACCACCAAAACACCAGTTAATTATTGGATTATTCCTGGCGAAATCAGATGTGGTACGTACTTCATGAACTGCCCAATCATGATTTATTACACCGCTTCCATCCGGCAAAGGTTGTTCTGCCCCTTCCACCACATGCGCCAATTGAAAAACCGTGCTTAAAATACTTCCTGCAATCCAATGCATAATAACAAAACCAATAAGTACTTGCCACCATGCGAAAGGTGTAATTAATATGGGCAATACTATGAATACAAAAAGATAAATAATTTTTATACCTATCATTTTCAGGTATTCTCCTGCAGGACTGGCATTGTATTTGCGGGTCATACCAGTTTTATTATACTCTGCAAGCTTTATAAAATCGTTTACAATCCGGGTAATACTCATTAAGCCATAAAAGAAGAATGCATGAATGTATTGGTAATGGTTTATTTTTCGAACGGGCGCATTTTGTGATAATCTCAATGGCCATCTTGGACCAATATCCTCATCCTCTCCTTCAATATTTGTGTATGTATGATGGAGGACATTGTGTTGCAATTTCCAGTTAAAAACATTACCTCCCAATAAATACATGGTTCCACCTAATAACTTATTAAGCCATTCCTTCTTTGAATAGGACCCATGCAAGGCATCGTGCATCACACACATGCCAACTCCTGCTATTCCAATTCCCATAGCCCCACAAAGCAGTAAGCCTACCCACCATGCCATCGGTAAAATTAACAGCAGAAGAAAAGGAATAAGGTAAAGGGCAAGCATCGTAATTGTTTGGGAAACCAAATTAAAATTTCCTTTTTGGGAAATTCCTTTTTCTTTAAAATAGGCATTCACATTTTTTCTCAATGTGGATGCAAATTGACTCTCATTGCCGGAATTCCCGGCAACAGTTTCATTGTTAATGGGATTTAATATGGGGATGGATTTAAAACGAAGTTCCATTTTGTTATGCTTTATACTTGCAACGTAAAGTTCGTCTTTAATAAGACAGCATATAGTATTTTAACATAAAATGGGAGCTTTCCTACGAGTCCCAAATTTATTAAAACTGAACAAACCCAATTTTTCCGGCTGTGCCATTGAGACCTGGGAGGCCATCCATTCCGTCCAGTCCATTCATACCCGAAGTGCCTCCGGGGCTACCAAGGCCTCCACTGCCACCTCTTCCGCCCCTTCCGCCCTTTCCACCTTGTCCGCCTGCGCCGGGTATGCTTGTAGCCGTTATTAAATTAAGATAGGGTTTAGCGGCAGCAGTGTAGTAAATAGTAATGCTACCTCCGTTATACCCGTTTTGGCCTCCACCACCATCCGAACCATTAGTACCATTGCCACCGTCGCCGCCGGGGCCCATGGTGGTAGTTGTGGTTACATTACCATCTCGATCGGTTGATGTCAGGACGATGGCACTTCCCACTGAACCATCCGTGCCCGCTATACCATCAAACCCTGCTAAACCATCTGCACCATTGGCGCCTCTGCTCGACACAGCAAGAGAGCCTCCCGATACATTAAACAAATAGTTGAATGATTTTCTTTCCATGCTGTCTTTTACCTGCACCTTTACCAGCGTGGCATTAATCAGTTTATCGAAATATGCATCGGCTGTAATAGTAAGGTCATGTCCGAGGCCTTGCGAGGTAATATTGCATTTGTAATTGTATATGTAATCCATAACTATCTGCAACGTATCCATAATAGCCGGAGCCTTTGCCAGCGAAGCGATAAGCCTTACCTTGTCATTCGTTATTTTAATGGGCTCATTATCAATTTTCAGGTCTCCTTTACTTCTTGATATGTGCCCCCCGTTGAAGTTCATTATAAAGTCCTGCAGGTTTTTAGCAGGAGCCCATTTATCTACCGACATATTATTATTGTAAAAGGTGCGAATACCAAACTGTACATGGTTTCCGGGAGCTTTTGAAAAAGTGCCTTTGGTAAGCACTTTAATACCTGTTTCGTAATTATACGGTATTTTAGCCGTTGCTAAAAACTGTCCCTTACCACCCAACAGCCACTTCCGGGTGTACACATTCACAGTTATTGAATCTCCCTTTTTATAATCTTTTGCAGCATTTAGCTTTATTTTTCCATTGGTGCAGCTGCCATCTGATAACTCTACCCGGTATTTTCGCCAGGAATATTTTCCTTTAAGCAAGCCTTTGGTTTCAGTTACGCCAGTTGTAGCAGTTTTAATTACCCCGATACTAAACGATTTATTGGGTATGCGGAGCGCAGCAGTATCATACTTTATTACTGTTGTTATACCTGCCGGGGGAGACAATACAGGCGTATTCGCAGTTTGGCTTTGCGCTTTAATTATAATAAGTGTAAGGAGAATGAATAGTTTATACTTCACATTGCTAAAATAGTTGATTGCAAGAGATTAGACTACATTCGCCCCTAGTGGCTTGCAAAAGAAAGTGTTAAAAAATATAAAAATAGCGGCTTAAGTTTTCCGTATGTTTGTAAGTAAATAAATAATAGTATGAAAAAAATATCCTTTATTATCATTACGCTTGTGGCACTTGCATCATTTGGCTGTACCAGTACCACTGACCAAAAACGCTATGAGCTTGTTTGTTGTCCTTTTACACAAAATAATAATACCTACGTAGGAATGCGTGTTTTAGATACCTATACAGGCGAAGTATGGCTTTACACAGGCTTGCACAGAGACCAGGACAGTAACTGGATGTATTCCGGTACTCCGACAAAGCTGAAATTAAAGTAACAGAACCCAGTATTGATAGTTTTATACTGATTTTTCTCTTTCCCGGAGCTTCTAAACATTTAGTAATTTCGGCGCTCAATACTGTTGCGTAACCCATAATTAAACAAACATGATTTTTGATAAAGTTGAAAATTCCGCTATCTATGAAAATATAAGCCCACTAATTAAAAAGGCTTTTGAATACCTGAAACAAACTGATTTTTCCCTGCTCGAAAATGGCAAACACACCGTAGATGAAGATACTCTTTTTGCTATTTTACAGGAGTTGACACCAAGAATGATGCCGATGCAAAATTAGAAGCTCACCGCAAATATATTGATGTGCAATATATCATTTCGGGAGAGGAGCTTATTGGAGTGCGCCCCTTAATTGAGCAAACTCCCTGCAAAGAATATGATGCAGAAAATGACTACGCTCTTTACGACGACACCTGTTCTTTTATAAAAATACACCCGGGACAATTTGCCGTATTATTTCCCCAGGATTTGCATAAACCCGGCATAAAAGTTAATAGCTCCACCAAAGTAAAAAAAGTGGTGATGAAAATAAGGTATTAATTATGAGTTATAAATTATGAATGGAGGCCCATTCTCTCTTATCTCCGTTCAACAATTTTGATTCATTAATTTTTTCAATTGCCGTCTGCTTTACCTCAATTACGCAGGTTTCCGCAAGTAGCCTAAAATACAGTTATATTGCAGATAACCAGCAAGTTTTTTAAGAGTTATTAGTCTGGAATCCCATCTGTTGGTCCACCATCTGTATTTAGTTCATGCATCACAATAATTGCCTCTTTTGCTGGGTCCTCTTTTTCTGGCTCATCATTTTCGATTTTAATGCCAGGTTCGGGTTTATTTGTCTTTCCTACAAAAACTGGTTCAAGTATTTCCCGAATAAGTATTCTAAGGTTAAGTTCTTTGTTTTCCATATGCTGTTTTTTTACTTTAAATAGCATGAAAAAATGGAAAATAGTATTTTTACTTAATGGATAAAAGAGCATTTTATAAAAAGGGTATGAAATATGCTTATAAAAATGCATTAGCTCATTATAAAACAGCCCATTTATTATCGAAATCCATAAATTATGGTATGGCTAATGCTCATCTTATTTTGGCTGGAGAAGAATGTATTAAATCTTATATGATTTCTATGAAAATGATCGGTAGATGTGAGGATACGGTATTTAATTCTATTTTTAAATATCATCGAGAAAAACATGAAACTATAAGGGAAACATACGATACACTATATCAATTAAAAGTGTTGTTTTGAAAAGACCTGCGTAATTGAGGTTTAGCTGACGGATAAAGTAAATACTGCTAATTCTGGACTTTAGCCTAAAACCCATTACCCGATAAGTCTCCCCCTAATCCTCCACCCCTTTCCCCATAAGGATTTGCGGTACATATTTTTCAACCCTTGCCTCCCGGGTTTTAGTTAGCTTAGGTTGGGAAAAATAAAAAAGGTATCCTCTTTGTCGCCCCGGCGTTAGTGCATAAAAAGCTTTTTTAAGTGCAGCATTTTCATCTAATCTATTTTGGAACTCTTCGGGGATTTCGTATTCCGAGGCTTTTTTCAAAGTCACTTTCAAACCTGCTTTTTCCACTTCAATGGCTTCTTTTATATATGCCTTCAGAACTTTTTCGAGCTTCATTATTTCACGTACAGTCTTAAACCTTACCTGGCGCGGCACCTGCACATTGGGCGTTTGCTGTATCAGGATACCATGCTCATCTTTCAGCAAAGCACCTTTAAAAAAGAGAACAGCGCAGTATTCTTTAAATCCGTGTATTAAAATAATATTTTTCTTTTCGGAAGTATAACAGGGGCAGCCCCATTTAAGTTCTTCGGTAAGCCCGCAGCCGAGAATAAGCATTCGCAATGTCTCATATTCCTGCTGCCATTTGGTAGGCTTATCGAAGAACCAGTCAACTTTAGGATTCATTCCGCTCATTGGGTGAAAATTAAATTACCACTAACCAAAATAAAGGTACGAATTTTATTCCTTTGCCATTACAATTTTCCTGCTTGCCGGCCTATAGTACCAGGACACAACAACAAAAACAGCCTGAAAAAATGGCCCCATAAGTCCCTTTATCTCATGGTCGCCAACTGCCAAATGTGAAAAAAATGCCCCGGTCATAGCGAAAAAGAAACCTGCGTAGGCCCATTCTTTAACCAGTTTAAATCCCGGAACTAAAATAGCTATTACTCCCAGCATTTTCCATACGCCGAGTATAGTGAGGAAGTAAACCGGGTAACCCAAAGCGGTTACAAGCTTAACCCATTGGTCTGTTCTAAGCACGGCAAACCAGCCGCTTTGCAACATGCCAATAGACAATAAGGCTGTGGCAATCCAATAGATGATTTTATTTCTCTTTTCCATGGTGTGTGTTATTTTAGTTTGTTTACAATTTGTTCTAAGCGGTCATGTGCCATACTCAGCCCTTGTGCAAAAGGCATTTTCAGTTGCTGGTCACGCAGTGCCACCGATTCGTAAATGCTGTGAATGGTAATCTTGCTGGTATGGTCGGTCAGTTTTTCAAACTCCGTTATCTCCAGTTGCACGCCAAAAGGAATATTATCCATCTCAAATGTCCGGATGATTTTCTTGTTTGGGATAATGTCATGGAATACCCCATTGGCGCCGAATACCACTTTCCCACTTGCATCGGTCGATTGCATTTGGAAACTGCCATGTTTCCGGCCTTCATACTTCAGCATTTTTGAAGTGGCATACGGGTTCGACATCCATTGCTCAATAAGAGCCGGTTCGGTATGTGCTTTAAATAGTAATTCCAATGGCAAATCAAATTCTCTTGTAATTGCTAATTCTTGTTTGCCTTCTTCGGCATTTACTTTTGTTTTCAGTTCCATGTTATTTGGTTTTATTTGGTTTATACTTTTTCATTACTGCTTCCAGTTTGTTGAATCTCTCATCCCACATTTTGCGGAACGGTTCGATAAAGTCTGCCACTTCTTTCATTTTTTTTGCATTTATGTGATAATATATTTCCCTACCGTTTTGTTTTTGTTCCAGCAATTTGCATTCGGCAAGGATTTGAATGTGCTTGGAAATTGTTTGCCGGGACGAATCAAAATTATCGGCAATGGCTCCCGGCGTCATTGCTTGTAATACCACCAAACCCAGTATGGATCTGCGTGTTGGGTCAGCTATGGCCTGAAATACATCTCTGCGTGATTCCATTTTATGCAGTTATTTGACTGCAAATATATGCAGTTATTTGACTGCACAATAATATTTTTCATATCTTCCTTCAAATTTCAACGCAAACAATTGAACACCAGCGAAAAAAAATTATGCTGAATATTTTAAAAATGTTAAGCCCTTACCATTCTAAAAATCAACCCCACCATTTGTATTATCTTTGTATCTACTTAAGCATGAATCCAAATAAGGTAAGTATATATATGAAAAAGATATTCGTAGTCACATTCGTAATTTTTGTAGCGAGTTGCGCATCTGTCAAAGTATTGGTGCCCACACAGGCCGATGCGGACAGGGGAGCAAAAAAATATCCCGGTTACACCTTAGTTGACCTCAACCAGGGCAAGGCCCTTTGCGAACAACATTGCACAGCATGTCACGGGCTAAAAAAACCGGGCTCCAAAACAGCAGAAGAATGGAAAGAAATAGTTCCCGAAATGACTGAAAAAGCCAATGAGGACGGTGGCAGTACAGCGATAGATGCCAAAACAGAGGATTTGATATTGAAGTACCTGGTGACGATGGGCAAGCCTGAATAAACGCTTTCACAAGATGAAAGAAATAATCGGTAAACTAAAATTTAAGGATGCAGGCGTTATTATTAATGCTCCCTCCCCGATTGAAAAGGAATTTACTAAGCTGGGTTTCAAACCAAAATTCGAAAAAACAAAAAGTACTAACACCCTTGTTTTTATAAATAGCAAAAAGGAGTTTACTGATTTCCTCGCATCATCGCTCGCAAAAGTGGAGCACGACAGTGTCCTTTGGTTTGCTTATCCCAAAGGGACATCTAAAATTAAAAAGATATTAACCGTGATATCATCCGTGTAACGGGCGAAGAACATGGTATAACAACCGTTACCGCCATCTCTATTGATGATACCTGGAGCGCTCTACGGTTCCGGCCCATTCAGCAGGTGGGGAAGTAAGTTTGTAGTGTTTTAAAACAAAAACATTGTTTGTTTTCTAAAAAATTTATATCTTTATCGTTTATTCTGAGCAACAACCAAACAAATAACCAATAAATATCGCATGAAAACATTACGATTTATTGCCCTCGCAACCCTCACAACTCTATTTTCTACAACCGGCGTACAAGCCCAAAAGTATTACCAATCAAGGTCGTTGGAGCCCGGCAATCCGGGTGGGATAAACAATGACTCCGATGTGTCATTTGTCAATTCGGTGCCAAAAGGCGGTACACTTATTTATAGCTACAACTATGCTACCGATTATAAATTGCAATACAGCGCTGTGCAAACCATACCCTTCGCGTTCCAGTTTGCCGGAGGTGCGGTAACCAAGTATAAGATAGCCAGCTCAGGATACATCACCTTCAGTACAAGCAGCAATATTCTTACAGGGCCTCCTGCTAAAGCGCTCCCTACTGCATCTTTACCCGACAGTTCCATTTGTACATGGGGAATGGCAGGTGCTGCCAACGGAGGTAAAATTTTTACCAAAGTATATGGAGCTTCACCTCATCAGCAACTATGGATTGTATTTTGGTTTGGCGGTAATCTGACTGATACCAATTCGCAAAACGTGTGGGCTATTGTATTGGAACAAACCACCAATAATATATACCTGGTAGATGAGTGGGGCAACGTAACCACCAATGCGAAGAACATATACAACCCCATTAACCTTGCCCTCGGTGTACAGGTAACTCCGTCCACCGCTTATGAAGTAGCACCTTCGCCCGATTTCCATGCTCATACATGGTCGCCGGGAAATACCGATAATATTTATTATGAATTCTCGCCCGATTCCTCGCTGGCTTATACCCCGCAGATAAAGTATCCGCTGGTGGAGGAATTCACCCAGGCATCTTGCGATCCCTGCTATCATGCAGCACCTAATGTTGATTCGGTGCTTACGAATAACACTGGCCATTGTACCCCCGTGCGTTACCACGTTGATTGGCCCGGGGTCGATTATATGAACAACGTTATACAAAATCCATTTATTGATACCATGGCGGTAAATTATAATGTAACCGGGGTACCCTATGGTGTGATAGACGGCTCGAGTACGTTTACTCCTCCCGGAGGATATTATAACAGCTTAAGCTCGCAAATGATACAGGACGAAGCCTACATTGGCTCACCTTTTAATATTGCAGCGAAGGATTCTTTTGACCTCAAAACGAATACCTATTATGTAACAGCCAAAATAACAGCTTATCATGCCTTTGCCCAAAACCTGGTAGCAAAAGCTATTATTACGGTTGATACCGTTTCCTATACCTTTGACCAAAGCACAGAGGACCCTTCAAGTTCTTTTGCACCGCCTATCGGTTCAGGAGCCGACCCCGATAATACCTTTCAATATGTAACCAAGTTCCCGCAGGTAGCCGAAGATATGTTACCATTCTCAAGCGGCACCAAGCTTCCCGCCTTTACTGTGGGACAGACCGTATCGCTTACTTTTAAATGGACCAAAAATCACCCTTGGGGCGACCAACCCAAGAGTTATAAGTATGATTCTACAGCCACCCATGCTGTTATATACATACAAAATACCGGTTCCATGTATGTTTACCAATCGGCTTATGTGTCAGAAGGACATACCCTGACCGAGTCGGTACAAAACATACTTGATAATTCGGATTTTGCGCTCTATCCCAATCCTGCCAACAGCTCTTTTAACCTTGCATTTAATTTGAATGCCGGGGGCAATGTGCAGATAGCGCTATTCAATATGTTGGGACAAAATGTGGGTATACTTCAAAATGGAATGATGGCAGCAGGACAACATACGCTTACCTTTAATACCTCCACACTGAAGGCGGGTGTTTATTTTGTAAGGTATACTTCCGATAATCAATCGGCAACTAAACAGTTAATTATTCAGAAGTAGTTTTTTAAAGAGATTTTTCAATTGGCCCGCTTGATAAGTTTGTCGGGCGGGTTTTTTTATGTTTACTGTGATTTAAGTATAAAGTTTTGTAATTTGCAGCTTTAAAGAAAGTAAAATAATATGGCCGAAAATCAAAACAACATTTTCCCGAAAGGAGAAAAAGCCCCGCCCGAGTATTTCACCGGAACAGCATGGGTATTGGGAATGATTCCCAATGACCCTATTCTTAATTGCCAAATAGCCAATGTAGTATTTGAGCCGGGAGCAAGAAACAATTGGCATTCACATCCCGGCGGACAAATACTGGTTGTGACGGATGGCGTGGGCTACTTCCAGGAAAAAGGAAAACCCATTCAAATTATTCGTAAAGGGGATGTAGTGAGAATTTCGCCGGATGTTATACACTGGCATGGGGCATCGCATGGTGACGCGCTCACCCACATTGCCATAAACCCGAATACACAAAATGGAATTGCTTTCTGGATGCAACCGGTGAGCAATGAGGAATATAATGGTGTGAAGAAATAAGGTTTACACCAGTTTCTCTAAGGCGGCATCTACTATCCCATACTGAATAGATTCTTCCGCAGCCATCCAGTGGTCCCTGTCCATATCCTGCAACACTTTTTCGAAAGGCTGCCCGCAATTTTTTGATAATATTTCGGCACTCAGCCTTTTGGTCTTTATCAATTCCTCTACTTGTATTTCAATATCCGATGCTACTCCTTCTGCCCCGCCGCTTGGCTGGTGAATCATTACACGCGCATTGGGCAAAACAAACCGTCTTCCTTTTGCACCTGCCGATAATATAATGGACGCCATAGACGCTGCCAACCCCGAGCAAATAGTAGATATAGGGCTCGTTATGCCTTTCATAGTATCGTACATGGCAAAGCCTGATGTAACATATCCTCCCGGGCTGTTGATTATCATTTGTATTTCTTTTCCGGGTTCTATCATTTCCAAAAAGAGGAGCCTGTCAATAACATGCTTGGCACTGGCATCGTCCACCATGCCCCATAAAAATATTTTACGCTCTCCTAATATTTTTGAATCAATTACATCCTGTAATTTCGGTACATGTTCCATAAGATTTTTTTATACCCGCAAATGTAATTAAAAAGCCTGAACGAAGTGAGCCGCCTTTTGCTTTAAAAAAAGATGATGATGAATTGAAATACCATTTCAGCTAATGCAAGGATTCCAATTCTTGACCAGTAATTAGAATTGGCATTATCTATTTTATCCTTGTCGTACAATTCCATAACACAAAGATAAACACAAATGCCTGTCTTCGGCGATGTTAAATTTCACCTAATTCCCCCAATTCACCGTCACACTATCATCTCCGGCATAACCTGTGGAGGGCGCTATAGCCTTAAATGCAATAGTCAGTGTTTTTGCATTTCCATCGCTGGTTATTTGAAGGTAGCCATATTCAGCATGGTAGTTTTCCATCACTAAATCTGTTCTTCCCGGAATTGCAAAAGGAAAGTGAGCGGGTGCATTTTTTATCGGCGTGTTATTATATCCTCCCGAACCGGAAACCAGGTATGGAATTTTTTTACCATGCTTATTTGTCCGTAAAAAACGCTGGTAGTTATGCGCATGTCCCGAAAGAATAGCATCGGGCCATAAGCCTCCTGTTTCAAATGCATCGTCCAAATCTTTTGACATTCTTGGAGAACCTCCATGCTTGTTGTCGCCCGTAAATGGAGGGTGATGCACCGCAACCAGTATGGCTCTCGGGTCGGTAGTGCGTTTTTCTTTCAGCCTTTTTAATTCATTCACCAAAAAAGTGGTTTGCACTGTTCCAATGGTAGGAAATTTTCCTCCCTGCGATGAAATCACTCCCGGCCCGGCATCAATCACATTGCTATAAAGGCCTATAATAGAAAT
>Ga0206823_1207_pt1 | contig 11662 bp, 1 predicted proteins | sample Alteio_BWOrgCont_81_FD_152868 | JGI IMG/M metagenome (GOLD analysis project Ga0206823, IMG submission 152868) | Enriched cells from forest soil in Barre Woods Harvard Forest LTER site, Petersham, Massachusetts, United States -... | ecosystem: Environmental > Terrestrial > Soil > Temperate forest > O...
TTTGTGAATAATTTTTTTCGGGAGTCATTAATTCCAGGATATACATTCCGTCAGGAAGCTCATGTAAATCAATCATTTTTTTATACGTTGTTGTCTGAAGGACCTGGTCAGTAACAAGCAGCTGACCCATCAGGTTGGTTAGACGGATATGCATATCCTTTTTTTCGGTAGTCTGAACAATGAGATTAATCTGCCCATTCGTTGGATTTGGGAAAAGGCTTAGTGTTAAAGGTGAGATGTTTTCGGATAGATTGATTATTCCATCCCCAACAGAACCAAGGGTGATGGTGTCACAAATAAAACAACCATTGTTGTCTGTAATACACCAATGGTAGCGTATACCAGCTGAAAGATTCATTGCGGTATCCTTATTTTGAACAGGATTGGTCGACCAGGAATACGTGAAGGGTGGCGTTCCTCCGCTGGGATTAATTATTACCATGCCATTTGCACAGGTATCACAGGTAGGATTCTTTTTAGCCTCAGACACGAAAAGCAATAAAGGTTCAGTAATATTAGTGGAAGCCATTACAGAACATCCCTTTTGATCGCTCACTTCAACCGAGTAAATGCCTCCAGCAAGGTCGATGGCAGTATCAGTGAACTGAGCAGGAATGGTATTCCAGGAGTAGGAGTATGGACTTGTTCCATTGACAACCTTTACAGAAGCAGATCCATTTGATCCACCGTTACAGGAAACATTGGTTTGAGTTATACTGGCAATCAGGGAAAGCGACTGTGAAATGGTGACTGCAGAGATAGCCATACAGGCATTTGCATCACTTATGGTAACGGTATATCCTCCTGCGGCAAGGTTATTATTGGTTTGACTTGTATCTCCGTTGCTCCATGTGAAGGCATAAACCCCTGTACCACCTGTGGCAATAGCCATAGTGATTCCATTGTTGTGTCCGCAAGTAGTATTCGTAGCCGTAATACTGGCTGTAACTACTTTTGGCTGAGTAATAGTGGCAGAGCTTATGCTCAGACAGTTGCTCTGATCCGATACTGTAACAACATATACTCCTGCCAAAAGTCCGTTTACTGTCCGGGCCGATGAACCACTGCTCCAGGTATAGTTGAAAGGTAATGTCCCGCCTGTCATGGAAACGTTCACACTGCCCATGCTTTCTCCATTACAGTTCTCATTGTTAAGTACTGCCGCAGTGGCTATGCCCGCTCCGCTATTATTGATAATTGTGCTGCTTGTTACCGAGCATCCGTTGTGATCTTTTACTGTTACCGTATAGCTTCCCGCGGCAAGATTAGGATCTAAAGCCGTGGCAGGACCGTTGTTCCAATCATAGGTATATGCTCCTGTACCGCCTCCAGCGGTTACCGTAGCGCTTCCATTGCTTTGTCCACAATTGGCATTCGTTTCTACAGTACTTGCTGCAAGTGCTGAAGGTGCTGTGATGGTGGCAGTGCTTGTCGAGGTACAGCCATTGTGATCGGTCACCGTGACAGTAAATATTCCCGCCAAAAGATCATTTACTGTGGAGCTGGTAGCCCCTCCGGTCCAAAGGTACGTGTACGGGGAAGTTCCTCCGGCAACAGAGGTGGTCGCAGCTCCCGTCGCACCTCTATAACAAAGTTCATCGCTCACCGTAGAAGCTGAAGCTATTTCTCCGGCGAGGTTAACGATCGTGCTAGTGCTTGTTACGGAGCAGCCATTGTGATCCTTGACCGTTACCGTATAGGTTCCCATTGACAGCCCGGGATCCAAAGCCTCAATAGGGCCGTTGCTCCAACTATAGGTATATGCTCCTGTGCCACCACCTGCTGTCACCGTGGCGCTTCCATTGCTTTGTTCACAATTGGCGTTCCTTTCTACCGTACTTGCGGTAAGCGCTGAAGGTGCTGTGATGGTGGTAGTACTGGTTGAGGCGCATCCGCTGTGATCGGTTACCGTGACTGTAAACGTTCCTGCTGAGAGATTGTTGACCGTAGCGGAAGTCGCTCCTCCACTCCATAAATAAGTATAGGGTGTTGTTCCTCCGGCTACGCCCACGGTCACACTTCCTGCAGTGCCTCCGTTGCAAAGTTCATTGGACAGGGTAGAAGCCGTAGCCGTCTCTCCTGCGATGTTAACAATCGTTGTGTTACTTGTCACCGAACATCCGTTGTGATCTTTTACTGTCACTGTATAGTTTCCCGCGGCAAGATTAGGATCTAAAGCCGTGTTAGGCCCATTGTTCCAACTATACGTATAGGTCCCTGTTCCACCTCCGGCAGTGACTGTGGCGCTTCCGTTATTATTGCCACAGCTGGCATTGCTTGCAGAAATACTTGCAGTGACAGCCAAAGGCTGGGTGATGGTGGTAGTACTTGTGGAAATACATCCGTTGTGATCGGTCACCGTTACTGTAAAGGTTCCTGAACTCAGGTCACTCACCGTTGGGCTGGTAGCTCCTCCGCTCCAAAGGTATGTGTATGGAGCACTGCCTCCCGCGACAGAGACCGTCACAGATCCCGTTGTGCCTCCGTTGCAGGGTTCATTGGATACAGTAGAAGCGGTAGCAGTATCTCCTGCAATATCTCCCACTGTGGTGCTTGCCGTTACAGAGCAGGCGTTAGCATCTGTAACAGTTACAGCGTAGTTTCCAGAAGCAAGGTTAGAGATGGTTTGAGTTCTGCCATTGTTACTCCACAGGTAAGTGAATTGTTCGTTACAACTGCCGGCTGTTACCGTAGCGCTGCCATTGCCTTGTCCGCAAGTGGCAGTAATGGAGCTTATTGAATCCTTAAAAGAAGGACCTGTAAACATAATATTGACTGATCCACCAGGTATATCCTGCCCCGTGCTGGCCTGGACAAGTTTGATGGTATGCGAATTTCCATTTCCGGTAACGTAAATACGTCCCAGGGCGGAGACGGTTTGCGGTGAATTCCCAACCTGTACTTCCATTCCAACCCAACCGGAATAATCATTGCGAAGGGTACCAAAGTTTGTGCCCGTGATAAAATTGCTAGAGGAGGTTTCGTATTGGAAGTCAACCGGTACATAACTGTGGTTGGCAGAACCATTAAAAATCCAGTCCTGGGGAGAACTTGCGCTGGAAAAAACGGGTGGAGGGATAGCGCCTACCGGACCAGATGTAACCGCTGTGTTATTGTCATACCATTGATCTCCCCCGTTAACTTCCTGGCTGACGATGTAATAAAGTGTATTTGCATTAAGTACAATGGGAGTTGTAAGGGTCGCATAGCTAAACTGGCCGTTTATTCCTAACACAGGTTTCTCGGTGACCGATCCCCCGGGAACATCCTGACCAGTATTGGCCTGAACAATTTTGATCACGTGAGAATTAGAATTCCCGTTAACAAAGATACGTCCCAGCGAAGTCACAGTCAGCGGTGAAGCCCCCACTTGTACTTCCATCCCTGCCCAGCCCGAATAATCATTTCGAAGGGTTCCCAGGGTCACACTGGTGATAAAGTTTACCGGTGTGGTCTGGTATTGGAAATCCGCCGGCACGTAACTATGGTTGGCCGATCCATTAAAACCCCAGTTTTGCGGGGAGATAATGTTGGAAAAAACCGGAGTAGGTATAGAGGCTATCGAACCAGGAGTCACAGCCGTATTATTATCGTACCACTGATCTCCACAATTCACTTCATCACTGACTACATAGTAGTCGGTGTTGGAATTAAGCAGAATCGGAACTGGCAAAGACACATAGCTGAATTGGTTGTTTGTTCCCGAAACAATGCTTAATACTGCTGTTACCTGGCAGCCCAGGTTATCCGTTACAATAACGGTATTGGTTCCCAGACCTGACCACGTGGTAGTTGCACTTAATGCTCCTCCAGGCGCCCAGGAGTAATGATACGATCCCCCACCTCCTGAGGCTATAACCGTTGCACTTCCCTGCTGGGTTCCACAATTAAAAGGAGAGGAAGTTATCGTAGTTATTATAGAAGTAGACGGTTGGGTGATCGTGGCCGAACTGACGGCCGTACATCCATTGTGATCGATGACAGTAACAGAATAGGTACCGGCTGAAAGACCGATTGTTGTCTGAGAAACGGCGCCGTTTGTCCATGAATAGGTAAAGGGGCTTGTTCCACCTGTGACAGTCACCGTCACGCTTCCGTTGAGCCCCCCATTGCAACTCACATCAGAAAGCACAGAGGCTGTAGTTGTACCGTTAATGAGATTACCTATTGTGGCCGAAGCCGCATTGCTGCATCCATTTTGATCAGTCACCGTAACGGTGTATGTACCGGCTGCCAGATTAGTGTTTGTTTTCGTAGAAGCGCCATTGCTCCAGCGGTAAGAATAGTTTCCTCCTCCTCCAACAGCATTAACAATTGCTTCACCATTATTTTGTCCGCACGTTGCTCCAGTCTCGCTTATACTGCTAACTGTCGTTCCGCAATCAAGAAAATTTGCAACATAAGCAGTACCCAGGTAACTCCCATTAAAAACCGTTTGCCAGGCTCCGGGGGTAGCAATCCCCGACACATCATATGTTCCTCCTGTGATAAATATATTTTCTGTGCCGCTTCCACTTATAGCAATGGATTGCCCATAACAATTATTCACACCAAAATAAGTTCCCCAAACCAAATTTGAACCTGTGGAACCAAATTTGGATATAAAAGCTTCTTCTACATATGGATGTTGTGTTGTGAAGGAAGTCTGATAAGCCCCTGAAGTAGCAATTCCATTGGTGCTGCCTGTGCATCCAGTAATATATATATTGTTAAGATTGTCTACAGCCATAGAACAGATCTGATCCAATCCTTCTCCCCCGTAATAGGTTCCCCAAAGTAATTGACTGCCCGCAAGGTTAAATTTGGCTATGAATGCATCCCCACCCCCCGCGTTAGTATATTGCCATGCCCCTGGAGTAGCAATACCGGATGTAGATCCAGTCGATCCCGCAATAATTACATTGTTATTTCCATCGAGTGCTAATGCACAAGGATACGTTTCACCACCTGCACCACCAAAATAACTTCCCCAATCTAAATTGGAGCCGGTGGAATTGAATTTGGCTACGAATCCTTCCAAATGACCTGGGAGTGTAGTTTGGTATGCCCCGGCAGTGGCTATACCTGAAGTACTAGCGGTCATTCCGGTTATGTAGGCATTATCGTTTGCATCAACTGCAATAACAGGAGAAAAAGCATTATTAAATCCTTCTGATCCATCATCCCCGTAATAAGTCCCCCAGATTAATTGGGTGCCTGATGAATTAAATTTGGCAACAAAGACACATCCTTCGTTACTGTTATAGATACTCTTCCAGGACCCTGAGGTGGTAATCCCTGAAGTGCTGGAGGTCCATCCTGCAATAAATACATTATTGTTGATATCTCTGGCTATGGAAAAACTCTGCGTATAGCCATTACCGCCATAATAAGTCCCCCATAATAAAGATGTACCTGCGGGATTAAATTTGGCGATGAATGCCTCACCAGCTTCCCCACTCGTATAATTAGTCTGCCATGTTCCTGAGGTGGCTATACCGCTTGTGCAGTATGTTTGTCCGGTTATGTATATATTGTCACTTACATCTAAAATGAGCGCATAAGCATTCGTTTCAGCTGGTCCATTTGTTCCATCTGTTCCTCCGTAATAGGTTCCCCAGATCAGTGTTGTTCCGGTGTTATTAAACTTTGCCAAAAATGCATCGAAAGCTCCTGTGAGGGTTGTCTTGTAAACTCCGGATGTAGCTATATTTGATGGATTACGTGTACTTCCGGTAATATAAACATTATTACTTGCATCTAATGCAATTCCATAAGCGGTCACATTATTGTCTGAACTGTCATTATATCCATAATAAGTTCCCCAAACCAGATTAGGATTAGGGTCAATAACCAGGGTAAGGGATCTGTCGTAATTTTTTTGAAGATCGAATCCGAAAGTCGAGTTTCCCAATGAATTGTAAAACACCGGTACCCCCTGATTATTTTCTTTTAGATAGCTACGGGGAATACTTTCGGAAAATTCTTTGTAGGCCGTGCTGATGTCTATTTTCCCATTGTTCATATGCACATTGTTGGCCCCCTTGTAGTCCAATTTTATCTGATTGGAATTCCCACCCGGATGTACGATAAAATTGTATTCAAATCCATGTTCTTTGTCAAATGAAAATTCAAGATCAATAAACGGATAGATTTCTCTATACGTTACTTTGGAATAACCATGCACATTCGAGATCCCTCCATCAGGCATTCCGGAAGTCAAATAATTTAAATAGGATAGGCTAGGGTTTTCGTTTTCAGTCATTGCATCCGGATTTGCGCCAACCAGATCCACATCTACCCGGTGTATATAATAGGTGATATCATCCGGATGTTTGAATTTGTCTTTTCCTGTTTTCCTTCCCCTATTTCCTATTCGTTCTTGTCCAGCCCCAGGCTGGGATTCACTCTTGTCCAGCCCCAGACTGGAATCCCCCGTTCCTTTTTTGACTTCTGCCTTAACCGTTTCATATGAAAATCCTCCTCTGCGCAATTGAACTTTAAAGTCCTTTAAGTTGAGAAGGTATAAACAAACTGGATTAGGTTTATTGTCCTGATCAAAGATCTGGCCTTTGTTTTCTATGAAGCCAGGGTTAGAGGTATTATTATGCAGAATAGCATTTGCCCGGTTGATATCCCCGGTTTGTGCATAAACCGGAACCAGCCACGTGAAAATTCCCAAAATAAAGGTAATAAATCTATTCCTTAATTTAATCAGGCACATTCTGCAAATTTAACTGTGAAAACGACAAGCGACTGCGCAAAAACCAAACGTACATACGGTAAAATTAGCTTTTTGGTTTAGTCCAGTCAATTAATTTCATGCCTAACGGAGCAAAGTAATATTTCCCTTTTTATTAAATGATTTTCCACTATTTAAAGTTCCCCTTAGGTAATAGATAAATACTCCTGTGTTCTCATAGCTTCCATTAAATTTCCCATCCCATCCCTGTTCTGGATTTAAAGTAGAAAAAACAAGCTCACCCCAACGATCGTAAATCTGAAGCTGAATTTGAATAATACAAGCTTCAGGGTGAATGTATAATATGTCATTTTCTCCATCGCCATTAGGTGAGAAAGCATTTGGTATAAAAAAATTTAAGGAGTCGCTGATGGTTGCTGAGGCAATAACGGTGCAATTGTTGTTGTCCGTTACTTTTACATAGTACGTTCCTTCAAATAAATCGAAATTTACGTTTCCGGTCGTACCATTGCTCCAGTCGTAATTAAATGTGCCTGTTCCACCCGTTGCATTTACAATAGCTGTACCGTTGTCATCGCCACAAGAAGCCGGATTATTTTGAATGGCGGTGGCGGTAAAGGTCGGGAAAGTATTCACCGTTACGGTAGCTGTCGCCAAGGAACAGTTTGAACTCGAAATACCCGATACGGTATAAGTTGTGGTTGACTTGGGATTGACCGTTACGAATGAGCCATTTGAAGAATCTACACTGACTGCAGGAGACCAGGCATAATTGTTGGAGCCATTGGCAGTAAGTTGAACCGAATTTCCTGCACAAACCACTGTGTCCTTGCTTGTAGTGAGTAAAGAAGTACAAGAAATATTGAACTTGGCAATGAAACATGGTTCCCCGAGCGCGGGACCAAAAACAGGATTATAAATATATGCCCCTCCTCCCGGGTTCGCAATCGGATAGCCGCCTAATCCTGCATCTCCGGCAATAAATAAATTGACGCCATCACTGCTAATAATATTGCCGTCATTTTCGCCATCAGACCCATAATAGGTTGCCCATTTACGCGCACCTGAAGTATTAAACTGCAAAATAAATACATCTGCAATTCCAATTCCAATCGTATCCTGGAAATACCCACAATCAGAATTCATCGTTGGAAAGTCGGTGGAGCTGACTAAGCCTGTTACCCAAACATTTGCCCCGTCACTTTGAATGGAATACCCTAAGTCATTCCCACTTCCCCCATAATACGTTGACCATTTGAGGCTAGAGCCAACACAATCGAATTGAGAAACAAAGATCATATTATTATAAACGCCCCCATTAAATACAGGTTGATTATATGCGCCTGTAACATATTGAATGGGAAAATCCGATGAATTTGTATAGCCTGTCAACCAAATATTTTTACCATCACTGCTAATTGAACTGACCGCATCTTCACTGCTCCCTCCAAAATAAGTTGCCCATTGCAAAGCTCCACTGCTGCATTTAAACTTCAGTATAAAAGCATCGAATAAGTTAGTACTTGCCAGAAGTGATTGATTGTACCCCCCTGCAAGAGTTTGAAGGGGAAAATCAGTTGATAATGTGATGCCCGTCACCCATACATTCGCACCATCACTGTTAATGCAAGACCCTTCATCTTCTCCATTGCCACCATAATAGGTGGCCCAAATTCTGGCATTTGTGACACAACTAAACTGCAAAACAAAAGCATGAACGTAGACTCCTCCAAATACCGCTTGATTATATGCACCTGCCAGCGTCTTGAGAGGAAAATCCGTTGATCCGGTAAATCCCGTGATCCATACATCTTTACCATCACTGCTGATGGAATAACCTTCATCTCCTCCGCTGCCACCATAATAGGTGGCCCATAATCTTGCATTTGTAGTGCAACTAAATTCTAAAATGATGACATTGTAAGTAGAATCAAATTCTAATGCATTCTGATTGTAAGCCCCTCCAATAGCCTGTAGAGGAAAATCTGTTGATGATGAATACCCTGTCACCCAGACATTTTTTCTATCACTGCTGATGGACCAGCCCCAGTCACCACCGCTCCCACCATAATAGGTGGCCCAGGTGAGTTTACCGCATACGCTGAACTCAAGAATAAATAAATTCCCATTCATTGTCGCGCTATCATTATTGGTTCCCTGAAAATATTGCAGACCCCCCGAATTGAAAGTTGGAAATCCGGTTGAAAGCGCATAGCCCGTAACCCAAACATGAACACCATCATCATTCATAGAAAGGATATCTGTTCCAGCGTCAACACCGCTATAATAGGTTGCCCAGACTAGCGAGGGATCTATAATAAGCGTGTCCCTGGGATCAAATTTTTCAATATCGAAACTAATTTCCTTGTCTTGTATTTGGTATCTAGTGTTTATTTTCAGCTCTTTATTCCGTCCATAGCTTACTGGTCTGCCTTCCAATATATCACCTAGAGGCGTACTGATTTTTAATGAGCCATCTTTTTGTACTCCTGGTTTGTCTGTCCATTTGTATTGAAACCTTATAAGCGATGGATTAGCACCTGGATGAACTATAAAATCATATTTGATACCACCTGTATTACCCTGTAGACTTTTTTTATTGGGTGCATTGTATAAGACCCAATCAATTCCCGGATAAATATTTTTGATTTTAATTTTTCCATAACTATGCACATTCATGACTCCTTCGGGACAATGAGCAAGATAAAAATCAGTCCTTTCTTCGTTTCCAAATTCCCTTATAATATTTTCCCTTCTAATATCTGCTCCCACCAATTCCATATCAGCCCGACAATATTGAATGGATGTTTTCTCGCTTTCATGTATTCGATGTCGTGACACTTTTTGTTGATTAGACAGAGTCGGTAAGATGTGTTTCTCCGTTTTGGTAAATACATAACTCAATCCCCAGGAAGTTATGTACATATCCACACCAGAACCACTTGTTTTAAACAGTAAATCTTTAACAGGTTTGTTCTTTAAATCAGCCATCTGACCTTTGTTTTCCAGAAAACGAAGATCCGATGGCATCCTACTATTCGGTTCGAAACCCACAGCGGGTTTGGAGTCTTTCCAGGTGCCTGCAATGGTATTCTCCGTAAGTATTGCAATACAAAATAAAAGACCGGTTAAGGTTTGAATTTTCATTATAAATTCTTTCAGCTTGGTCGCTTATTTTTATTACTTATCGCATTTTCAAAGTAAGAAAATTCGTATTAGGAACCTAATTTCTACCTGAATTTTAGTTTAACTTTGAACCAATAAAAAATCAAGTCAAATAAGAAAGAAAGTCAATGTTCCGGTACCCGCTGGTGTTTATTTGTTTGACTATAATTGCTTTTTCTCTCTGTTTTAATCTCTGGAACACAAATCGTATGCTTGTGGATGCGCCGAATTATTACGCCTATCTTCCTTCATTAGTCCTGCATCAGGATCTCAGCCTGAATTACATTAATGAAAACCCTGCGTTTTATAAAGGTAAAATCTGGTATGACACGATTCCCGGAGGTAAAAAATTAATCATGCACCCCTTAGGGCTGAGTCTTGTTCTCAGCCCCTTTTTTTTTGCGGGTCATTTTATCGCTGGAATATTGGGTTCACCGCAAGATGGTTATTCTTTACCTTATCAAAATGCATTAAGCATTGGGATTCTGATTTATCTTATCACTGGTTTATATTATTTAAAAAAAACGTTGCTGAATTTTTTTTCAGAAAAAATTACAGCAATCACCTTGATTTCAATTGTTTTGGGAACAAATTTGTTGTGGTATTCAACCTTTGAAGGATTGATGTCCCATTCCTTGTCTTTTTCCTTCTGGTGTATTTGTATTTATACTTTTTTTCAATGGCTTAAAACAGAGAAAAACAGATACCTTCTTTTATTTTCTGTAGGCTTCGGAATAATCATTCTTCTCCGGCTTTTAAGTGTTTTTTTTATTTTATACTTTCTTTTGTTCGCAGTTTTTTCAAAAGGAGGAATAGGACAATTCCTCCTTTTCATTAAACCACGTCTGAAAATTATTTTTCATGGCCTGCTTCTGACCAGTGTCCTTCTGTTCATTCAACTTTGCTATTGGAAATACGCAACCGGGCATTGGCTCTATGATGTTTATTTCGGTCAACGTTTTATTTTTAACAGTCCTCAGGTAATGCTTTTTTTATTTAGTTTCAGAAAGGGGGTATTTATTTATACCCCGGTGCTGCTGTTTTCAATAATTGGCATGATCCAACTTTACCGCAATCAGCGAGCACTGTTTTATCCGACTTTTATTTTCATGAGTCTGATGATTTATATTTTATCTTGCTGGTGGGCATGGAGTTATGGCATCAGCTGGGGCATGCGTCCTATGATTGATTATTATTCTTTGCTGAGCATACCAATGGCTGCAGGATTTAATCTTCTTTCCAAACATGGGAAAGTAATTCAATGGATTCAGTATTTAATCCTCACGGCCTTCATTGCACTCAACCTGTTTCAAACCTGGCAATATAAAAATGGTTTGATTCATTTCGACGATATGAGCAGAGCAGCCTATTTCAAGGGTTTTTTTCAAACCAAATCAAATGAAGAATGGAAAGATTTGTTAACACCTTACGACTGGAACAGACGTCTCAAAGGCCTGAAGCAAATTGAATACTCTGAACATTTTTTTGCAAAACTGGATAAAAATGAAAGTGTTTATCTGAGAGGATCCAATTTGTTGTACCTGACTGTGAATTCGAAAGCGCAAAATGCGATGGCGGCTTTGGCGAAGACAGCTAATGCGAATGGATTGTTTTATATTGAACATTTGAATCTGGACACCATCTGCATCCGATCAAAAAATGGATTTTTATGGTCATTGGATGAAGCTGAAGAAAGTACAGTCATGGCTACCGGATCAATGGCTGGTAAGGCGGAGAAATTTACTTTTCATTATTTAAATTCAGGTGACAATAAACTGGCAATCAAAGGCTGTAATGGAAAATACGTATCAATCG
>Ga0206823_1208_pt1 | contig 11630 bp, 12 predicted proteins | sample Alteio_BWOrgCont_81_FD_152868 | JGI IMG/M metagenome (GOLD analysis project Ga0206823, IMG submission 152868) | Enriched cells from forest soil in Barre Woods Harvard Forest LTER site, Petersham, Massachusetts, United States -... | ecosystem: Environmental > Terrestrial > Soil > Temperate forest >...
GAGCAGGTGCGGGTGATCGACGACAAGGGTACACAGCTGGGCGTCATGACCCTGCGAGAGGCACTGGATATTGCGGAGCTGGCGGGGTTAGATCTGGTGGAGGTGGCCGCCACATCTGAGCCACCAGTCTGTAAGATCACCGACTTCGGCAAGCTGCGCTACGAGCAGCAGAAGAAGGAGAAGGAGGGGCGCAAGGCCCAGCACGTCATCAAGGTGAAGGAGATCAAGGTCTCCGCCACGATCACGCCACACGATCTGGAGATCAAGGTGCGTCAAGCACACGGCTTCCTCGAGAAGGGCAACAAGGTCAAGGTCAGCTGCTTCCTGCGCGGCCGTGAGAATGCGCGTCCCGAAGTGGGCCACAAGATCATTCAGAGGGTGGCTCTGGAGCTTGAGGAGGTGGGTGTCATTGAGTCCATGCCTAAACAGCTGGGCCGTACCATGATTCTGATCATGGCCCCCAAACCCAGAACCGGCAAAAAGATATAAATAAACTACGCCGAGTGTTTACCATACTCGGGTATGATCTTTCGAAAAATTCTCATGCTGGGCGTCGCCCTATCGGTGCTTTTTTGCACCGGTGCTGAGGCGGCCAGTCGCTACACGGTCACTGAAATTGCCCCTCAGCAGGCAGTCGTGGGCCGCGATGCCGTGCTCAATGACCAGGGGCAGGTCTTGGCCCGAGCTCGCCGAGAGGACGCCACCTGGTTTCACTTTCTCTGGGATGAAAAACAGGGATTTCGACTTCTCGATGAGGAGGCTATCCAGTTGGGGGCAACCCGACTCGAGGAGGTCACCGCCCTCAATGCAGCCGGCAATTTAATTGGACTGGTCCACTGGCCCAGCCCTCTCTGCTACGGCTGTTCGAGTCCATTTTTCTGGAATGGCCAGGGGCTTCATCTGATTCCACAGGATGAGGACGAGCTGACCATTCCCATCGCGATGAATCGACACAATCAGGTGCTGCTCGCACGCCACTATGGGGGTGGCGAAGATACCCGCTGGTCGATCTGGAGCCCTCATGGTGAGCAGCCGGTTGCCGTTAAAAGTAAAGTTGCCTACCCGGTCGCGCTCAATGATCAGGGGCAGGTCCTGTTCGAGAGCCTTTCTCCTCGGGAGCTACTGGTCTGGCACAACGGCAAGGTGGTGCGCCGTATAGCAGCTCCCAAGGGCACCTTTACGCAGGTGATTGCATTCAATAATGTCGGCGATATTATCGGCGAATTGCTCTCTGAGCGTGGTGACACCCCCATGCTCTGGACACACACAGGCCACCAGATCAAGATTGCCCGCCCTGGCTACCAGATCCAGCTGTCCGACCTCAATGATCAGCTGGAGCTGGTTGGTGAAATGACAACAAATAGTTCACAGGTGGCCATTCTCTGGAATCCCATCGATGAGCTGGTCAACCTGAATGGTCAGATCGACCCTCAGGCGGGCTGGGTTTTAGAGAGGGCCCTGGCGATCAACGCCGGGGGCAAAATATTGGCTAATGCTCACACACTGTCGGATCCCTCTCAGCAGCGCCTTGTTCTGTTAGCACCAGTTTAGATATAATAATCGTCTATTACAAAGGTGGCGCCCATGTTTAAATCACTTCTATTAGGGCTCTTGAGTGTAGCTGTATGGGGTCAAGCGGCCACTCAGTATGAGATCCAGGAGATTCTACCCCCCGACAATGCCACCGAGCTGGTCAGCATTGCCCTCAACGACCGGGGCCAGCTCCTCGGGCAGGGCCACACAGAAGAGGGCTCCTTCCAGTTCATCTGGGACCAGGAGAATGGCCTGCGGCGGCTGAGCCCGCTTTTACAGGCCACTGACATGAACGACCAGGGCGTGCTGGTGGGAGTTGTGAAGCTGAAGAGTGGCGGGAGCAGGCCAACGGTTTGGAATCCCGCTACAGGGGAAGCTCACATGATCTGGGACGTGCCGGAACAGGCCTGGCCGATTGCGATCAACAATCGCAAACGGGTGTTGCTGCTGTCAGCACAGAATGAGGCGTGGTCTTTTTACGTTTGGGATGAGCACGATGGATCCCTTCGAGTCTCTGCACAGCCGGCGGGAGTGTGGCCATCGGATTTCAACGACCTTGGGCAGATTCTGTTCTCCGGTGGGGAGGTGGGCCACACCTTCGTTGTTTGGCGCGACGGCTCGCCCGTACGTGATATTGCAGCTCCAGAGGGCACCTGGGCCTTTGCCAGTGCCTTCAACAATCGCGGCGATCTGGTCGGATCATTGGGCTGCCTCAGTGGCGTGCAGTGCCAAAACTCCGGAGCTCGGGTCTGGATGGGTGATGGCCGAGAGATCCAGTTTGGACGACGCGGTGAGCGCATCGGACTCTTGGCGATCAACGATCAGGGCCAAGCGGTCGGCACCATGAGCAATCAGCGCATTGGGCCCAGCTCTGCAATCATCTGGGACGAGGCCAGTGGACTCGTATCCCTCAACGACTGCATCGACCCGGACAGCGGTTGGAGGCTGGGCACGGCGCTCGCAATCAACGCCCAGGGCCAGATTGTAGCGATGGGCACTGCTCACAGCGAGGGCGTGCAGACCAAAGAGTTCCGCTACCACAGACTCGTGCTTCTCACTCCCACCAGCCCATGAAGTCCCTGCTGATAGGGCTCCTGACCCTAGCCGGCCTAGGGCACGCAGCGACTCAGTATGCCGTCCAGGAGATAGAAGCTCCGGACACAGGCACTGTTTTCGTCATAGGCGATGAGATTCTCAACGGGCGCGGGCAGGTGCTGGGGTGGATCCGTGAAAACGGGGTCGGTCGCCAATTTATCTGGGATGCCGAGCGCGGCTCGCGGGTTCTCGAGCTGGACCAGCCAGGCCTACGCCTGGCACGTGTCCGTGATGTCAATGATCAGGGCACCCTGCTGTGCGAGGTCGAGCTCGACACTGGCAGCCGCGTGCCCTGCACCTGGAACTCCGAAGAGCAGGAGGTTCAGCTGATTGATCCACCCCACCCAGGGGAGGAGGTCCAGGCCTATGCCCTGAACAACGGTGGTCAGGTGCTCTTGATGAGCGGTGACCGGCAGGCGCCGCTGTTTGATATTTGGGATGCAGAAAATGGACCACGTCCGGTCGACCCCAAAACGCCACCGTGGGTTGTCCCGGAAGCATTGAACGATCTTGGTCAGGTCCTGTTTCAAGATGACAGCTGGTCGCCGCAGACGACCCTGATTTGGCAAGAGGGCGTCCCAATGCGCCGGATTTACGCCCCAAAAGGCCACCTGGCCCGTTGCCTTGCACTCAACAACGGGGGTGATGTCCTGGGCATCGTCGGAAAGGATGATGCCGCGCTTTTCTGGATGGTCTGGACCCATGGCGGCCGACAGATCAAGCTTCAGAGCAGCGCCAAGGTCGACCTCATCGCACTCAACGACCGCCTGGAACTGGTTGGCCGTAAGGCTGACCGAGCCATCTTCTGGAGTCAGTCCACCGGATGGGTCGACCTCAACGACCGGATCGACCGCGCAACCGGGTGGATCTTACAAGACGCCATCGCCATTAACGAGACCGGCCAGATTTTAGCAATTGCGCACACAGCTACCGACCGCGATAGCCAAACCCTCATTCTCTTAACTCCGACCCAACCGATGGCGAAGCCATCGCCCCAGTCTGCGTAGCAGACGTCCGGGGGCGACAGCCCCCACCGAGCGCCGGGGGCGCCTCAGGGACGCAATGAGCAAAGGAGGCGCTGTCCTTCGGACGCGCGACTGCAGCGAATTGTGAGGGAGGGAGCCATCTATGCAGAGCGAGTTGTTCCAGGCGTCGACGAGGCGGAGCAGATGGCGCAGCCCGCGACGAGCGAATGGCGCGCCGGTTCCCCATTCGCGAGGAGCGGGCTGCGACAGATGCCCGCCGCAGGCAGCCTGGGACGGCTCGCTCTGCATAGATGGCGACCGCAGGCCGCCCGATGGCGACGTCCGTGCAGGCGGAGAGCCGCTGTGAGGGCGATTTGGCGCCGCAAATTCGCGCGCTGCGACCGACCCGTAGAGCGACGTCGCAGCGCGCGAAGGTGTGGATGCCAAACCTCGGCCGAGCAGCGGCTCGCAGCTGGAACGGCGTCGGGGCGATCGGGCTCGGCCGACTGGTACCCTGAGGCAGCTCTGCGGCGCCGGCGAGCGCAGCGAAGCCCACGGTTAGGCAAACAGTGTTCTCGACAGCGAGTCGTGGCTTCAATTATGGGCGGAGCCCACTCGGCGGCGCCGGAGGCGCTCCCGCCCGAAGGGCGGCTATCTTCTGTTATGCTGCCCGAAGGGCGGCATAACGACGTAGTATTAGGCGTAGGCGAGGAGAAGGGCCTGGGCGTCGTTGGCTATGAGGCGGTTGGCGCAGGTGGAGAGGAGGCGCAGGCGCTCCATGGCAGGGCCGCGCTGACCGGTGGCCAGGAGAGCTTTGGAGAGGCCGATTGAGGCGAAGAGGTCGTTGGGTTCGTTCTTGAGCAGCTGCTGGTACACCTCGATGGCACCTGCAGGGTCGCCTAACAGGTCGCGAAGACTCGCCAGCATGCGCAGGTCGTAGAGGCTGTTGGGCTGCAGCACGACTAGCGCTTCAAAAAAGGTGTGGGCCAGGGTCATCTGCCCCTGACGCATGTAGGCGTAGGCAATGGACCGCAGCTCATCGATCTCCTCTTGCCCCCAACCCACCACACTGCGCCATTCAACTGTCATATTCAGGCTCGGGGAAATTGAATGACGCGCGCCCAGATCCACTCGGCCTCTGACAGCAGCTTGTTCTTGGCTTTGATGGCGGCAAGGAGCTTCTGGCCCTGGCTCTCAATCTGAGCCCGCTCCGCATCGCTCTCCGGGAGCCGCGCACGGGTTGGCGGGGCCAGCGCTGCAGCGAGCGGCTCAAGCTGGCTGCGCTCCTGCGTGACGAGGCGCGCCTGCCGCTCCACGTCAACCAGCAGCCGTTGGCTCTTCTCAATAATATGGGGGAGATCGGCGGTTCCTTCGGGAGCCTGGAGGTTGGCGAGCAGCTCGTCGCAGCTCTTGAGCTGCTGCTCGAGAAATGAGGCCTCTCCGTCCCAGCGGGCCAGATAGGGCTCAACCAGGGGCCGCAGCTGATCAGGCAGGGTGGGCAGCGCGGTCCGCCCCGACTCGAGCAGGGGCTGGGAGACGCTCAGCGCCTGCTGCAGATCGGCGCGCACCTGTTGGAGAAGCTGCTGAACCTGCTCCTGCTTGGAAGCCATATTAGCGCAGCGCCTCAAGTTGAGCCCGCAGGGCCAGAAGGCCGTTGGCGAGGGCCCCCATGGCCCGGTCACGCTCCATGATCTGCTGCCCCAGTTTGACGGCAGGAGTCTCAACGCCCTCTGTTGGAGCCTTCAGCTGGTCGAGAAGCTGCCCAATCGCCGCCATCGCCATCTCTCCCGCGGCGACCGTGCCCGCCCCCTGAAAAAAGAGGGCTCCCTGACTGACACCCGACATGATCCCCGCGGGAGGCGGAGGGAACTGGTTCGAGAGGCTGCTGCGATCCAGCCCAAGCAGGGCGCTGATGGAGGGCTGGAAGTTGACCATCGAGTCGATCGATGTGGTCGCAGCAATCCCCTGCGCCATGGCGCGCCCCGTGCCCGGGGCCACCCCCATCCCAATGTCAAGCTCCTTCAGATCCCTCTCGGTTCTCAGGGATAGCTCGGACGGCTTTGCGCCAACCTGGTCAATGGTCTCAGCCATACGCTCTTTCTAGCACCATAATAAAATATTCACAACAGAGTGGGACGAGTCGGCTCTCCTCCATCAAACTAGGGCAGGTGCTTTTTGGCCAGCCTTACCTATATAGTCTAGGCCATGTCTCACGTGTCTGTGCTCCTCCAGGAGGTGGTCGACCTTTTCGCGCCCTGTCAGCTGCACACCTTTTTGGACGGGACCGTTGGCGCAGGAGGCCACGCTGCCGCGCTGCTTGAGCACCATCCGGAGCTGAAGTGCTACACGGGGCTGGATCGCGACCCGGTGGCGCTGGGGCTTGCAGCAGAGCGGTTGGCTCCTTGGAAAGAGAGGGTGGTGCTGCAGCAGGGCGCCTTTGCAGAGATGCCGGAGGGGCCGTTTGATGGCATTCTGGTCGATCTGGGTGTCTCGTCCATGCAGCTGGATGACCCCAGCAGGGGCTTCTCATTTAAGGGAGCCGGCCCGCTGGACATGCGGATGGACCCGGAGCAGGAGCTGACCGCCTATGACGTGGTGAACGGCTGGAGCCAGAAGCAGCTGCTTGAGATCTGCGTGCAGTACGAGGTGCCGCGGCCCCGGCGGGTGGTGCAGGCCATTGTGGAGGCACGCCGCCGCAAGAAGATCGCCACCACCGAGGAGCTGGCCCAGCTGGTGCGCCCCATCATTGGGCGCGCCGGCCGCAGCATGGATCCGGCCACGCTGCTCTTTCAGGCGCTGCGGATCGCGGTCAATGACGAGCTGGGCCAGCTCGCACACTTCCTACCCGAGGCGATGGCCCGGCTCAATCCCGGCGGGCGACTGGCGGTAATCTCCTTCCACAGTTTAGAAGATCGGATTGTGAAAAACGCAATGCGGCAAACGGCCGGGGTACGGCTGGTGCTGCGCAAGTCGGTGAGCCCCACGGAGGCTGAAACTGCCGCTAACCGGCGTGCTCGCAGCGCGCGCTTACGTTGTGTTGAGAGACTCTAATGCACAGATTTGCGGTTCATGGGTTTCTGTTGCTGCTGGCCATTGCGGGCGGGCTCTATCTGGAGCTGGACCAGGTTCACCGGGCCACGACGCTGCGGCTCCAGACGGCGCGGATGACCAGGGAGCTGCGTCAACTGGAGGAGGAGAACGTGCGGCTGGGCTATCAGCTCGACCAGCTGGAGAGCCCGGCACGGCTCATGGCCTTGGCGCGCCAGCCCCAGTTTAGCCATCTGAAGGCGCCTGTCATGGACGAGGTGTGGGTGGTGTCACGTGGGAATTGATGCGTCTGATCGCCGCCGCCTGCTCCGCCTCGCACTTCTAGTCTGCGTTCTATTTGGCGCGCTGCTCGTGCAGTTCTTCCGCCTTCAGGTGGTGCAGGAGGAGCGGTGGCAGCACGAGGCCGAGCTGCAGCACCAGCTGGTGGTGGTCGAGCCGGCCCGGCGCGGCACCTTCTACTCCAACACGTCGCTCCGGATGGCCCACCCGGAGGAGCCGCAGCCTCTGGCCATCGATGTGCAGAAGGCGCATCTGCATGTCGACTGCGCCGCGATTCCTCCCGAGCTGCGGCGCGAGGTGGTGGAGCAGCTGGCCCAGCTGCTGGAGGCTCCTTCGGAGGAGCAGGCGCAGTGGCTGGCCCATCTGGAGAAGAGGAGTCGCTCAAGGCGCCTGGTCATGTGGCTGGACATGCAGACGCAAGGGAGGGTGCGCAGCTGGTGGCACAGCTATGCACGGAGCCACAAGTTGGCCACCAACGGCCTGTTCTTCGTATCGGACTACCAGCGCTGCTATCCGTATGGCGGGATGCTGGGCCAGGTACTCCACACAATTCGGGGTCTCAAAGACGACCACGGTGCTGCGGTGCCCACGGGCGGCCTGGAACTGTCGTTGAATAAGTACCTCAGCGGTGTGCCTGGGAAGCGCCGGATCATTCGGTCCCTCCACGCGCCCCTCGACATCACCACGATTAAACAGCCGCTTCATGGGGCCGACGTCTACCTCACCATCAACCACTACATCCAGGCGATTCTGGAGGAGGAGCTGCAGAAGGGGGTCGCGCGCGCCAACGCCAAGGGCGGCCGGGCGGTGCTGATGGACTGCAATACCGGCGAGATCTGGGGGCTGGCCGAGTATCCGTTCTTCGACGTGTCGCACTACGCCGACTACTTCGGCGACCCGGTCCGCCTGGACGCCACGCGCGTCCACTCCATCAGCGATGCGTCGGAGATGGGGTCGATCATGAAGCCCATCACCCTGGCGATCGCCCTGGAGGCCAATGAGGAGCTGCGCCGCAGCGGCAAGCCGCCCCTCTTTGACCCGGACAAGGTGGTGGCCACCCATCCACAGTCGTTTCCAGGGCGCCGCAAGCTGATGCGCGACACCCACGACCACCCGTTTCTCAACATGGATCTGGCCGTCCAGAAGTCCTCGAACGTCTACCTGAGCAAGGTGGCCCAGGGCATCATGGAGCGCATGGGGCCCAACTGGTGGCGTAAACAGCTGGTGGAGGGCTTTGGCTTAGGTCAACCCACCCGTATTGAGCTACCGGGCGAGTCCATCGGACTGGTGCCCGAACCGGGCAAGCTCCACTCCAACGGTGCGCTCCAGTGGTCGGGCCCCACCCCCTATGCGTTGGCCCTGGGCCACAGCCTCCAGGTGACCAACCTGCAGGTGGTGCGCGCCTATGCCATTCTGGCCAATGGCGGACACTGGGTCGACCCATCCCTGGTGCGGCGCATCGTCCGCCGCAATCATGAAGGGGAGACAGAGCTGCTCTTTGATAAGGCCAGGGGCAGCCAGGCGTTGGGCCGTCGAGTCATAAGCAAGGCCTCTGCGGATCGCATCCGGCGCTCCATCAAATACACCACCAAGCCGGGCGGGACCGCCGCTCAAGGTGACATTCCTGGCTATACAGAGGGCGGCAAGACGGGGACTGCTGAGAAGGTGATTGACGGCCAGTATGCTCAGCGCATCCACCTCTCCACCTTCGTGGGTATTGCTCCAGCCAATATTCCCAGGTTCGTTCTCCTTGTGACCATTGACGAGCCGGAGTATAAAGTAGTTGCTGGTGTTGGGAAGCTGCACCACGCGAGCTGGTGTGCCGCGCCGGTCTTTCGCGAGATGGCCAAACGGGTTCTGGCCTACTTGGGAGTGCCGCCGGATGATCCAGCAGGCTACCCGGTAGGAGACCCTCGCCGAGCCGGAGAGGCCGATTGGGCGGCAGAAACCAAAGCCCTCAAATCGTTATATGAACAACATAATCATGCCAAGTAGCACGCCGCACATGTTTCGCCTGAAGAAGCTGGTTAAGGGGCTGGATATCATCGAGATCCGGGGGTCGGGAGAGGTGGCTGTGAGCGGCCTCTCCAGCCACTCGAAGCGGGTTGGTCCGGGCCATCTGTTTATCACGCGGCCGGAGTGGGGCGAGAGGACCGAGGCGTATGTGCGCGAGGCGGTTGAGGCCGGCGCGGTCGCGGTGCTGACCGACCTGGTCAATCCGCTGCTTCAGGGCTGCACACAGGTGATCTGTGAGCAGCCGCGCCAGCTGGAGTCCATTCTGGCGGCCCGCTTCTACCGGTATCCGGCCAGCGAGCTGGCGATGGTGGGGCTGACCGGGACCAACGGCAAGACCACGACGGCCTACATGGCGCGGCAGCTGCTGGAGCTGCTGGAGGGGCCCTACGGCCTGCTGGGCACCGTCGAATGGCAGGTGGCCGACCAGAGCTACGGCGCGCAGCTGACCACGCCCGATGCCATCACGTTGCAGCGGTTTCTGCGCGAGATGGCGACTGCCAAGAGCGTCGGGGCGGTGATGGAGGTGACCTCCCACGGACTGGTTCAGGGGAGGGTCGACCAGATCGACTACGACGTTGCCGTGTTCACCAACCTGACGCAGGACCACCTGGACTACCATTTGACCATGGAGGCGTACGGTGCCGCCAAGGCGGAGCTGTTTGCAGGGCTAGGTCGGGGCGCTAAAGAGTCGGTGGCCGTGGTCAACTGGGACGATCCCTGGGCTGTGCGCATGGTGGCCGAGTGCTCGGCGCCTGTGATCAAGTTTGGGCTGCGCGATGGGGTCGATCTGCAGGCACGGGCCATCGAGATCGGCCCCTCCTCCACCCGCTTTGTAGTCACCTATCATGGGCAGGTGGCCATGGTCGAGACCTGCTTTGTGGGTGAGCACAACGTCTACAACATGCTTGCGGCGATGGGGATCGCGCTTGCACGGCGCCACCCTCTAGCCCGGGTGGCAGCGCTCTGCGCCAGCTGCACGCCGGTCATCGGGCGCCTCGAACCGGTGGGCAACTCTCGAGGCCTGTCGGTCTTTGTCGACTTTGCCCATACCGATGATGCGCTGCGCCGCGCCTGCCGTGCCATCAAATCGGCCCATACGGGGCGCCTTCTGGTGGTCTTTGGCGCTGGTGGCGATCGCGACCGTGCCAAGCGGCCTAAGATGGCCCAGGCGTGCCAGGAGGAGGCTGACTACGCCATTGTCACGTCGGACAATCCGCGTAATGAGGAGCCGATGGCCATTTGCCGCGAGATTACAGCCGGCTTTACCCGTGACTGCTATGAGGTGGAGGTCGACAGGAGGCGGGCAATTCAGCGTGCCCTGCAGCTGGCCCGCCCCGGCGACGCCATTCTGATTGCGGGAAAGGGCCATGAGGCCACCCAGCTCATTCAGGGCCAGGCGCTGCCGTTCCGGGACCAAGAGGTTGCGGCCGAACTCCTCGCGGAGCTGCAGCGATGAGATCCCGACTATTCCGCCCGGTTGCCCTGCTCGCGCTGATTGCTCTACTAGCCCTGGCGGCCTGCTCGCGCCCCATGCCGCGGCAGCAGGCCGTCGCCCCACCACGACCTGTGGTGCAGCGCGAACAGGTGACGATTGTGGTGGATGCCGGCCACGGCGGGCACGATAAGGGCGCCCACAGCACCAAGCCGCAGTATCAGGAGAAGCGGCTGGCACTGGCAACCTCCTTCTGGCTGCGTGACCAGCTGCAGCGGATGGGCTACCGGGTTGTGATGACCCGTTCCAGTGATGTCTTCATTGAGCTCCCCGACCGGGCGCAGATTGCCAATGAGGCGTCGGCCAACCTGTTCGTGAGTGTCCATTTCAACAGCTCGCCCAACGGCTCAGCCGATGGCATTGAGGTGTTTTACTACGCGCCCAACAAGCCCGCTGAAGCCAACCGCAGCCGTCTCTCGAAGCAGTTTGCCGAGCAGGTGGTCGCCCAGGTGACGCAGGCCACGTCGGCCCGCTCTCGCGGCGCCAAGGAGGGTGATTGGGCTGTCTTACGCAAGACGCACATGCCCGCCATCCTGGTTGAGGGTGGGTTTCTCACCCATGCGGCGGAGCGGAAGCTTCTCCTCACCCCCGAGTATCTGAAGAAGTTGGCGTGGGGGATGGCGCAAGGCATCGACTCCTACGTCCAACAATCCCAACTCCCAAAGAGCCCCTCCAAAAGTACTACACGCTAACTGGTGAGGTTGTGCGGAACCCGGACGGGAGTTGGATAAACCCTGCCGTTCCCTTTTACCGCAATGGCGGAGGACCGTGAAACATGCGCTGCGCCCAACAGACCACTTGAAACCGGCTCTACGGCTCGGGCATCATATCCTATGAGCCAATCTCGATAGGGGATATTGATATGCTGTCTACGACGGGCATCTGCCACGATCCAATCGTCGCATGGGGTACACCCCATCGCTCCTCATGGCTCGCGCCATCTGCTCCGCCTCGACGACGCCTATCAACATCCCCTATCGAGATTGGCTCATCCATGTCCCCGTAGCTCAGTGGATAGAGCGATTGCCTCCTAAGCAATAGGTCGCGCGTTCGATCCGCGCCGGGGACGGTACCAGTCTCAATGGCGAAGCCATCGCCCCAGTGTGCGTAGCACACGTCTGGGGGCGACAGCCCCCACCGAGCGCCGGGGGCGCCTCAGGAACACGATGAGCCATGTAGTGTGGATTTCGAGTTGCCATGGC
>Ga0206823_1210_pt1 | contig 11575 bp, 15 predicted proteins | sample Alteio_BWOrgCont_81_FD_152868 | JGI IMG/M metagenome (GOLD analysis project Ga0206823, IMG submission 152868) | Enriched cells from forest soil in Barre Woods Harvard Forest LTER site, Petersham, Massachusetts, United States -... | ecosystem: Environmental > Terrestrial > Soil > Temperate forest >...
AGCTGGTTCGACCGTTTCCCGCGCGACGCTTCACAACGAGGATGAAATACGGCGTTTGGACGTTCGGGTGGGTGACACGGTTATTCTGCAAAAGGCAGGCGATGTCATCCCAGATATTGTAAAAGTGCTGACAGAATTTCGTACCGGCAAAGAGAAGCCGTATGTCTTTCCAAAGAAGGTCGCGGAATGCGGCGGCGACGGTTCGATCGAACGCATCCCCGGACAGGCAGCATACCGCTGCGTTTCCAAAGACTCGTTTGCGGTGCTTCGCCGCCGCCTCTATCATTTTGCCGGGAAGCACTCCTTTGATATCGACGGTCTCGGTCCCAAGATTATCGACAAGCTTCTTGATGAAGGCATGATCTCGGCTGCGTACGATGTGTTCACGTTGAAGTACGGTGACTTCGACGGTCTCGAAGGCTTTCAGGAAAAGTCTATAAACAATCTTTTGGCTGCGATCGAGAAAGCGCGCACTGTCGATCTCGCGCGCTTTCTCATCTCACTTTCCATCCCGCAGGCGGGCGAAGAGACCGCTAATGATATCGCCATGTATTTTAAAAGCTTGGAGAAAATCCAGAATGCTACGGTCGAAGAGCTTCAGGCTATCGACGGAGTAGGGGATGTGGTAGCTGAGTCCATTTTCAACTGGTTTCGCGATTCTGTAAATAAGACTTTTTTGAAGAAATTCGTACATGAAGTTAGCATTCAAAATCCAAAAAGTATCAAATCTTCAAGCAAACTCCCTTTTGCAGGCAAAACATTCGTGCTTACCGGCACCATGGAATCAATGGATCGCGACGAAGTCAAGGAAAAGATACGTGCACTCGGCGGTGATGTCTCAAGCTCGGTTTCGGCTAAGACCACGTACGTTGTGGCTGGCGAAAATGCTGGTTCCAAGCTCGACAAGGCGAACGAGCTTGGAGTAGCAGTCCTCGATGAGGCAACCTTTTTGAAAATGATTTAAGGGTGTATAGTTAGGGAAACTTCTTTTATGTCTGAATCTGTTCTACCTCAATTACCCGCAGATGCCTTTGATGTTGATCCCGATTTCACTCGAGAAGAGCTCGGTCACCTCACCCTTCACAGGTTTGAATCTGAAAAGACGGCTGAAATTATTGCCATCGCAGCAGAACGGCAAGCTGATATGCGCGCCCTTCACCTTCCTGGAGTCCTGGCTCATGACGTCAATGGTGTCTAATTTTCCGATCTTTCTTTCAGCGCTCGCGCGTTTGCCGCGAGCGTTTTTCTTTTATACTCGCTCTGGTATACTTTGTGCATGATCGAAGCAATGGATGATGCAGTAGGATCGGAAGACAAAGACCAGGCCGTTCTGGCGATTGGCGGTATTTTAGACCAGGTTTCGGTCATGGGAGTTAATGATCGTGAGATACCTGTTCTTCGCCGGCTGATGGATGAAGTGCGAAGTGGAGACACTGATCCTGGTAAAGCTTTGGAAGAGGCTCGTGCCATCTTGGCTAGCAAACAGGATTACCACTGAGGACCATTCATCAAAACCCGCCTTCTTTGCCATCGGCAAAGGAGGCGGTTTTTTTATCCGCTCTGTATAAAAAAAAGACCCGCATCGCGTTGTAAGTGCGGTAGGGGTCGTGGGGATCAGGGAAGGAATTTCATCAATGTCGAAACGGTATCTCTGCGTATCATGCCAATGACAAACGCCAGGTGTCTCGGGTCGACTTCTATTTCTTGGGAGCAGAGGACTCGGATAAGAGTCCCCAGATAAGAACTGATAAACAAGAGGTCAGCTTCGCGCCGCGCCTCAGCCTCCGACCACTCTTCGCGGACGAATCCTTCCAGATGAGTTTGGAAGGTTTTGGAATAGCCAAAATCTGTAAGGCTTTTGACAGGAACCAGTTCCTCGACCGGTATCTGCTTGTTTGTCACTATCAAAAGGCGCAGTGCCCGAACTATTTCAACCCACAGGAACAGAAACCCATTGACCGTATCGAGAAAGCCAATTTTCTGGTCTATGAGCCTTTGGTTGTAGGTGATTATTGCTTTTGTTCCAGGCATGGTCTGACAGCCGACTACCGAAGTCTTTCTGGCACATCTTGGATGAACCAGAGGAATAATCCGTATTTCCATATCATCATCGAAGCCGAGAATGCTGCCAAGGCTACGCGTGTTAACTATCATGAAGTCGTTGCTGGTTGAGGTTGATCCTGGAGGTACTTCGAGAAAACCTAGAAGGTTCATATGAGGGATGTGTATTTGGGGTATAAGGTAGAGTTTCAACCAAAGTTAGCACACTTTCCTTAAAAGCCAAACTTGCTATACTAGTCCCATGATTACGAGGAAAGACATCGAAAAACTGGCGGATCTGGCCAGAATTCATCTTGATGATAGCGAGAAAGATACCCTCGCCAGCGAGATCGACGCCATTTTGGGCTATGTAGTGCAGCTCCAGAAAGCTTCCCAAAACGCTCCGGAAAAAAGCGATTTTCTCCGAAATGTCTTTCGCGACGATATGTCTCCTCACGAAACAGGCATATTTACGGAGCAGCTTCTTGTGGCATCACCTGATCGGGCTGGACAGTATTTCAAAGTGAAGAAAATATTAAATCAGGACTAGTAATTTGTTGCCATGATCGACCTTTCCACTCTCACCATTAAGAAAGCCCATGAAGCCTTGAAGAAAGGTGATTTTACTGTTTGGGATTTAGCAGAGAGCTATCTCAAAAATATCGAAACGAAGAACAAAGACATCAATGCCTATCTTGAAGTTTTTGCTGATGTGATGGAGCAGGCGGAAGCAGTACAGAGGCGTTTTGCTGATGGTACCGCGGCGCTTCTTACAGGTATTCCTTTTGCTATCAAAGATAATATTCTGATCGAAGGACGGAGAGCCGGAGCGGCGTCTAAAATTTTGGCTGACTATGTTGCGTCGTACGACGCGACGGTTATTTCTAAATTAAGAAAAGAAGGGGTGGTTTTTCTTGGTCGAGTGAACATGGATGAATTTGCTATGGGCGGCTCGACTGAAAATTCCGCTTATGGCGTGACGAAAAATCCGCACGATCTCGAGAGGGTGGCGGGCGGATCGTCCGGCGGCTCCGCCGCCGCGGTCGCTATGGATGGAGCCTTGGTGTCTCTGGGGTCCGACACCGGCGGCTCCATCCGCCAGCCGGCAAGCCTCTGCGGGGTAGTCGGACTGAAGACTACTTACGGACGAGTGTCTCGACACGGCGTTATGGCTATGGGTTCTTCGCTCGATCAGATCGGTCCGATCGGCAAGACTGTCGAGGATACCGAAATAGTTTTTAACGCAATCCTTGGCAAAGACCGCTATGACAGCACTTCACAGGATGCGCCGGCGTTTTCAAAACACTCAGGAACATTTAAAGTTGGCGTACCATTTTCTTTCATGAATCAGGGGGGTATTGATAAGTCAGTACTTGATAATTTCAACGAAACTTTGGAAAAGCTCAAAGCTAAAGGAATTGAGGTGATTGACACCCCAATGCCAAATCTCGAATATTCCTTGTCTGTCTATTATGTCCTTATGCCCGCAGAAGTTTCATCTAATATGGCGCGCTTTGATGGAGTAAAATATGGCAGCTTAGTAAAAGCCAAAGATCTTTTGGAAGATTACACTCTCACTCGCGGACAGCTTCTCGGCAAAGAAGTGCGCCGTCGCATTATTCTTGGAACATATGTTCTTTCTGCCGGCTACTACGATGCCTATTATCACAAAGCCAATCAGGTCCGTGCTCTCATCGCTGACGATTTCCGCAAAGCGTTCGAAAAAGTAGACATCGTTCTGACTCCGACCTCTCCAACCCCGGCTTTCAAAATAGGGGAGAAGTCGGCGGACCCTATTTCAATGTATCTTGCCGATATTTTTACTGTCACAGCAAACTTGGTCGGCGTGCCGGCACTATCTGTCCCATCAGGCATAGCTTTAAAGGAAGGCAAGAAGCTGCCGCTTGGTATTCAGCTCACCGCTCCTCATTTTCGTGAAGATATGCTTTTTGAATTTGGAAAAATTGTTGAAGATTTAAAGAGTACCTCTTAAAACTAGTGTTATACTTAGCATATGGCTGACGCAGCGAAACCTAAACCAAAAGCAGGCGCAAAACCAGGAGCCAAACCCGCTGAAGGAGGCGGAGCATCGAAAGAGCTCGAATATATTTTTTGGATAGTCCTCATCCTTTTTTTGCTTTCTTTTTTGCCTGCGCTTTTCGGCATCACCAATTCTGCCGATGCGGTAAACCAGCTTGGCAATGATCTTTACGCCAGTGTGCCGACTCTTGGCTCTATCGCCCTGTTTCTTACCCTGCTTTTCGGCATGGCCCTGATTTATGTGAAGCATTTGGATAGCGAGCTTGGAAATAAGGCCTTAAAAGCCCTGGAGCCGCTTCCCAAAAAAGAATCGGCGGCATCCAGCGCCAGCTCTCCTCTCGGCACGCCAAATGAACGCTGGAGCAATGTGCTCAATCATATCAGCTCAAGCATTGAATCTGACTGGCGCCTGGCGATCATCGAGGCGGACATTATGCTCGAAGACATGCTTCGAAAAATGGGATATCAGGGAGTGGGAATAGGCGATATGCTCAAGAATGTCGAAAGAAGCGACTTCAATACGCTCGATCAGGCATGGGAAGCACATAAGGTCCGCAATGCTATCGCGCATCAAGGAGGTGATTTTGTCATGTCACATGATGAAGCTCAGAGAACGATCACTCTCTACTCGCAAGTGTTCCAGGAATTTTTCTATATTTAAAGGCACACTTACTTCGAGTCTTTGAGAAGTGAACTAGTTTGAAGCGAGCCGAGAGACTGGACCAGCGCTTCCGCCTGGGCTCGCTGCAACTCTACGGTGGCGGCGTTGCTTGCGCAGAGTCCGCCCGCTTCGTCGTAAATAATGTAGTCGTCGCCTAAGTGAACCGGCGTGTTTGGATTTTTGGGATCAAATGCTGGTGTGGTGGTGCCGGTCTGGTCAAGTCCTCCTTGAGCGTCTTCCCATTGTTTTTGGTTAAGGACGGCGATGGCGCCGATGCTGTTGTAGGTTGAACTGCAATTTGGTTCAAGGGCCGAGAGGCTTTCTGTGGAAAAGTAAGCGGCATTGCCGAAGTCGCCGAGACTTTTGACGCTGTAGGTAAGGTCTTTAATCTCACTTGAAGCTTTGAACTCTATGCCGAGTTCGGGAATGGTGATGAGTGTGGTGGGGCCGGATGCCGAGGAAACGGAAGGTGCCGGCGCAGCCGGCACCTTATTCTCATGGCTAAAATAAAATGTGCCCCCGACAATGAAGATGATTGCGACAACGAAGATGGTGAGAATAATGCTGCTACGATTCATTGAAGTTCAGTATAACAGGAGGGGGCCTAATACAAAAGACCGCGCCGTAGGCGCGGTCTTTTGTATTACTCTATACCCAACAAATACCTTGCAAGTTACATTGTTGAGGCAGGAGCTGAAGGAGCGGCAGAGCTGCAAGCTTTGCAGTTCTGCTTGTGGGTGAAGAGCTCGTAGATAGCGGAAAGACCTACAAGGATGTAGACAATTCGTGCTACTACAGAACTCATTCCAAGGCCGGTCACCGTGAAAATGTCCCATCCAAACAAACCAACGAGGAGCCAGTTAAGGCCTCCGATGATCAATAGGATGAAGGCAATCATGTGTATAGCTTTCATAGATATGTGATTGTGTTACTCTTTAAATTCGACTTTTACCCTATCATTATACAATGAGAATTTAGCTTAAGCCAGGACAGTTTTCACCTTTTCAGTCAGATCGTCCAATTTGATGTCTGACTTAACAATATATTCTTTAGCTCCATATTCAGCTGCTTCAGCGATCTTTTCCATGTTATTAAGGTGGGTAAGTACTACCACCTTGGCCGTTTTGCCCCATACATCACCACGCAGTTTCTTCAGAACCTCGATGCCGTCCATTTCAGGCATGAGAATGTCTAGGAGAATGAGGTCAGGGTGAGCAGCCAAAGCGATATCGAGGCCAGTTTTGCCATTTTGGCCCTCAAGGACGGTGAAACCCTCGCTTTCGAGCTTAATAGCCATCGGCCTCCTGAGTAGCATTTCGTCTTCTATAATTAAAATTGTTTTAGACATTGATTTATTGTTTTAATAAATTACCCTCCATGTGCTCGTTATTTTTCAAAGGAAGTATAACATAAAAGGTGGTGCCGACTGTCTCGGCCGATTCGAAGGTAATGCTGCCGCCAAGGAGTCCTACTACAGACTTTACTAGATACAAGCCAAGTCCTGAGCCGTCAGCGGTTTGCTTCAGAGCGTTGCCAGCCCGGTACATTTTATCAAATATTCGATGCTGGTCCTTTGTCGGGATGCCGATACCGCTGTCGGCAACGCTTAGATATACTTTGCTATTTTTGCTATAAATCGAAACGGTGATTTTGCCTTCTCGTAAGGTATATTTGATCGCGTTCGACAACAGATTCTGCACTACGATCCGCAGAAGCTGCGGATCGATGGTCATGATAGGAATGGGGTTGGTCACATGCCAGCTGATAGATACCTGCTTTGCTACCGCAAGCGGACGCATTTCCTCAGCAACTTTTTTGGAAAGATCGACTATGTCAACAAAGCCTGGCTTGATAGCCAAGCGGCCGACTTCAATGCGCGAGACATTGAGCAGGGAATCGATTAGCTCGATCATTCTCTGGTTGGCTTCGTAGATTGCCGCGCCATAATGATTCTTAGCTTCTGAATATAAATTTTTTGGATCAAGCAGAAGCTCGGTATACCATTTGATTGCCGTAGCTGGAGTGCCGAGCTGGTGAGAGGCGAGCGAGACGAATTCTGTTTTCGATTGCTCCAATTCTTTTTTGCCATTCTCTGTCCGATCGATTACTCGAAGCAGACTAAAGATCCAGGCAAGGCAAAGAGCGATAGCGATAAGGAGAGCATCGACGATCGGATCAAAGATCATATGAAAATCATATCACATCAGTTATTATTAGCTGTATATGAAAAATCCTCACGAAACAGTATCGCAGAAAGAAACCGCTTTTGAAATGCTTCTAGAGCAGGTCACAGAGCTTGGCCAGCAGAAAAATATCGAACAGCTTTCAAAAATGTTGGAGCTATCTCCTGAGCTCTTAGCGTTTTCAGCATCTTGCAGTGGGGAAGGTCTTAGGAAGGGTACATTGCCCGTGGGTGATCGGGAAGAAGAGATCACCCACTTCTCACATATGTGCAGGGTAGCTTCAATGGTCCATCACTTTTTTCCTGAAGACTTGTTTAGTCGCGCACTTGCTATGGGACACGATCTTAAGGAAGAGCCTGCTCCAGGCAAAGAAGATGAATGGAAAAATCTAGACGAGGTGTCGAAGATAGAAGGTCTTTCTCGCGCCGTGGCGATTCTTACCGAAGAGATGCCGACTCAAGAGGAGATCGAGCTTGCCGCAAAAGAAATTTCAAGAGAATTCGACGCGGTCTACATCGCCAAGTATCGAACATTCCTAGCAACGCTTTCGGAGCACTGGAATACTATCGGGCATCTGGAGCTCTGTGACCGGCTTGATGGTGCGACCAGTTTCGCCTACCTGCAGGATCCCAAATATGATAACAGAAGAAAATATAAGGCTTTGGAAACATTTGGAAGAATCTGGGCCACGCTGGCCTTGTCAGATAATCTGGTATTAACCGACAGAATAAAAGAATCTTGCGGGGCGTGGTTTGAGGGATTTGATGTTACTGAAGAGGAGGTTGAGAAGACTGCCACTTATTTTAAATAATAAAACAAAAGATGCTTCCCGTTTGGAAGCATCTTTATTTGCGCGGCCGACCGGACTTGAACCGGCAACCTCGTCCGTGACAGGGACGCGATCTAACCAGTTGATCTACGGCCGCATTTGTATGAATCTATCGAAAACAAGCTTTTTTCTGGGTAGAAATAACTTGTGTGGTACAGTATACATAATTTTATACAATTTCAAAGTATCCCGAGTACCGAATTCTATCACTCTGTGATGAAGAAAAAATGAAGAAATTGATACAAAAAACCCAGCGTATTGCTACGCTGGGGGTGGGGATGGCTTGTCGATGACAATCCGATCGACCGATCGTCGGGTTTCCACGCCAGGACGGATGAAGATGAAGTGCATGTGAAACGGGCGGTTGCTGTGACACAGGTCGCCGTAGTTGCCTTCGATCCTGAAGCCTCGGAAACCTTCGCTTTTCATAAATTGCTTGGCCGAGACGATTGCCATAGGAAAGGCTGCGCCCACAAGGTTTTCGTCAACCTCGTCCGGCCCCATGGGTTTTTGGTCCTCGTCGAGGATGCCGATAACGGTGTGAAGGCCCTCCTTCTCGCTGACGGATGCTTTTCCGCTGAGGGTGAAAACGAGGGTGAGGTTCCGCTTACCTTCAAATTTGAAGGAGTGGGGGTCAGGAAGTCTGATAGGTGGGTTCATTTTGAGAAGTGCATTTGCGGTGATTGAACCATTTTTACCGAATTGAGTCAATGTTCCCTTGCCAATTTTATGAGCTGCAGTATAATCATTAAACACTCAATTTTTGAAGATTTTGAGCACATAGCGGGGTAGAGAAGTAGTATCTCGCAAAGGATAATAGACTCATAACCTCCGGGGGTTTATAATCACAGAACGATAAACGGAGAAATAATAGCGGGGTAGAGAAGTAGTATCTCGGGAGGCTCATAACCTCCAGCCCCAGGTGCAATTCCTGGCCCCGCAACAAGATAATACAGCAAAAAAGGCCTCAAATGAGGCCTTTTTTGCTGTATGTTTTGCAGCAAGTCAGTCATTGACTTTTTGTCTAGATATGATATAATATACCCAAACCTTAAGATCTTCTTTGACACGATTATCTTATTTCAACCTCAACTCAAAATGAGTTAAAACGTCACCGCAACCCGTTAGAAACCTACCGTTATGAACAGTACTACCGCAACTCCCTCTCCCGCAGTCTCCACACAAACCGAAGACGAACCCATCTCCATCGCCGTTTTGGCCGGAGCTGGGCAAACGATCGAAGTTGGTGAAGGTGGCCGCATCGGCGATATCACCCGCGCCGCCTATGGCATTCACATCAAAATCGCCCGTGGTACCCGTGTCGTCCAGATCCTCGACGAACGTGTCCATGGCGGCGGTCCGATGAAGAACGTCGGCCAGATTCGCAGTGGCAACACCTTCGAGCACAAGGTCGTGGTGAACCAGACCGGAACCGGCAAGCTCAAAACGATTTCCGGCGAGAACAACATCAGGTTCGTGGTTATCCACGGGAATGACCGGATCACGTACTATGATGTCGCCCTCATCGCTCAAGACGAAACGCTCTGGCTGACCGCTCAGGTCAAAGCCAAAGTCAATCTCCTGCGCGGCCACGATGGCAGCCTCAAAGCGGACAGCACTGTCCGTCCCGAGCTCCTCGAGGTCCTGAACGGCCTCAACCTCATCAAGAAGGCCGAGCTTCCGCCCTTTACGGCTACCTCCGTGAAGAAGGAAGAAAAGGAAGTGATCAGTCTCGCCAATGGCCAAGGTGTTTGCAAGTGGTACGACGAAGGTCGTCAGGTTGGCGTTCTCGACGTTCAGATGGAAGGCAAGCGCCAGCAGGTCAAGATCCACTGGAGCGACTGCCCGGTCCATCCGAGCGGCCGCAAGTTCCTCCGCGAAGGCTGGACCGTGAACGTCGGCAAACTGATCGGCAACTGCGATCGTCACTCGTCGCTCAAGTTCCAGGCCAAAGAGGTCACCATTCGGTAATCGTCAACAACTTATGTCAGGGCCCCATCGCGTTCAATTCGCGATGGGGCATTTTTCTTTTCTTTTGATACAATTAAAGCAATGGCTGTACCTCAAACTAAGACCCAAACGAAGGGAAGGACTATTTTTTATTCGGGTGTCTTTCTTCTGCCTGACGAGCGAAAGAAATTGTTGGAGGTCTTTCCTCCAAAATTTCAAAATATCCATGCTGATCATTTAACCTTAACATACGATGTTTCGCCCGATGAAATGTCCGCGCTTGAGATTGGTAAGAAAATCACTTTGAAAATTATCGGCCTTGCCGAGGATGATAAGGCGCAGGCGCTTATTATTGACACGACGATGTCATCGAATGCTAATCCTCACATCACGCTCTCTACCGATCCATCGGTTCGGCCAGTCTACAGCAACGAGCTCATCGAAAAGAGCGGCTACAAAAAACTGGATACTCCTATCGAGGTCGAAGGTGTGATCGGTCTTCACAACGGCAAGACAGCTATCCTCGAGCGTGAATCGATCACGAAAATTATTTTACCCACGCGCATCCAGCCTGACACTCTTATCGCCATTTTTCTTCTGAAGACCCTTGGCGGATATTTATTCACGAATATTGATAAGTCGGAGATTGCTTGCTGGTCGCTCATGCCTGAGGGCGAGACTCCCGACACCTTAAGACAAAAAGGAGTATTGCTTCTTGATCTTGGCGGCGGAGCCTTCGATCATCACGGGAAGACTCCGCCAACCACCAGCTCCGATCTTATCGCGGAATATTTGGGCATGAAAGAATTGCCAGCGCTTTCTAAGTTGCTCGAATATGCCAGACGTGACGATCTGTACGGCAAAGGAACAATTTCAAATGATCCGCTCGACCGTGCCTTTGGCCTTTCTGGTCTCATGGCGGCGCTTAATAAAAATTACAAAGACACTCCAGGGAAGATCGTCGATATTCTTTTACCCCTCATCGAAGCACACTATCAAGAAGAGCATAGGCGGACAGAAGAGCTGCCTCGCGAATTCAAAGAAAAGGAAGCAGGCGGTGCCGTCATTATGTTTCAAGTAAATCAGAAAAATAAAAGCCTGAAGGTGGTGATGATCGAATCGTCTAACCCAAGCATGCCAGGGTACCTGCGTTCTCAGGGTGGGGGAGCGTATGATGTGGTGGCGCAAACATTGCCATCGGGTCACACCAACATCCTGACCCGTCCGGTTAAAAAAGTTGATCTACGCTCGCTCGTTGCCATGATCCGCAATTCGGAGTTCCTGCTTTTGAAAAAGCCTTATGATTCCGACATGCACAAGCTGGCTCAGTCTGGGAGGTTGGAAGAGCTGCCTCAATGGTATTACGATCCGGCTACGAACTCGCTTCTTAATGGGGGAGTCAATCCGCAGCATGTCGAAGCTACTAAAATTCAGAAAGCCCAGCTCCACAAGATCCTGGAGCTGGGCCTCTCGGAGAAGCTCTGGAACCCTGATGAGCCTGCGGAAAGTAGACAATTTTGATTTTGAAGGTTTATATATTATAGTGAAAGTCGCCTAAATTCACCCATGTCGGGGTAGCTCAGTTGGTAGAGCACAGGACTCATAAGCCTGGGGTCGTGGGTTCGATCCCCACCTCCGACACCAAAAAAGAAATAGCCGCTATGCGGCTATTTCTTTTTTGGTAGGAGAGCAAGCAACCTGCGTTGCTTGCGTGTGGGGATCGAACAGCGGAGCCATGTTTTTCAGCAGAAAAACAGGCGAGCTGGTGGCCAGACCGAGCCTTGCAAGGCGAGAGTCGAGGCCGAGCTTTCCACTGACTTTGGACCCCAAGAAACAGTTTGGACCGTGCTGCGGCATGGTCTACAACCTCTT
>Ga0206823_1212_pt1 | contig 11555 bp, 9 predicted proteins | sample Alteio_BWOrgCont_81_FD_152868 | JGI IMG/M metagenome (GOLD analysis project Ga0206823, IMG submission 152868) | Enriched cells from forest soil in Barre Woods Harvard Forest LTER site, Petersham, Massachusetts, United States -... | ecosystem: Environmental > Terrestrial > Soil > Temperate forest > O...
GATTGCGCGGACGTGTCGAGTTTCAAAACGGCTCTCTCTCGCTGGAAGACCTGCCCAACGGGCTGAGCCAGATTCGAGGAACGCTCGAGTTCAACCAAAATCGTCTCGAAGTGAAGTCGCTCACCGCCATGACCGGTGGGGGGCAATTGAGCCTGGGCGGCTACCTCGCTTATCAAAATGGCATCTACGCCGACCTTTCCGTAAGCGGCAAGCAAATCCGCATCCGCTATCCGCAGGGTGTGAGCTCACTGGCCGACACCGACCTTCACATGCAGGGAACCCAGTCCAGCCTGGAGCTCTCCGGCAATGTAATGATCACGCGCTTCTCGGTCAGTCCCGACCTCGATATAGCCGCCCTGGCCGAGCAGGCGAACACAATACAGCCGGTGGCTTCTCCCAACGCACCCTCAAATCATGTGCGGCTGAACGTGCGTATCCAGTCGTCGCCGCAGTTGAATTTCCAGAATGCCTATGCCAAGCTGGCCGGCGACGTGGACCTGCGCCTGCGCGGAACAGTAGCCTCGCCATCACTGCTGGGCAGGATCTCTATCACCGAAGGCAACGCTACGATTGCCGGCACGCGCTACGAACTTCAGCGCGGCGATGTGACCTTCACCAACCCGGTGCGTATTCAACCCAACATCGATCTCAATGCGACGGCGCGCGTAGAGGACTACGACATAACCTTCGGATTGCACGGCACTCCCGATAAGATGAGCGTCACCTACCGCAGCGATCCGCCCTTGCCTGAAGCCGATGTTGTAGCTCTGCTGGCTCTTGGCCGCACACAAAGCGAACAAGGACTGTACACCCAGCAACAACAGCAGTCAATCGGCATGAGCCCATCGACAGACGTGCTGCTTGGCGGCGCCTTGAATGCCACGGTAAGCAGCAGAGTGCAGAAGCTGTTCGGAGCCGGCTCAGTTAAGGTGGACCCCAGCTACCTGGGCGCACTAGGGAACTCCACCACCCGAATTACCGTTGAAGAACAAGTAGGAAAGAACGTTACGCTTACCTATGCCACCAATGTCGACACCTCGGCCCAGCAGCTTCTGCAAGCGGAGGTTGCAATCAACCGGCATGTTTCCATCCAGGTAACCCGTGATGAGTCGGGCGTATTCTCGATGGTGGTCAAGGCCATTCGCAGGTATCGTTGAATCCCGGCGAGCTAAATCGGTTTCTTTTATAGTTCCGTTCCGGTCCGGCAGATGGTAATGTACTCACGACGGCCAGGATTATTCGTCACAGTACGCTGAAGGATGTAGTGGGCCATGTTGGTCGAGAAAACGAAGACCCGTGTGCTGGTGGTCGACAACGAACGGATTATTGCCGACACGCTTGCTCTCATTCTTGGCCAGAATGGCTTTGACTCCTGCACAGCTTACAGCGGCGAGGAGGCCGTGCAGAAGGCGATCACATTGCGCCCCGATATTGTCCTCAGCGATATCATCATGGGCGAAATGAACGGCCTGGAGGCCTCAATCCTAATCTCCGAGGCGCTTCCCCACTGCAGGATTCTGCTCTTCTCAGGACAACCCGCCACCGCCGATATTCTGCGTGAAGCACGCTTTCATGGCCGCGGATTTGAGGTCATGGCGAAGCCCGTGCATCCTTCGGTGATCCTGGAACAGATCCACCTGCTGGTAGACGCCGGCATGTCATCGCACAACGCGTAGCGTGTCTAATCCGCTGCCGCGGCAATCTGCGAAACCGCAGGAAGCCCGCTCGGCAAGAAGAAGCTCATTACGGTGCCCGAGCGCCCTCCCTGCCTGCTGCGAAAGTGCACGTATCCGCCGCGCTGCTCAATCAAGCACTTGGTGATCCACAATCCAATGCCGGTGCCCACATCCGCCTTGGTCGTAAAAAACGGTGCGAACACCCGTTTTTGCACCTCGGGAGACATTCCGATTCCGTTATCGGCCAGCGTGATCCGAATTCCGCCTTCCTGGCCATTGGTCCAGTTTTTCGTTTTTTGAGCCCGCAGCCAGATACTGCCTCCGGCATGACAGGCGTCGATGGCATTGGCCACCAGGTTGAGCAGCGCTTGTCTCAGCTCGCCTTCTTTCCCAAACACCCTCAGTTCCGGATGCACCGAGACTTCAACCTGCAAGTCCTTATTGCGCAGCCGCCGTTCGTACACCATCAGCGCGTCGCGGACCAAGTCTGCAACAGGCAACAGCTTTGGCGTAGAGTTGCTGCGGTAGAAGCCCAGAGTCTGCCGGGCAATGTGTGCCACACGTGTCAATTCCCTGTCCGCAATCTCCAGGTATCGGCGAACGTCTTCGGGCAGCCCGTTGCTCGACAAGGCGAGATACAGAAAATTCGTGACGGCTTCTAGCGGATTATTGATCTCGTGCGCAATAGTGGCCGCCATACGACCCGCGGTGGCCAACTTCTCCGCGTGTATCGCCGCAAGCTGCGCCGCACGCAGATCCGTAATGTCGCGCGAAACAGCAATCAAGCGCTCAATCTGTCCGTGGGCGCCGCGCGCCGGAGTGATCTTCACATCCCAGTAACGAGTGGTGCCTGCAAAGGTTTCGCACTCTGCCTGAAAACTGCCCGTCAAACCGCCGGCGGCAGCATTGAAAGCGGCTCTCACATGCGGCCGGTCCTCTTCCCGCCACAACTCGATCCAGTTCTTGCCCAACACCTGCCCGGGGTCGGTGACCCCCATCGCCATAACCCCGGCAGCATTCATGTACTCAAGCCTGCCATCAAGGTTCAGCACCTTCACGCAATCGGCGCTGCTCTCCACGATGGTGTTGGCGAACTCCTCGGTGCGACGAAGCTTCTCTTCCACGCGAATCCGTTCGTCGATCTCGCGCTGACGCATCTCGATGGCGGCCTGTAACGTGGAGGCCTGTTGCTGCAATGAGCTGACCATGCGCCAGCTCTCTGAACTGCTCAAGCTCGTGAAGCTCTCTGCCGGGACTACCCCTCCATGTGCCGCGCAGACGCGCCGGTAGCTCCACTGGCGCTCTTCGTTTGCAAACAGAGTCATGGGATAAGCACAGCGGAGCGAAATCTTGTGCCGATGGGCGATCTCGTTCCACAGATCCTCAAGGCGGACTGCCTGCTCATACTGCCCTTCCTCACACAGGAGCGAAACCATCTCGCCAAAGGCCACGATGCAGGAATCGCCGCGCAAGCCGCTATGTGCGCGCTCCAATACCGGCTCGATAGTCTCAAAAAAGAGATTCTTGTCTGGCCAGCCGTCTCGCATGAATGCCGAAAGAGTCTCGCGCGCCTCAAGCGCGATGTACTGGTTTCTTTTGGCCGCAAGAGTCACGTCTATGCCGACAGACTCGAGACGTTCATGGAGCCGCTGAAGGTGGCTCTCGGTCGCCAGAATCACGCACGCTCCCTCCGCGCTCAGCGCACCACCAACAAATTCCGCCAGGCTGTCGAGAAAGAGCCCGTCGCTCTCGTAGAAATGTACGGTGTGCGAACAATTATTGACCGCGGCGCGACCAAGGCTGAGATGCACCCCGTCACCGTCAATAGTGCTCTGATGAGGAAACAACATGCCTCCAACTTGTTTGAATTACAGAGTCTTAACTCCGCTCACGGGCTAAGGACCCACCATTTACGATGCGTGGGGATCGATGGAAAGTTGCCAGTCGGAACCCGCCCTCCGCCGGGAAAGCCCTCCGATACGCCGTCTTGGCCAATCTTCCCCAAATAATTCATTCTCGACGCTTTTTTGATCGAACCTACGCAACTTTGTTGGCCTATTCTGCAACCTTTCTGAGTAGAGAACTCGAGCGTCAGTTACCGCTCGATGCGCTGCCCGAGAGCAGCGCCAGGCAAGGAGGAAGCAAATATGTCCAGGAAGATTGGAATATCCGGAACAGCAACGCTTGTAACGGCGCTGGCCGCGACACTGCTGGGTGTCCCAGCGACTTCGCACGCCATGCCCATGACAAGCGCCTTCGTTCAGGATTCAGGTGTTGCCAACGACGTAGCGAAGAAGCTCGACAAGAAACAGTTCAAGAGCGTGACAGCCACCGTTGATAGCAACGGCATCGCGACGCTTACCGGATCGGTTGATCTCTACGAGTACAAGATGGACGCCGGTAAGCGCGTGCAGAAGGTGAAAGGCGTGACCGGAGTGCGCAACGAAATCCAGGTGGCCGGTCCCACCACGTCCGATGCTGAACTGCAGCAGAAAATCGTCGAAAAGCTGCAATACGATCGCGTGGGCTACGGCAACCTGTTCAATGCCATCAGCGTAAACGTGCAGAATGGGGTGGTGACCCTGGCAGGGCATGCCCGAACAGACGTGGACAAGGACTCCGCCCTGGCCCTCGTTTCCACCTACCCGGGCGTGAAGGATGTCGTCGACGAGATCGAGGTCGATCCCACGTCAATCATGGACGACCAGACCCGTATGGCCGTAGCCCGCGCCGTATACGGGAGTTCGACGCTGCAAAAGTATGCCATCGACCCCGCGAAGCCGATTCGCATCTCCGTGCAGAACGGGCACGTGGAACTTTCCGGCGTCGTCGATAGCCAGGCCGACAAGGACATGGCTTACATGAAAGCAAACCAGGTTCCCGGCGTGTTCAGCGTGAAAAACGATCTGCAGGTGGTCGGCACGTCGACCGAAAAGTCGAAGTAGGTCGCCGGTTAACCAACCACCTGGAATCGTGGGCGCTGCGGGAACGGCATCGAATTATCGAACATTTCGTTTCCAATGCGCCCGGATCGTGAGCAGAGAAACACAAGGGAGGGGCCGATCGATGAATACGAAAGAGGAATTGACGAGAATGCGGTCATCGACGCCAGAGGATGCGGCGACACCTGTCGTTGTTGATCGCGCGGCCTTTCAGGCAAAGCTGGATGCGTTGCGCCTTCGCGAGAAGGCGTATACACACGAAGGCGACGCGATCTCCGCCGCCCGCCGTCGTCTTCCGATGGTAGAGGTGGACCCCGCCATCCCGATTGCCGGACCGCGGGGTCCTATGACGCTGCTCGACACATTCGAAGGGCGTCGGCAGCTGATCGCGTATTACTTTATGTGGCACACGGGCCATTCCGCGCCGGAGCAATGCGAAGGGTGTACATGGGTGACATCACAAGTCCGCGAGCTTTCCTACATCCACTCGCGCGATGTCACATTTGCCGTCATTTGCCAAGGTCCGTACGATGAGAGCGTCCGCTATCGCGAATTCATGGGCTGGGAAGTGCCATGGTATTCGGCGCAAGGTTCCTCGCTCCAGACGCTTCTTACCGGCCGCCGCGTAGGCAGAATGCACCTGGCGTGCTACCTGCGTAAAGACAACAAGGTCTTCGAAACCTACTGGACTACCGGTCGTGGCGTCGAGGTCATGGATAACAGCTACACTCTGCTCGATCTGACGGTCTACGGTCGCCAGGAGATGTGGGAAGACTCGCCGCCAGACTGGCCTCAGCGTTTTGAGGGTGCACAGAACTTCCGGATCGATGGGCGGCCGATAGCCCAGTGGTCGCGCATCGCGGCTGGCCGCTCCGATGACCTCGGCACCACCCGATAGCGCATCACCCGTCTCCGCATCTCGTCCAAAACCGCGGACCAGGATGCGCCCATACACGAGGTTTCCGTCGCTATACTCAGATCATGGGATCGACGATGCCAGGGCTGTGGGGCAAGACGCGCACCACGCTGGAGATGATCAAGTGGGAGCACTCGATCTTTGCTCTCCCCTTTGCGCTCACGGCCACCATTCTTGCAGCCGGCGGCGTGCCATCGCTCCGTACGCTCGGCTGGATCCTGGTCGCCATGGTCTCCGCTCGCTCTTGTGCAATGGCGTTTAATCGCTGGGCCGATGCCGATCTGGACGCGGCCAATCCGCGCACACGCACGCGCGCCATCCCCGCCGGACAACTTTCGCGCCCCTTTGTTCTCGGATTCACGATCCTGTGCGCCGGAGTTTTTATCGCCGCATCCGCATCCTTGAACCGGCTCACACTGTTGCTGTCGCCGTTGGTGCTCCTGGTTCTGCTCTCCTACAGTTACATGAAGCGGTTCACACGTTGGTCCCATCTGGTGCTGGGGCTCGCCCTGGGATTGGCGCCATCCGCGGCCTGGATTGCCGTTCGCGGCTTGCTCGATCCACGCATCCTGGTGCTCACCGCGACTGTAATGCTATGGGTGGGGGGCTTCGACGTGCTCTACGCGTGCCAGGATTTCGAACACGATCGCAGCGCAGGCCTGCACAGCCTTCCCCAGGCGATCGGCATCCCCAACGCGTTTCTCGCTGCTCGGATCATGCACCTGATGATGCTCGGGCTCCTGGTTTGGTTCGGCATGCTCTTTCACTTCCACGCCGCGGGTTGGGCTGGAGTCATTGCCGTCGGCCTCCTTCTCGCCTATGAACACGCCCTCGTCTCGCCGCGCGACCTGCGTCGACTCAACGCGGCGTTCTTCACCATGAACGGCGTCATCGCTATCGTTTTTTTCGTCTTCGTGGCCGCGGACCTGTGGCTGCGAAATCACGCCTGAAGCGAAACCCATTCGCATGCTGGATCAAGTCGACCTGTGATATCGTGCGAGCCATAATTCCATCATGTCCGACCGAGGTTACGTGACCAGTTCAAGCGTGGAAGATACCAGCCCCGGCATCAAGATCGCCATCCAGGGAGAGCCCGGCTCCTTCAGCCATGAAGCCGCACTTCGACTCGTTCCCGGCGCAACCATCGCACCTTGTTCCCTCTCGGCCGACGTTTTTGCGGCCGTGGCCGACGGCAGCGTCGATGCCGCCGCTATCCCCATCGAAAACAGCCTTGCCGGTTCCGTTTCAGAGCACTTCGACCTGCTGCTGAATCATGACGTGCAGGTCGTTCGCGAAGCGCTGCTGCGCATTCGCCATAACCTGATCGCCATCTCGGGAGCCACTTTGGGCTCCATCGACCGCGTCTTTTCGCATCCTGTAGCGCTGGCACAGTGCCGGCGATTCCTCGCCGAGCATCCCCGCATGGAAGCCTTCGCCTTTTACGACACGGCGGGAAGCGTGAAGCAGTTGGTTGAACTGCGTGACCGCCACGCGGGGGCGATTGCCAGCCGCTCAGCGGCCGAACACTACGGGGCGCAAATCCTGGCCGCCGACATTGAAGACAATCCTGAAAACTACACCCGCTTTTTCCTGATCAAGCACACCGCGGAAGCTGAAACCGTCGCAGACGCCAACAAAATCAGTATTGCGTTTGCTCTCGAGAACCGTCCTGGCTCGTTGGTGGCCGCCTTGACCGCCCTTTCGGGTCTGGGAATCAACCTCACCAAAATCGAGTCGCGCCCCGTCCACGGCCGGCCGTGGGAATACATCTTCTACGTGGATTGCCAGCTTCGCTCGCGCGAGGAGGGCGACCAGGCCTTGAGCGCCCTCAATGGGCATTGCTCCATGGTCAAATCCTTAGGCTGCTACCGCGAAGCCGAGGAGTCGTTCCACTAGCCGCTGAAATTACCCGCGACAATACAAAGGGATGGCAAGATCGCCATCCCTTTTAACTCCATGGATTCAATCCCGATCAGAAGTGGTAGGCTACCCCAACCGTCGGCACAAAGATGTTGTACCACTTGTTCGTACTGAGGTTGTAATTGTTGGTGCTGGATCCGAGGCCAAAGTTGGGAACCTTGGTGACATACCCGCGATACTCCGCGCGAATATCGAAACTGGGGCTGATTTCGTAAGCGACGCCGGCCCCATACATCCCTGCCACCGACGTCTGTTGCTTCGCATCGAGGCTTCCCGTCCCGCTGTTGCGGATGGGCAGGAAAATCAGCCCGGCTGGGCCACCCTCCACGAACGGATTGAACTTCTTGTACGTAAAGCTGTGCACGTAAGCGGCGGAGATCTCCTCGGTACGCGCAGTGATGGGAATGATATTGGTGTTTCCCACAATGTACCGGAACTTGTTCTGGTAGGTGATGCCGTAGTTCACTTCCAGGGCGCTGCTGGGCGTCAGCATGAAGCGGTAGCTGGCTAAAGCCCCCAATGCGTAATTCGAGTGCACCTGAACGTCGGTGGATGAGGCAATAAACGGCTCAATGAGCCCGATGCCGCTCAAACTCACGTCCTGGCGGCTCTCCTGTGCGCGACCGACAACCGCGAAGGCGGCCAGCAGGAAAAATACGGAAAAGATTTTCTTCATTCGGTCCTGAACCTCACGACTGCACAACCGCTGGGCTGGCAGCGAGCATGTCATTCCTTTGCTACGTTGGCCGGTGCTCCGGTTGGCGCCGGGCCCCGCTCTCAGCATTGTAAATGGCTGGAACGGCGGGCGAACCGCTATCGCATTTTCACAGCTGGGTGTATCTCGAAGCCGGGAGGCTGAGTCGCCGCGACCATCAGGGAGCGGCGGCCTTGGAACCCGTTCAAAGAGGACACTGTAACTGTGAAAATACCCGGATCACGGAAATCGTCTACGGCTTAGACGCAGACAAATCTGTTCGGTGTTCCATGAATAGCACACAAGACCCGCACACTCCGAGTCCTTCGCTGATTCCCCGCCTCAGCTACCCGTTTTTTCCACCTGGTAGTAGAAGGGCGGTCCGTTGCGCTTGGCCAGCGCCCTCACCGTCCGCAAAAATGCCGCTGCCGCATAGGAAAGCGTCCCATCACGGCGATGCACCAGTCGTAGCACGCGCTTGAACTCCAGTTCCGTCACCGTCACTTCCACCAGCTCGCCCGTCTCCAGTTCGCGGGCAGCCGTGAGGTGCGGGATCAGAGCCACGCCGTTTCCCATCGCCACGAATCGCTTGATCGCCTCGATGGTGGGCAGTTCGATACGCATATTCAGCGGGGTTCGATAGCGCTGGAACGTTTCAATCACCTTGCGCCGGAGCGGCGATGCCACGTTATGGGCAATGAAGCTCTGCTGGCCAAGATCTGTGATGGAGACACGTCCGGCTCCGGCCAGGGCATGGCCAGGGCTGGCCACCAGCACCAGGCTGTCGCCATAGACGGCAACCGTACGGAACTGCTCCGGATCAGGCCGGAACGAAACCATTCCCAGCTCAAAGCTCCGCAGGTTCAGCTCCTCGGGGATGCGTGAAGCCAGCATCCGTTGAACGGTGACGTTAATGTCCGGGTACTGGCGCCGGAAGTCATCGATGGCCGGGAGCAGGTACGTGCATGTGTACTCATTGGCGGCCAGATGCAGTTGACCGCGCTGCAGACTCTTCAGCTCGCCGAGGGCGCTGTTGGCCTCGCGCCGCAGCGCCATCAGCCGTAAGGCATACTCACGCAGAAGCGCTCCCGACGCGGTCAAGGTGCCATCGCGGGCGGCGCGGTCAAAGAGCTTTTCCCCCACTGACGCCTCAAGCTTGCGGATTACCTGGCTCACGGCCGGCTGTGTGCGATGAAGCCGTGCGGCCGCCCGGGAGAAGCTGCGCTCTTCCGCGACCGCCAGAAAAGTCTCGAGTTGGCTGAGTTCCATTGAGGATCTCCTCCGGGCCGCACGCGCCCGATCCACTGGAATCTTGATGATAAGCAATTGTAATGGAGATCCCAAGAATAATAACTTTGCCTTATATGCCGCCCATGAGAGAAACTAAAGATGTTCGCGAACTGGTTTCCCTCAGGCAGGCTTGCCCATGACCCCAAATCACGTAAGTTTCTTCGACACCACGCTGCGCGACGGCGAGCAATCTCCCGGATGCAGCATGACCACCCAGGAAAAGCTCACCATGGCTCACGCCCTGGAAGACCTGGGTGTGGACATCATCGAGGCCGGATTCGCCATGGCCTCGGAAGGCGACTTCGCCGCCATTGCGACCATCACCCAGGCCATTCGCAAGCCTAAGATCTGCTCGCTGGCTCGCGCCAAGCAGGAAGACATCGAGATGGCCGCCCGCGCCATCCACTTTGCCGACCGCCCCCGCATCCACGTCTTCCTCGCCTCGAGCGATCTTCACCTCGAATACAAGCTGAAGATCAGCCGCCAGGAGGCGCTCGATCGCACCGCCGAGTCCGTCCGCCTGGCGCGTTCGCTTGTCGACGACGTCGAGTTCTCGCCGGAAGACGCAACACGCTCCGACCGAGACTTCCTGGTCGAGATGGTGCGGATAGCCGTCGAAGCAGGCGCTACCACCATTAATATGCCCGACACCGTGGGCTACACCACGCCGGAGGAGTACGGCAAAATGTTTCGCGACGTGCGTGGGCGAATCCCCGCCATCGATGAACAGGGCATCATCCTCTCCTCGCACTGCCACGACGACTTGGGTCTTGCCGTAGCTAACTCGCTGGCGGCCATCGAAGCCGGCGCGCGCCAGGTGGAGTGCACCATCAACGGCATCGGCGAGCGCGCGGGCAATGCCGCCCTCGAAGAGATTGCCGCGGCGCTCTACGTGCGCGCCGACAAATTTGCCGTGAACACCAGTATCAACCTCAGCCAGCTTTATCCAACCAGCCAGGTGCTGGGCAACATCATCACCTTCAAGCCGTCGCCGAACAAGGCGATCGTGGGCGCCAACGCCTTTGCGCACGAGTCGGGCATTCACCAGCACGGCATGCTTGCCAATCCTCTCTGTTACGAAATTATGACGCCCTCCCTGGTTGGTGTCTCTTCAACCAACCTGGTGCTGGGCAAGCACTCCGGCAGGGCGGCCTTGCGCCATCGACTGGAGGAACTCGGGTTCACCCTCGATCGCGATGAACTCCAACATGTCTACTACCGGTTCGTCGCTTTGGCCGATCGCAAAAAGAACATCTACGACCAGGACCTGATCGGCATTCTGCCGGATACGATCCGCGCTCGGCGGCACATGACAGCGGTGGAAGAACTGGACTGATTCTTGTTGCCGCACAGCTTCGAGAAGGTCTGTAACAGGGCACGACTTTAGTCGTGCCGAAAATCCATCCCTCCACGTACGGGCTTTAGCCCCTGAGGGACAATCACAGGAAGCCTGCGAATGCACCTGAAATTACTAGTCACCCCCGGAGACGGCATCGGGCCGGAAGTCACCAGCGAGGCAGTTGCAGTTCTACAGGACGTAATGCAACTCGCCGGCCACACGCTGAGCATCGATCAGCGCGATATCGGCGGCGTGGCAATCGTTCGGCATGGCACGCCGCTCCCGAAAGAGACCCTCGACGCCGCACTCGATTCCGACGCCGTCCTCCTGGGCGCCGTCGGTGGCAACGAGTTCAATTCCCTGCCCCCCGATCAGCGTCCCGAAGCCGGCCTCCTCAAGATCCGCTCCGCCCTCGGCGGATTCGCCAACCTGCGTCCGGCCTTCGCCTTCAAGGAACTGGCGCTCAACAGCCCCCTGCGCCCCGAAATCGTCGAAGGCGCCGACATCCTCTTTGTCCGCGAACTCCTCGGCGGCCTCTACTTCGGCACCCCCCGCGAGTGGAACCGCGACACGCGCGAGAGCTGGAACACCATGCGCTACTCCTACGACGAGGTCGCGCGCGTTGCCCGGGTCGCCTTCAAGTTGGCGCAGGGTCGCCGCAAGAAACTCACCAGCGTCGACAAGGCAAACGTCCTTGAAGTCTCCCAGCTCTGGCGCGCCACCGTGAACGAGATCGCCGCCGAATTCCCCGACGTCACCGTCGAACACCAGTACGTCG
>Ga0206823_1214_pt1 | contig 11500 bp, 16 predicted proteins | sample Alteio_BWOrgCont_81_FD_152868 | JGI IMG/M metagenome (GOLD analysis project Ga0206823, IMG submission 152868) | Enriched cells from forest soil in Barre Woods Harvard Forest LTER site, Petersham, Massachusetts, United States -... | ecosystem: Environmental > Terrestrial > Soil > Temperate forest >...
TTCTGAACAACAGGAGGTTTAAATGGAAATGAATGTCCTGAATGCGGCTGAAAGACTTTCTCTGGTAGAGCTTGAGAAGAAGGCCCCAAACCATGTTCTTATCCCTGAAGAACATCTGACGAAGTTTTATGAACTGGGGTTCGCAGACAGGTACGGCGGCAAGCCATGTCTGACCGGAAATGGTCGCACCTACTTGGTGCAGTCTCGCAGATTGCCCAATAAACATATGACAAATAAGCTGCAAGGACGTCAGCTTTACAGAGGTGACATTGATGCCGTTCAATTTGACATTTCGATTGATGGAAAACATCACTCCTGCCTCATTATCCGTGACATACTCAATGATTTGAGTCAATCCAACTCTAAGGGAGACGCTCTCCTTACGGAGTACGATTCTCATCAAGCTTTGATTGCTAAAAAAGCTGAAATTGCGATTCGAGGCGGTTTGACAGGAAACCCGTTTTTTGTCATACCAAGCGAGATGTTTTTCCCAAAACAAAAAATCAACGGTAAATAGCATCACGCCGCCCTCGCAATCTCGCGCTCATGGACGAAATTCACTTCGATCAGCGCGCGGGCGAGTGGCGGGCAGACTGAGTTGCCGCACATGCGGACTTGTGCCGACTTGGTGAGAGTCAACCCCTGCGCCGGGTCGTCGCCGATGATGTAGCTGTCGGGGAAGCCTTGGGCGCGGTATAGCTCGCGCGGTGCAAGCATGCGCAGGCCGATGTCGACGATCTGATAGTCCTGGCCATGGATTGTGACCAGGCCGAAGCGATCACGGCTGGTGATTGTCGCCAGTGGCCCGTCGATCTTTGGATCCTGATCCGTCCCGTAGTAGCTCAGCAGGAAAGCCCTTACCTCAGCGTGATGAATGCCGCCGGCACTAACTGTGCCCAGCGGTTCGTTGGCGCCGCATGCCGTGCTGGTGCCGTGCAGCTTGATCAGATTGCTGGTGACAAGAGCAGACTTGCCGCCACCGCCGGCCGTAACCGTTCCTAGCGGAGTATCCGCGCCGTGACCAATGCTTTGCCCCATATCCCGCTGAATGTGCGCTGTCGCGATGCCTGTGCCGGGCTGCGCCTGCTGGCCGTCGGCGGTGACTGTGTGGAGCGGTTTGTCGGCTGGCATGACGCGTTGATTGCTGGCGTTGGCGTGTTCCGTCAGAAACGCAGTTACCAGGCTATGGTGATCGCAAGCCGTCACGGTACCGAGCGGATCGGCTAGATCGGAGCCGACCACGCCGGTATAGTGCTTTGCGAGAAATGCTGCTGCCAGCGCTTTCTCGCCCCGATTCGCACCGGTAATGGTACGGAAAGGTTGCCGGATTGCTTCGATGCGATCGCCGCCCTGGTGCGTGACCGGAACGATCATAGGGGACACGACGGCGCGGTGATTCTCTGCCGTGAGCGTGCCAAAAGGCTGATTGACCGATACCGGCTTGCCGGAATAGATCGGGCCGCCCTGGCCGATAATGAACGGATCTGCTGCGTTCACGACGTAGCGCATGATGCCCTTGGCGATCCGGCGCAGCGTGGCAGGTGCTAACGGCTTCTTGCGTTCGAAGATGGACGGGCAGGGGATGGACCAGTCGATACATTCGGCTGCCGTGCGGTACGGCTTCAGTTTTCCCGCCCTCACGCCGATGCTATTCGGCGCGCCGTGCGTCGGCGCCGGCCATTGAATGGCGATACCGTCGCGCCGTGCAACCATAAAGAAGCGCTTGCGAATCGTCGGGGTGTTGTGGTCGCAAGCGCGCAATTCGCGGTAATCCACGTCGTAGCCGTGCCCCTTCAACTGCCGGATGAAGCTTTCGAAGGTTTTTCCCTTCTTCGCCGGATCCGGCCGGGCGTTGCCATCGGCATCGACGATCAGCGGTCCCCACGTCTTTATTTCTTCGACGTTCTCCATGATGATGGTGCGGGGTTTGCACTTTGCCGCCCAGCGTAGAGCTACCCAAGCCAGGCCGCGAATTTTCTTCTCGACGGGCTTGCCGCCCTTTGCCTTGGAAAAATGCTTGCAGTCTGGAGACAGCCACACCAAACCAACCGGCTGATTGCCGGTGATCTTGATCGGATCAATATCCCAAACGCTCTCGCAATGATGCTGTGTGTATGGGTGGTTCGCGGCATGCATTTCGAGGGCTTCTGGATCATGGTTGATCGCATGATCGACCGGGCGGCCGAATGCCTGCTCCAGGCCGGTGCTCGTCCCGCCGCCGCCAGCGAAGTTGTCGATGATCAGCTCGTCGGCGAGGCCGAGCGTCAGCGTGAATGCGTCGCGCTTCATGCTATCCCTGCCAGCGCTTTGATTTCCATTGTGGTCATGCCGGTGGCTTCGTGCAGCTTCACCAGCAGTGTTGCACTGAGTGGCTGGCATCCATTGCGGACTTTGCTGATGACGGGCGGCCCGACCTGGATAGTCCGGGCGAGGGCGGCATCATTCTTCAGGTTTTGCTTTTGCAGCACTACATTGAGCATGTGGGCGGCGTTGTGTGTGACTTGCATGGCGTTCCTTCGAAATTGGGGGAGGGGCAGAAACTCAGGCTGATCCGGGTTTGCTTGCGACCAGCCTGATGCAGGACTAGGCTGGGTTGCCGCGCCAGATCGTCACCTCTGTACCGTCGGAGATCTCTTTCCAGACGTCCATGAATGCAGCCTCAAGGATTTTGTGATCGCGTACCAGGTCAAACCACATCGTTAACACTCCCTCTTTGAGGCGGTAGCGAAGCTTGGCTTCGATCTTGTATGGCGCACCGCCTTCGAAGACAGGGATAGCGACGTAGAAACTCTCAGGAATATTGATGCGCCCTTTGGCGCCCGCCGATCCCTGAATGTCCTCAACGTATGTGAATTCGACCTGGCCGTTATCGAGTCGTTGTCCACTGGCGAAATTGACCTTTTTCTGGGCCTTGAAACTGGTGGCGACTTCTAACATTTGTGCGCCGGTTGGCTCGCTTGGTTGGGTACTTACAATGTCTGGTGTGTTGGTTTCTATGAATTCTGCGAAAACCATCTGATCGCGCGGAGTGCCCGAGAATCCTTTCCACACTTTCCATTCGCGGGACAATGGACATGCATAGTGGGCACGATGATCACCCCAGCCAGGATCCGCACCAGTGTTGTCATTCAATACGCCGATAAACAGAGGTGGATCGACCTGACCGTAAATACGTCCGCCAGCGCTATGCAACAGAAAATAAGCTATGAAGCTGGCCGCATCGTTAAATTTACTTGTGCCGCGTTTGCGTATTGGTCGCAAGAGCGTTTTTTCGAGATCTCCGACGGTATGCTCAGGCGGCAGTACTACGAACGGACTAGCGCCGCTGATGACTTCTTTGACGTTCAGCGATGCGATTGCCATATCGCGTACAACGGCGTTTTCTGTTTCGTTACCCATTTTTTAGTTCTTTCATTATTTGTTTTTCGGTGACCACTTCTTTTAGGCCGGGGATGTCTTTTTGACGTGGATCGTTACGCTGCAAATTGCCTTCAGGCGTAGCGAAGAACAGCGAAGTGCCTTTTATCCGTGGCGGCAACTTCAGTTTGATCAGATCCTCCAACTCAATGGCGCCGCCTGTCGATGGCTTGAGCTTGATTGTCAGTGTCAACTCGCCGCCACGACCGGTGTCTTCAACAACCTTGACCAGCTTGTTGAATTCCTCGCTTAGTTCTTCGAGAGTTTCGCCATAGCGCATATCTCTGATTACATCTGTGAATGGACGGATGCCCATGTTTTCTCCTTTGTGATGAGCTGCTGGTGATGCGATGAACTACTAAATGAAAAATGAATAATGTCCTTTTGGATGGTTAACGTTGGTTGTTTAGTCGTATCTTGGGTAATGGGTATCGATGTCGTCTTCGTTATGGTGTGCTCGCCGGCCGAAAGCATCCAGTTACGTCTCCAGGTTGGTATGCCGGTGGAAAACGCGACTGCGCGCCAGGCGGACGGCCGTCAAAATTGGGTTGCCGGCACGGCGGTACACGCCATAGAAGCGGAAGAAGTCGTCGAGCTTCATGTGGCCACCCAATAGCAGGCGGCTTTCATTGGGGCGGTGCGCGCCGACGGGGCTGTGGCGGCCAAGTACAGCACCGCCAGAAACATGGTCAGCGCGCCGAGGACGAAGCCGATGCAGTAGTGCTTCATGACAGCACCATCACAGTGACGCCGAGGGCGCCGTCATCGTAGGCTGCCTGTTCGAGTTGGGCCGGCTCGCCAATGGCCTGAGCCACGACCACGTTGTTATTGCCGTAATCGGCACGGATTCTGCAAATCATTTGGCCACCTTTGCCACAACGTGCTCGACGATCTGCATTGCCGTCATGTCGACAGTAAAGTCCTCGTCATCGGAAAACGTGATGTCGAGCTCTTTAGCGATTTCGTATTGGAGGCTGAGGGTGCTCAGCGAATCGGCGCCAAGATCGCTGATCGGCACGTTCACGTCCAGCGGTTCGCCTGGCTGTGTCAGCTCGTCGGTCAGGACGGCGAGGACGCGCTCACGGAGGCTGCGCGTAACTACAGGGGATGGGGTGATCATCGCGTTGCCTCGATCATCTTGTCGAGTTTGGCTTCGAGTTGCTTTTGCGTTGGCGCGCTGCCATCCCAGCACATCTCAGTCAAGAACTGCTGAGCATGTTTTCCGGTGACCAGTTTGACCAGCATTTGATAGCGAAGGGTTGTTAAGTCGAGCAAAACCGATGTCGTGACATGATCAATACGCGCAGAGTCTCCCAGCTTCGGCGAGATGCGCTCCATAGCGACATCAACAACGCAGCGGAAGGTTGCAGCACTGTCGGTAGTGCCAGCGTGATCGCAAATCACAACCCTAGTACCCATCCATCCGAAGTGATTTAGATTTTCCTCGCACCAGTTAATGCGGGCGGTATCCAGATCACTTTTTGATTGACGCGCTTGCTCTTCCTGAAAGGTCACAACCTGATTTCTATCGTTATGCATTTTGTACTTCTCCTAGTCCATTTTTAATGGTGTGTTTGCTGTGTTGATGAAGATACTTTAGCACATGCTAAATATCAAAATCAAGCAAATGCTAAGAAAAGCGATAAATATTTCAATCAAGAGCAACAAACGAAAAAAAATGGCTAAGCGGTTGGTGTAACAAGGCAGCAAGAAGTAGTTGGGTGCGAGAGAAATGGGAGAAATTGCCAATAAAGCATGCTTGGTTAAGGGCATACAATAGAGGGGCAGCGTTAAATTTTTAGATTTAATTATTCGGAATCATAGATAGATGCGTATTTCTCCATTACCCCCGCTGCAATCCTTAGTAGCATTCGACGCAGCGGCTCGCCACGGTAGTTTTACTAAGGCAGCAGAAGAACTCCATGTAACTCAAGGAGCTGTGAGCCGACAAATTTCCCAGTTAGAAAAATTCCTTGGCCGGAAGTTGTTCGTTCGGGAGCATCGGACTTTAAGACTGACCGTTGTGGGCCAGCGGTATGGTGAGCAAATAAACTGCTTGCTGAGCGACTGCGCAGGTTATACAGCGGAGCTCATGAAAAAGCAGAGCGACCTTGTTCTGACTATTGCCTGTGCTTCCGGCACTGCCAATCTTTGGCTGGCACCACGCATTGCTAATTTTCGCGCCATGAATCCAGACATTTCTATTCGTATTCTTGTTCGGGAAAGTGTCGTCCGGTTGACCGCTGATGAGTTTGATGTCGGTATTTATTACCTGAGAGACGATCTGCCTCCAGGATTATCTCTTCAAAAAATCATCGACGAAAAGGTCTTTGCTTTTTGTTCGCCGGCTTATTTGGACAGGGCGAGGCTGGGTCCAGCCGAACTGATCGACAAAATGCTATTAGTTGCTGATGAGCAGCAGCGACAATGGATGAGTTGGCACGATTGGTTCGCGCTCTGTGGAGTCAAGGTTTCCAAGCTAAAAAATACGCTGATCTCGAACCAATACCCAATACTTGTGCAAATGGCGGTGGCGGGGCAGGGGATATTGCTTGGTTGGGACAAAATGATCGATCCGCTTGTCGACGGTGGCCAACTAGTCAAGGCTTCCGATGCATCGGCTAGTCATGGCGGCGGATACTATCTCGTTTGCCCGGGACATCATGAAAGTCCTGCCGTGAGTATTTTCAGTCGTTGGGTTGAAGCGCAGATGCTGTTAAAGTTAACAGGTATCGTCTAAAAAACACCTGCAAAATCCTGTTGAAAATTGGTCCGAAGTATCGTGCTTCTACAAAACAGTTTTGAGAGTGAAAACAGGTCCCGGAATGCTGCCTAAAATCGGTTTTGCTATGAGCAAAACGAGGTCAATGCATGAGTATTTATCGTTTTATGTTATTTGCCCCCTTAAATTAGGATGATGGCAGGCAAGGTTTTTTGCTTGATTATTCACAATAATTGACAACACAGAGGGTAACAATTGATGAAAATGATGGACCTGGATCTACAAGGTAGTAAAACTGCAGATGAAGCGGCTTTACGCCGCAAAGCAATCATTGCCGTGATTGTTGGCAATGGGTTTGAGTGGTTTGATTTTACGGTTTATAGTTTTTTTGCGGTCATTATCGGAAGGCTGTTTTTCCCGACCGGGAATGATCTGACATCGTTGTTATTGTCCGTCGCCACGTTTGGCGTTGGATTTTTTATGCGACCGGTGGGCGGGGTCATCTTGGGGATATATGCCGACAAAGTCGGGCGCAAGGCGGCGCTTTTGTTGACTATTCTCTTAATGACGCTGGCCACTGCTATGATTGGATTTGCCCCGACGTACCATGAGATCGGTATTTGGGCGCCTATCATCATTGTTGTGGCCCGATTGTTACAAGGATTTTCTGCCGGCGGTGAAATGGGCGGCGCTACGGCATTCCTTACCGAGTATGCACCAGCTGAAAATCGTGGGTATTACTCCAGCTGGATTCAGGCCAGCATCGGCGTCGCTGTTCTGCTTGGCGCGACTCTAGGCGCATGTCTATCGACCCAGCTCAGTGTGGAGGATTTGGATAGCTGGGGCTGGCGAGTTCCCTTCATATTGGGGCTGCTGATTGGGCCAATCGGGTTTTATATCCGCAATAGCATCGCAGAGTCACCGACCTTCGAAGCTGTCGCAGATAAAACGAAAACACCCTTTCGGGAAGTTCTAAGAAATTATCGCCGTGAAACGTTGACCAGTTTCGGGTTGGTCATTCTGTGGACGATCTGTTCATACGTGCTTCTGTTCTACATACCAACATACTCAGTAAAAATTCTGAAATTGCCGGCATCGACAGGATTTGTCGCTCTGATGGTTGGCGGTCTCATGGTGCTAGTCCTAACACCAATCGTCGGAGCATTGTCCGATCGTTTTGGTCGACGCATATTTATGAGCGTGGCGGCGGCGCTGATACTGATATTGGCATATCCGATGTTTGCGTACATCAATGCTTCACCAGGACTGCACTCATTAATCGTTTTTCAGCTTGTATTCGGTTTGCTGATTTCTGTCTATGAAGGCCCGATTCTCGCGGTATTTTCTGAGATATTCCCGAGCAAGGTACTTTCTACCGGCATCTCTGTTGCGTATAACCTCGCTGTGATGATATTTGGAGGATTTGCGGCATTGATTATTACTTGGCTCATTGCGATTACCGGCAATAATCAAGCGCCGGCGTTCTATGTAATGGTCGCTGCAGCGCTTAGTTTGAGCGCAACATTTTTTATCAAGGATCAGAGACGCATTTAAAGAAGGCCCCTACTGAAAATTTTGGTGAAATACGGTAAGGGGCCCAGTTCAAGCCGTAAAAATTTTGAGGAAGAATGTGTACGACGCTACTAATATCCCAACAGTCAATCACAACACTGTAACGCTTTCGACAGAACAATTTAAAAATATTCAGAATCAGACAATGTCGATTTGCGGGGTGGCACTTGAGCATCTTGATTGGTTAGGCGGAATCATGAAAAGCATTTGCAAACTTGGAGATAAAGAACTCAGCACAATTAAGAGTCTGACGCACGCTGGCGTTCACCTATCTGACGACGGGGCAAACCTAATTAACTGTATTAAAGGTGATCTGGAAAAATTGCTCGTGGAGGTAGCTGCCAAGCCACCGATCGAATAATGTGAGGAAGGCCCAGCGTGAAGCTGGGCTTTAACTCATGTCGTTATACATAAGTCAGCCAAACCCCTCGCGCAGTGCGCGTAATGTTTCGGCGGCGGCATGGACTTGATCGATTCCGCGCCAGATTGTCTTGGCTCCAGCTCACCATCACTCTTGCGGCCGAGGAAGCCGCCAACTTGCGCAATGAGACGTACGACTTGGTTCAGTGTGGGTGGCGTGGCCGGTATTTTCTTTTTAGCCAGCAAATGAGCGCCACGTATTTCATCGGGATCGGAGAACAGACGTGCGTCGAGATCTGGACAGGTTCGGCCCTTGCGCATCAGGTAGGTGACACGCCAAGCCACCACCATGAACAGGGCCAGCGCGCGTTCGAGCCGGTCGATCGCCGACAGTTGCAGCGCTTCTACCTCGCAACCGTTCTTGAGAACATGGAAATAAACTTCGATTTCCCAGCGTGCCCGGTAGCAATATTATCCTAAAGCTACCTCGAAATTACCTTTTATCGAAGCCCACAAAACCTTGTGCAGCAACACCTTCCGGCTATTTCCAAAAAAACATTACTAATATTGCCATTTTCCTAAGGGGACTTTATTTTAGAGAGTCGCCTTGAAAAAATTCCAAAATGCAATAATATTTATGTGTTCCTGACAAAGAACCAGTCTGTTTCCGTCTCCCGAGGACTAGCTCTACTTAAAGGAAAATATGATTAAGAAAAATGTCGAAGAGGTGTTTGTTACCGAAGGAGTACCGCAATACACATTTATTCCACCCCCGAATTTCAATGAGATTTTCCTTGATGTGCGGAGATCGGGGAAGCCGGTAATTATTGAAGGGCAGTCAGGCACAGGAAAAACAACTTGTATAAAAAAAATATTGGAAAGATTACCCGAAACTCAAGCTGCACGATATTTAACCGCACGTAATGCTTCAGATGTGGCTGAGATTATCGTCTTGGCGAAAGCGCCAAGACGTGGGATATTTGTGATCGACGACTTGCATCGTCTTGATAGTTGTCTACAAACCGATCTCGCTGATATCGCTAAAACGGCAGCTGAACAGGCCGATCCGAACGATCAGCTCCCTAAATTAATTCTCATTGGTATTAATGAAGTCGGTAGCACACTGATCCAGCTGGTGCCAGATATAGCAAAACGTTGCGGCATTCACCGCATTAATCCAGGCACAGATATTGAAATTCGTGAGCTAATTAATCGAGGCTCACTAGAATTAGGCATTGAAATTCATTCTGCAGAAACAGTTTATGCGGAGAGTAGGGGAGATTATTGGCTTACACAGCAGCTTTGTCAAACCATTTGTACTATGAATAATGTTCTGGAGACATGTGAAATCAGGAAAGTGCTAAGGTTCGACCAGAAGGCCCTTCGTGCAAAAGTCGTCGAACGGTTGAAGGCGGCATATTATCCAGCTGTGAAGGAGTTCTGTAGGGGAAAGCGGTTTCGTCCAAGCAATGACCCTTACTTTAAGTTACTTCGCACTATTTCGCTACAAGCGAGCTCAATCGTCGATATTAATGCTTTGTCAAATTCAACTCCCGATGTTCGTGGAAGTATAAATAACATTAAGGATAGGCGTCTTGGCATTCTTTTGCAGTCGAAGCCAGCATGTGCACGTCTGTTTTATTACAACGGCGAGACGAAATATTTTGCAATTGAAGATCCTGCGCTATTTTATTTTTTACAACATTTAGATTGGGAGGTTCTTCGGATTGACTGTGGATTTAAAGAGGGCGCAAAAGATTATCACTTTGATTTTGCCATTTCATTTGCAGGTGAAAATCGTGAATTGGCACGGCACTTGGCGAGTCAATTAGAAATTCTTGATGCAAGTGTATTTTTTGATGAAAATTATGAAGTGAATTTTCTTGGAAAAGCATGGGGCGAGGAATTCAGACGAATTTTCTCGGAGGATAGTCGGCTTGTTGTCTGCCTTTTAGACAAAAATCATAGTGCAAAAATTTGGCCTACTTTTGAGCGTGAATGCTTCACATCAAGAGTGAGTGATGGCGACGTGATCCCAATTTATTTGGACAATACGACATTTGTTGGCATGCCGAAAGATACTGTCGGCTTCATGTTCAAAGCAAAACTTGGTAGCCCCGAATGGGAAAAAGAGGCCGATGAAATAGTTTACAAGCTGATCGACAATGTAGCGAATCATCTAAATGTGTGATCTCAGCCTGCCTATACCGACGATGAGTCTTAGGCCATGTCGTTACTGCGCGAGGGACTTGGCTGACTTATATATAATGACATGGCTTTAACTGTAGAAAAAATTCAGCCTCCCTGGCGATAAACGAACTGCCCGAATATCTTCAGCAATTCGCCGTTTTCCTGTGAAATTTCTTCGTCTGGATATTTTTGCTTGTCTGGACTGTCGTTCTCCAATACCCAAGTGCCATTGATCTTGCGGCGGAGACGCTTGATCCTTAGCCCATCGGGATGCTCAATCGCAAAAATTTCTCCGCTGACAGGCTCTTTCTTTCCTTTATTGAAGATAACCAGGTCGCCATCGACAATGAAATTTGCCATGCTGTTACCGTCGGCATAGATCGCAAATGAGTTGTTTGGCTTTAGGTCATACGTTTTGAAAAAAGCGGCCTCTTTGATTAGTGGACTTTTTGGCGAGCTTTCGTAATTCATCCCCCCCCCCTCCACACGATCCTTTGGCTGACCAATATTCGATGTGGCCAACCTCCGCATCGGGGTTAGTAGCCGGTAGAGAGAAATGGCGTCCATTTTGATCGCTTCCGGTTGTCTCGGCATGAAGCGTTGGAAATTCCGCTGCTCCAAGATCAAAATATAAATTAGGCAAACTTAAAGCTGTCTCTAGCGTTCGAGCCGCTTTTTCTCCGAAGCCTTTTCCGCCACGATAAGACTCTGACAGTAATTGCGCTAGGCGTGATTCGCTAAGCTCGCTTGCATCGCAAAAGCGCTTTCTGTCCCCACCGAAGCGATCATCAATCAGGGTCTGTAACCGCTTGCGTCTATATAAGTGCATATCCATATTGCAATTTGAACTCAAATTTAGCATTTGGTAAACATTAGCATATGCTAATGTTTGCGCTATGAGACTACTCGATCACCTAAATGGAATCCCACTAAACAACCGGGATGCTTTCGCAGCGCGTTGCGGCACTTCCTTTGACTATCTTCGACAAATTGCTTACGGAAATCGCCGTTGTTCTGAGTCCATTGCCATAAATATTGAGCGTGAAACGGGCGGAAAAATCTGCTGTGAGGATTTATGTCCAAAAGTTGACTGGGCATATATGCGCTCAACCGACAGAAAGAGGGCATCGGTATGATGCCTCGCTCCCCCTGCAACTGGTAACCAACTGAGAAAGTAAGCACATGAAAACTCTCTATACCCGTTTCGTACTTTTTTTGATCGGCCCGGCCATCCGCGTA
>Ga0206823_1171_pt2 | contig 11379 bp, 9 predicted proteins | sample Alteio_BWOrgCont_81_FD_152868 | JGI IMG/M metagenome (GOLD analysis project Ga0206823, IMG submission 152868) | Enriched cells from forest soil in Barre Woods Harvard Forest LTER site, Petersham, Massachusetts, United States -... | ecosystem: Environmental > Terrestrial > Soil > Temperate forest > O...
GTCCTGTCCGGCGACGATCTTAACGTTATCGATGCGGTCGACCTGCTTATCCTTGGGCGTATCGGTCTGGCGGAAGATGAGCGTGTAAGATCCGGCGGGTGCTTCGCCGGAGTACTCGCCATTGGCGTCCACGGTGAAGGTGGCTTTGTCTTCGCCGGGGCCGTTCGAGAGGCTGATGGTTCCTGAGCCTTGTGGCACGCCCACGGGATTGGTGACCTTGCCGTGAATCTTGCCCGTCGGCTTGTTTTCCTGTGCCAGGGCCGGCACTGCCGCCAGCGCCAGCACGAGACTGAGCCAAACTGAGAGATTGCGTTTCATCGATGTTTCTCCTTGGGAGCGGCGCGACCGAAGCCGGCGGGCTCAATTCGTTCCAAACTTCACAATCCACTCCGCAACGGCGGAGGGACAAGGCGATAGCGCAGGCACAGCGTTACAAATGCCCACCGACCATCCGACCAGCACAGCCCACGTTAAACCAACGGGAAACCTCAGCACAAGGGATCATGCCGTGGGCGAAAAACGACTCGTGCCGGTATACAGCCTCACCCAATTGGGAATCACGGCGGATCACCGCGGGTTGCCTAATCCCAAGGGGTAGTTGATGTTTGCTCGAACAGCTGTGAACCCTGGGTTAACCGATGGGCGCTACAAGTAGAGATAGTAGCTGCTCGTAGCCGGAGCTCTTGTGGCCTGTATCACACCCTAAAATAGACCCATGGCCATCACGATTCGACCCGCTGAAAAGACGGATGTGGGGCAGATTCTGGTCTTTATTCAAGCGCTGGCGGTTTATGAGCGCGAGCCGGACGCTGTGAAAGCTACCGAAGCCGACCTGCTGGAACACGGGTTTGGCGAGAACCCGTACTACTCGTGTCTGATTGCGGAGTTGGATGGTGTGCCGGCGGGCTTTGCGCTGTTTTTCTATGACTACTCCACGTGGCTGGGCCGGCCGGGGCTTTATCTTGAGGATCTTTTTGTGTTTCCGGAGAATCGCGGGGCCGGTGTCGGCAAAGCGCTGTTGCAGCGGTTGGCGCAGATCGCCCTGGACAAAGGTTGCGCGCGGATGAAGTGGGAGGTCCTGGACTGGAATACTCCTGCGATTGATTTCTACAACGCGATGGGCGCGGAGATTCAGAGGGAGTGGCTGAACGTGCGGCTGAGCGGAGAGGGGTTGCGGCGCCTCGCCATCGGCGGTGGGGCGGGCGGCGCCTGAGCGCGGGTCGTCTGTTCGGAGGTCGGTGGCAGTGGAAATTAGGGTTATCGGCGGGGGATTGGCGGGGCCGGAGGCGGCTCTGACCGCAGCGCGGCTGGGCTGCGAGGTGGAGTTGTACGAGATGCGGGCGACGGTGGATGGCCAGCCTCGTTTGACGCCTGCGCACCAGACCACGGAGTTCGGCGAACTGGTGTGCTCGAATTCGCTCAAGAGCGAGTCGCCCAACACGGCGCCCTGGCTGTTGAAGCAGGAGATGCGCCGCGGCGGATCGGCGCTGCTGCGGATTGCCGATGAGACGGCGGTGCCAGCAGGGCATGCACTGGCGGTGGATCGCGTGGAGTTTTCGCGGCGGATTGAGGAAGCCATCGCAAACGAGCCGCGCATTCGCGTGATCCGCGAAGAGGTCACAAGCCTCGACGGCGACGTGTTGACGATTGTGGCCACCGGGCCGTTGACGTCAGACGCACTGAGCCGCGAGATTCAGCGCATCACCGGATCGGAGCATCTGGCGTTTTACGATTCCATTTCGCCTATTGTGGATGCTGAGTCCATCGACATGGAGCGGGTGTACTTTGCGGCGCGCTGGGACAAGGGCACCGCCGACTACATCAATTGCCCGATGAATCGCGAAGAGTTCGACCGGTTTCTCGACGCGCTGCTTGCGGCGGAGCCGGCCGACGCGAAGGAGTGGGAGAAGCTGGAGTATTTTGAAGGCTGTTTGCCCATTGAGGTGCTGGCGCGCCGCGGGCGCGACACATTGCGCTTTGGGCCGATGAAGCCGGTGGGCCTACGCGATCCGCGCACCGGCCAGACGCCGTGGGCCGTGGTGCAGCTGCGCAAGGAGAACCTGCGCGCCGACAGCTACAACCTCGTCGGGTTTCAGAATCACCTGAAGTGGGGCGACCAGGCGCGCGTGCTGCGGCTGATTCCGGGACTGGAGAACGCGAAGTTTCTCCGTTTCGGGCAGATTCATCGCAACACGTACATTTGCGCGCCGGCGCTGTTGAACGACCACCTCGCATTGAAGACGCGGGAGCGGATCCTGTTCGCGGGGCAGCTTTCGGGCGTGGAGGGCTATACCGAGTCAATCGCCACGGGGTTACTGGCGGGGATCTATGCGGCGGTGCTGGCACGAGGCGAGGAGCCGGAGCCTGTGCCGCGCGGGACCGCTCTTGGATCGCTGGTCCACTACATTACCCATGCCGATGCGAAGAGCTTCCAGCCGGCGAATATTACGTTCGATTTGCTGGAGCCGCTGGACGAAGAGACCAGGCGCAAAGTGCGGGACAAGAAGGAACGGCATCGGCTGCAATGCGAGCGGGCTCTGGCGGTGTTTGATTCGTGGTTGGCAGGAATGAGGTCCGGTTCGGCGGAACTCAGGGCATAATGCTTGCGTAGTTGATTTTGCAGGCTGGCTCTTCCCCGGAAAGGTTCTTATGCGCCCCTCAGCCATTGATTCGGTTTCAGTCGCAGTGCAGCGAACGCGCGAGTTTCTCTTCAAGCCCTTCAACTGGGGAACGTATCTGAAGTTTGGGCTGGTGGCGATCATCACTGAAGGCTGGGGATCCAAGTTTCGCGGATCCGGTAATCAGGGCGGTCATACCTCGGGTGGCGGCCCTATCACTACTTCTCCCTTCGGTCTTCTTACGTCGATCCAGGTGGCGCAGGGCGTGGCAATGGCGCTGCTGGCCACCTTGTTCATGCTCTGGATCTTCTATCTGGTTACGCGGCTGCGATTCGCTTTCTTCTATAGCCTGGTGCACAACGTGAAGCTGATTCGGCCCGGCTGGCGCGCCTATCGCGATCAGGCCGGGCGTTTCTACTGGATGAACGTCGTGGTGGGCCTGTGCTACCTGGGCTTGTTGGTGTTGGTGGCGATGCCGTTCATCTCCGGATTCCTGAAGCTGTTTCGCGAATTTCGGCCGGGCGGCCATCCCGACGTTGCTTTGATGCTGGAAATTATCCTTCCACTGATCCCCGTGATCTTTGTGATGGTGCTGATCGGATTTCTGACCGACCTGGTGTTGCGCGATTTCATGCTGCCGCACTATGCGCTTGAAAATGCGACCGCTGGAGAGGCCTGGGGATGGGCGTGGCGCTCCGTTGTGGATGAGAAGAAGGAGTTCTTCGTTTATGCGCTTCTGCGGCTGGTGATGCCGACGGTGGCGATGGCCATCGTTTTGATGGTGCTGCTGATTCCGGGGCTGATGTTTGCCGGCGCCATAGGAGCCATCTGGTACGCGATTCACGGGTCGTTTGCCGGCTCAGCCGGTGCGTCAGCGGCGATCGGGGTCATGCTGCAGATCTTTTTGGGGTCCGTCGCCTTTCTCTTTCTGCTGCTGATGAGCGTTATCGTGGGCGGCCCGCTCAGCACCTGGGTGCGCGAGTACGCTATCTCGTTCTACGGGGGCCGGTACCCGGCGCTTGGCAACCTGCTCTATCCGGCGGCGGCGCAAGGGTTGACCGATCGCGTGTGAGCCCACCATGGCCACCCTGCGCCGCAGCATCATCGTCACGGTTCTCTTTACGCTGTTCGGTGGGCCGGGCATTGTGCTGGTGGTGCTGCCGTGGTTGTTCACGGGCCTGCGCGTGGTGCATGGGTGGAACGAGTCCGCCGGCTGGGTGCTGATTGTGGTGGGAATCTTTCCGCTGCTCGAGTCGATCATGAGATTCGTGGTGGTGGGGCAGGGGACGCTAATGCCAGCCGCGCCCACGGAACACCTGGTGGTCAGCGGGCTCTATCGCTTTGTGCGCAATCCGATGTATGTGGGCGTGGGGACGGCGCTGGCCGGTGAAGGTCTGCTCTTCTGGAGCGGGCACATGGTGATCGAGTTAGCCGTTGCGGCAGCATTGATGGACATCTTCGTCCGCTTTTATGAAGAGCCCAAGCTCGTGCGCACGTATGGAGGCGAGTATCAGCGTTATCGACAGAATGTGAGGCGATGGATTCCGCGGGTGACGCCCTGGGAAGGTTGATCCGCAAATCTACCCTGAGCCGAGGACCGCAATTACGGCCGCGAATCGAACCGGAAGATCTGCCACGCGGCGTTGTTGAGAATTTCGCGACTGGGTTCGCGCGTGGCGTGGGTATAGATCTCGATAGCCTGACGCCAGAAGAGCGCGGCGGTGGTGTTGGCTTCGATGACCCGAACCTGCCACGCGCCCGGGAAGCGCGCAAACGCCAGGTGAGCCAGCCGGGTTCCGATGCCGCGATGGCGATAACCGCGCAGGACGAAGAACTCAACCATGTCCCATGTCGGCGCGTCGTTCGCCGCGCCATGAATCTGACGAACGAAAACCAATCCAGCCCACGCGCCGTCGACGGTCGCCAGAAATGGAAAACGCGAAGGCTCCGACCAATAGAGCGGTAGGTCGGGGTAAGCGAATCGCCCGTCCGGCCCAAGCTTCAACCGGAGCAACTCGCTGAAATCGTGGATATAGAGCTGAAGCAGGTTGGAGAGAAGCGACTCATGCGCCGGGGTGGCCGCAATGAGTTCCACCCCGCCGGAATCGACGTTAGAAGGGTCGGAATGAGCGAGTCCTGATTGCAAAGCGCCTCATCGATATGGAGATGGACACAGCTTATCCTGCCACGGGAACCTTTCCTGCGTGGGCAGTGTCCAACAATAGAGGGCAGGAAAGGGCGAAGTGTGCTCGAGACTAGTAGTCTGGGTGGTGGGGTGAAACGAATGCGTTGGATTGCGGTAGGCGTGGGCTCGGCGATGCTGGCCGGCGGGATTCTGGCTGGAGCGCAGGCCAAGCCGGATACCAAGCCGGCAGGCGTGGTGACGGTGTCCTTGCCGCGGCCCTTGCTGCCGGAGTCGTTTGCCGGATGGGAACAAAAGGACACGCCAAAGCCGATCTCTGATGCTACACAGGCAGACGCCACAAATGCCGCGGCTCTCAAGGAGTACGGGTTTCAGAACGGCTTTGAGGCGCAGTACCGGAAGGCCGGCGAGACCCTGACTCTCCGCGTCCTGCGCTTCAGCGACCTGACCGGCGCCTACGGAGCCTACTCGTTTTACCGCGGCAACGGGTGGCCAAAGGAGGAGATTGGCAACGGCGCGGCCTCCGATCACAACCGCGTGCTGTTCTGGCAGGGCAGCGCATTAATCGACGCGAACTTCTCCCATATCGGCCCAATGACGGGATCGGAGATGCGCGAGCTTGCCACTCATCTGCCCACGGCGCAGGGGACCAGGGCGCTGGCTCCCCCTGTTCTGTCGGATCTGCCTCAGAAGTCTCTGGACAGCCAGACCACGCATTATGCTGTCGGTCCGGCAGGCTATACCGGGTCAGGCGGCGTGCTACCCCCGGATCTGGTGGGATTCGACCGGGGCGCCGAAGCTGTCACGGCGAATTACTCGCTCTCCTCAAACCCGGCGGTGCTCACGCTGATCGACTATCCCACGCCGCAGATGGCCCAGGCGCAGGAAAGCCGCATTCGAGACTACCTGAAGGCCGGCAGCAACGCGCAGCCGGCGTTCCCCAAGCCGCTCCAGGACTCCGACCAAGCCTCGCTCGAGGTGCGGCGCAGCGGGCCGGTGGTGGCCATTGTGAGCGGCGATGCCATCCCGGACGAGAGCCATAAGCTGCTGGCCAGCGTCCACTACGAATCGGAGTACGTGGTGATTCCGCAGCCCACCGAGTCGGAAGTCTCCAAAACGAGCAAGCTTCTCATGGGGATTGCCGAACTCGTCGTTGTCGGCTGTTTTGCGGCGCTTTTGCTCGGCTTTTTCCTTGGCGGCGGCCGTGCGCTGTACCGCATTGCGAGGGGCAAGCCCGCATCTTCGGTATATGAGGCGGAGTTTATCAGCCTGGACTTGCGTGAGTAACCAGCAGGGAGCGCCGCGCGTACCGCAGGGCGCATCCGAGAGGTAAATGCACGCGAATGGCTGTGGAAAACACGTTCGGATTCCGAAAAAAGGCCCCGAAAACCCGATAAAAACCGGAACAAAAAGGCGAACACCTGTCGAACATTCCAGCGCTGTGAAATCGCGCTCTAACTAAATAACCACCTCATAATAAAAGGCTTATTCGGGTTTAGGAATGTTCTTGACACACCCTTCCCCCACACCTACTATGCAGCCAGAAAGTTCTGATGGCTTTGCCTCCGTTGGAACTATTCTCCCTAAGGAAGGAGCTGCCCTGTTGCCGGGCGGCTCTTTCCGTCTTCCGAGAAAATTCTTTTGTCAGGCTTCAGCGGGTTCGTCCATGGGGTCGGACCATTCGTTGCCGCACGCTTCGCACTCCCAGGAATTCGATGGATCGGCGGAGAGCAGGACCGGATCGGCTGCGCCGCACGATGGACACGCCGGCGGGGCATATTCCGGAATCTCCACGCGCGATTCGTCGATGATGTCCTGCGGAATGGGATTGGCGATGATGGCGCGCGCTTCGTCGAGTTGATCGGCGGCGACAAGAATGATAGGCCCGCGCAGGTCCGAAGCAAATTGAGGCCCGTTCGTCCAGGACTGAATCCCTGCCCGTCGGAGCGTTGCCGCGATCTGCTGGGCCTCGATGGAGAGCTCACACTCGCACAGCGGTACTTTCCACGTGTACTCGATCGGCTTGCCCGCCGCATCGGCTTCAGCAGCCTCCAATGCTTCTCGCTCGTGTTCTTGCATGCGCTGCTGCGCCGACCAACCCGGCGCCAATGGATCGCCGAGATCGCGCTTGCGCATTTCATCGCGCAGAACTGTCTTTCCCATCTCGGTGAGGTCGTTTAACGATGCACCAAGTTCGAGCAGTTGGCCGTCGTACATATCGCCGTAGAGCTTGGTGAGCCGGCGCCATTCCTGATCAGGACTTTCGGGCATGTTTGGGAGTATAGCGGCAGTCTTCCCGACGGGCACTCGAAAACAGCGTCAACGCGCGGAGCCTGAGGTAATGTCACCCATCATGGCGCGAATCACCACAAGAACGGTTACGGTGAGCGCGGCCCAAAGACAGGTCCAGAAGCCGATGCGACTGAAGGGAATGAAGAGCGGGCCTTGTTTCGCAGCGATGGTGAAGCCGACCTGATCGGGGAGCATGGCCCGCACCGCAACGGCGAGCAGGAAGCCCCCGGCCCAGACAAACGCGATGCGAAACGCCAGTTGCACGGTCTGCGCGATCATGGTTCTGGGGTGATCTTATCCTCTCCCGGCATCGGAAGGTCGCATGATTGGATGCAGCCTTCGCAGCCGGAACCTAAACTTTACCGAAAACCACCACAACGATACAATCACAAGAGGTACGCCGACGTAGCTCAGTTGGTAGAGCAGCTGATTCGTAATCAGCAGGTCATCGGTTCAAGTCCGATCGTCGGCTCCATCCTTCCGCGGTCTCCTCCGTACAACTTCCCGCCGGCAAAATTTGCCCTTCGTTATCCACAAGCAGACTGTGCAAAGAGTCAAAGGTACCTAATAAGGCATTAGTTATCCACGTCCTTTTTCTTGCGGGCTTAATTCGCGTCTGCTTATCCACCCTTATTCTTGGCATAATCGCAGCAAGAGAGCGGTTACCGTGTCGAACGCAACAAGCGGGATCCCCATCAACGGGTTCTTGTTTCTGGGGTGGCCAGCGCATCAATTTCTGAACCCGACCGGGATACGCAATAGAGAAGCCCGAGGCAGAGCCGGATCAACCACGGGAGCCAAGAGTGACCAGCTATAGCCGCCAGGATGTGCTGCGGATCCTTCAAATCAGTTCCCGCCAGTTGCAAGGGTGGGAGAGAGCGGGCCTGATACAGCCGCTGCAGAGCTACTCCTTTCAGGACCTGGGCCAGTTGAGAACCTTGCGCTCCCTGCGCGAGGAGGCTGTGTCTGCTTCTTCGATTCGCCACTCGATCTCGGCCATGAAAGCTGTTGCGGGGATGGAGAATCCGCTGGTGGAAGCCACGGTGGTGTGCAACGGCAGCCGCATCGCGTTTCGCCACCTGGGGGCGATGGTCGATCCTATCCGCCGCCAGCTCATCTTCGACTTCGAACGTGCGGGACAAAAGGACGCCGTGGCCGCGGCGGTGCCGATGACCGCTCCCGCAGCCGGTGCGCAGAAGCTGCAGCAGGACCAGTTCCTGCTGGCGGTGCAGGCGGAAGAGGCGGGGGACAAGCAGCGCGCCATTGAGCTGTACACCGAGATTTTGAGGGCCGACTCCAGTTATGCGGCGGCCTATATCAATCTCGGGACGATCTTTTTTCACCTGCGGCAATACGGTCGGGCCGAGGAGCTCTACCGCAAGGCCACAGAAGCGGACCCCGAGTATGTGCTGGCGTTTTTCGATCTGGGCAATGTGCTCGATGAGCTGGAGCGGCTGGATGAGTCGGTCAAGGCTTACAAGCATGCCACCAGGCTGGCGCCGCGCTATGCCGATGCCCATTACAACCTGGCCCTGGCCTATGAACGCAAGGGGGAGCGCCGCAAAGCGCTTCGCCACTGGCAGGACTATGTGCGCCTGGACCGGAGCGGACCCTGGGCCGACCACGCCCGAGTTCAGATCCGCAAGCTCCTGGGCAAGGAGAAACTAGCCATTACCTGGCGTACCGGACAGTATGTTGCACCCCCAAAAACGCGTCCCGCCCTGTCGATCGTTCCGCCGGATTCCGGCGAGAGCATGACCTAAAAGTCATTTTGGTCTCGTAACCAGTCCGGCCGCCTTCCGTCCGGTGCTTTTGCTGAAAAAGCGCGCCGTGTCACAACTTTGTACAAAGACCGGAGTCTATTTAAAAGCAACGTCTGCCCCGATAGGTTGCCCCGCGTACATAACATTGATTGGGTAACCGGAGTTTAGTTTGAATACCTTCTTTTCGCCTGACCCCGCCGACGTATATGCTGCGCCGGAAGTAATGCGGCGTATATTCATCCGCTGGAAGTAAACTTCTCTTCACCAGGTCTTGCCGTTCCGGGAACGCCCATTTCTTATGTGTCACAAGGGAAAAACCATGAAGACGATGTTCGCAACCCTCCTGCAGAGCCGGCTTCGGATATGCGGTGTGCTGGCTGCTTGCGCCGCGGCGCCGCTGCTTCTGAACGCCACTGCGGCTGCGCAGTCGCCCGCCGTTCGCATTGCCGCTGAAATTGGCGGCGCCCAATCGGCTCTGATCCCGGGCTCCCAGCATCCGCTGGCGAACCCCCAGTTCGACGCCGGCCGTATGCCAGCTTCCGCGCAGCTGAGCGGAGTCACGCTGGTGTTCAACCGCTCGGCCGCGCAGGAAGCCGATTTGAACGCCCTCCTGGCTGCGCAACAGGACCCCTCATCGCCGCTGTACCATCACTGGCTCACGTCCGACCAGTTTGCCGCGCGTTTTGGAATGGCGCAGGCTGATCTGGATAAGGCCTCAAGCTGGCTGGAGCAGCAGGGCTTTAGCGTGGAGACCGTGAACCGCAGCCGCAATGCGATCCGATTCTCCGGCAACGTGGGCCAGATCGAATCCGCATTCCAGACGCAGATGCACTACTACAACGTCGCTGGACAAAGGCACTTTGCGCCTTCGACGGCCTTGTCGGTTCCGGCGGCGCTTGCGGGGGTGGTCGTCGATGTTCGCAACCTGAACGACTTCAGGCCGCGAGCGAATCACACGGTGCCGCGTCCCGGATTCACCTCGGGTGTTTCGGGGAGCGTGTTCCTGGCGCCGAGCGACATCGCCACCGCTTATGACATCAAGCCTCTTTACAGCGCAGGCATTGATGGAACTGGGCAGACCATCGCTATCATGGGTCAGTCGTATGTGCACGTGAGCGATGTGGAGGCATTTCAGGCTGCTGCCGGACTCACCAAGAAGGATCCAACGCTGGTGCTGGTGCCGGGCACCGGCAGTGATGGAACCATTTCCCAGGGCGACGAAGGGGAATCGGACCTTGATCTCGAGTGGTCCAGCGCCGTTGCGCCGGGCGCCAACGTTGTTCTCGTTTACGCCGGCAACGCAGCGAATTCGGGTGGAATCTACTCGTCGATTCAGTACGCGATCGACGAGATGATTGGCAACATCATCAGCCTCAGCTACTCAAGCTGCGAAGTCTCCGAGGCGCCTCAGTCGTTTGTGACCAGCTTCGAACTGACTTTGAAGCAGGCTGCGGCGCAAGGGCAGTCGGTGATGGCAGCATCGGGCGACCAGGGCTCAACCGCGTGCAACGGCACCACGGGCTTGACCGCGGCTCAACAGACGGCGCTCCAGGTCAACTATCCGGCAAGCAGCGCCTATGTTACGGGCGTGGGCGGCACCGAGATGCAAGCCGCCGATATCGCAGGCGGCGCGAATTTCTCCACCTACTGGAATTCGAACTACAACGGCACATCGAATGTGTCGAACGATCTGACCAACTCGCTCAAAACATATGCTCCCGAGGTGGTGTGGAACGACGATCTCCCCAGCTCTCAATGCACCGCGACCGTGGCTTCTGCAGGACAATGCCTGAGTGCGACCGGTGGCGGCACGAGCGCCCTGGTGACGCGGCCTGCATGGCAGGCGGGCGTGCCCGGCATCCCGGCCGGCACATCCCGACTTGTTCCGGATATTGCTTTCTACTCGTCGCCCGGGTTGCCCGGCTACCTCTACTGCTCCAGCGACCCAACTTCCTGGCAGACCGGTCAAGCGGCCAGTTGCAATAGCGGCTTTCGTGAGTCCGCTTCAGGAGACCTCACCGTCGCCGGCGGCACCAGCTTCGCGACGCCGATCTTCGCCGGCATGGTAGCGCTCATCAATCAGAAGATGAACTATGCACAAGGGCAGGGCCTGGTGAACCCCACGCTCTACACGCTCGCCGCAAACGCCGGCACCTATGCGACAGCGTTCCACGACGTCAAGTCGGGCAACAACAACTGCACCTCGGGATCGGCCGCCTGCGGTAGCACCACGACGGGATTCTCGGCCGGCACCGGCTATGACGAAGTAACCGGCTTGGGTTCCCTCGATGTCAACGCCATCGCTGCCGTCTGGTCGAGCTCCAATCCTATAGCTGTAACAACGCTCACCGGCACGAGCACGACGGTGATCTCATCCAACGCCAATCCCAATGCCGGCGCCAGTGTGAACTTCACCATTACCGTAGCCTCTACCAGCGGCTCGTCCACGCCCACCGGAACGGTAACTCTGCAGATCGACGGCGGACCCTCCTGCGGTGGCGGCGCCGGAACCAATTGCGGCGGATCGACCGTCGCTGCGCAATCTCTTACCAATGGAGCTCTG
>Ga0206823_1216_pt1 | contig 11372 bp, 5 predicted proteins | sample Alteio_BWOrgCont_81_FD_152868 | JGI IMG/M metagenome (GOLD analysis project Ga0206823, IMG submission 152868) | Enriched cells from forest soil in Barre Woods Harvard Forest LTER site, Petersham, Massachusetts, United States -... | ecosystem: Environmental > Terrestrial > Soil > Temperate forest > O...
GCGTGAATCGTTCCTCCTGAGCAGCAGCGATAATTTTTCCATCCTCTACGATTGCAGCCGCAGAATCATGGTAAAACGCGGAGATCCCAAGTATTTTCATTAAGCAAATATAGTAGTTAATAGCGATTCCTAGCCTGTGGCTGGACAAGAGCGATTTGGGGATAGTTATTAGGGGATAGTTATTAGTTAATAGGTATTGATTATTTTAGGGGAATGTTTAGCATAGATTAAAACTTATGACTTATGACTTAAAACTTATGACTTATGACTTATGACTTAAAACTTATGACTTTTGACTTCCCCTAATAACTGCCTATGAGATCTGCTTTCATCCATTTTTCCATTGTTTCCCTGACCCTGACAGGGATCATTTCATTTTTCTGGAGTCCGGTATTGTGGCTACTGGTGCTGCTTTTACCTTTTGTTGCTGTCGGAATTATGGACATGTACCAGGCGCCGCATACGATTATGAGAAATTTTCCGGTGTTCGGCAGGATGAGGTATTGGATGGAAATGCTCCGTCCAAAAATTTATCAGTATTTTATTGAGTCCGATACAGATGGGATGCCCTTCAACCGGTTGAACAGAAACGTTATTTATCAAAGAGCAAAAAAAGTGACAGACTCTACCCCATTTGGAACTCAACTCAACGTTTATGATGTCGGTTATGAATGGCTGAATCATTCCATTGTTCCATTGGACTCCACGAAACTGGATCACAATCCGAAAATTATTGTCGGGGGGCCTGATTGCAAACAACCTTATAATGCCAGCATATTGAATATTTCAGCAATGAGTTTTGGCTCTTTAAGCCAAAATGCTATCCTGGCACTGAATGGAGGTGCAAAGCTGGGAGGATTTGCGCACAATACGGGCGAAGGGGGACTCAGCCCCTATCACCTTGAACCCGGAGGAGATGTCATCTGGCAAATTGGGACGGGGTATTTTGGTTGCAGAAATCAGGATGGAACTTTTAACGAAGATTTATTTAAGGAAAGAGCTGTTTTGACCAATGTCAAAATGATCGAGATCAAACTTTCCCAGGGTGCCAAACCCGGCCATGGGGGTATTCTGCCAGCTAAAAAAGTTACTTCTGAAATTGCAAAAATCCGCCTGGTGGAAATGGGACAGGATGTCATTTCCCCTCCTTTTCACCGGGCTTTTAATACACCCATCGAACTTCTGCATTTTATTAAGAAACTCAGGGACCTTTCAGGGGGTAAACCAGTTGGTTTTAAATTATGTGTCGGGAGAAAAAGCCAATTTCTTGCTATTTGCAAGGCGATGATTAAAACAGGCATTATGCCGGATTTTATAACCGTAGATGGAGGTGAAGGTGGAACAGGTGCTGCTCCGCTTGAATTTTCCAATTCAGTGGGAATGCCCCTGAGAGATGCCCTGGCATTTGTATACGATGCGCTCAATGGTTTTGCTTTAAAACGGCATATCAAGATTATAGCATCCGGAAAGGTGGCAACCGGATTTGATATCGTAAAAAATCTTGCCCTGGGTGCCGATATGTGTAATAGCGCCAGGGCCATGATGCTGGCGTTGGGATGCATTCAAGCATTGGTTTGCAATACGAATCGCTGTCCCACCGGTGTAGCCACCCAGGATAAATCAATGCAGAAAGGCCTTGTTGTGGATGATAAAAAAACAAGGGTTGCCAATTTTCACAATGAAACGGTAAAAAGTGCTGTTGAACTGATGGGTGCAGCCGGTATTTCGGATCCGGGGAAGATCCACCGTGATTTCATTTACCGGAGGGTGAACGCCGGTGAAATAAAAACATACAGTGAAACGTATCCCTATATTTTAAGAAGTTCCCTTCTGGAAAGTCCTTACCCGGAAGTTTATCAGTTTGATATGTCAAACTGCAATGAAGAGACATTTCTTCCCGTTGTTAAATAGCAGGGTCTTTTTGTTGTTGCTTTAAGGCCTCCAGTTGCTTTTTTCCATAAGCGACCTTGATTATTACTACAAATAGTACCGGCACTATAAATACAGCCAGAGAGGAAGCCGCAATCATTCCACCCAGCACTGTAAATCCAATGGTTCTCCGGGCCACTGCCCCTGCTCCGGTAGCCAGCACCAAGGGCATTACCCCAAAAATAAAAGCCAGGGAAGTCATTATTATAGGACGTAACCTGAGGCTTACAGCGTCAATGGTCGATTGAATAAGGTCTTCACCACTATCCACCCGCACTTTGGCATATTCCACAATAAGTATCGCATTTTTGGCCGCAAGTCCTATTAATGTAATGAGTCCTATCTGCGCATAGACGTTGTTACTGAGAGCAGGTATAAAGGTGAGGGTTAGAATTGCCCCGAATGCACCTATTGGAACAGATAGCATAACTGAAAAAGGTACCGACCAGCTTTCATACAAGGCTGCGAGGAATAAGAAAACAAAAGTCAACGAAAACAAAAAGATGTAGATCGTCTGGGAGCCTGCAACAATTTCTTCGTAACTCAATCCGGAAAATTCATAACCATATCCTCTTGGCAAAACTCTGTTAGCAACTTCTTTTAAGGCATCAATGGACTGACCACTGCTATATCCTTGCGGGGATCCTCCATCCACTTCGGCCGATCTGAAAATATTAAAATGGGCGATTACCGGAGCCGCCTCGATTGGCTGGTAGTGAATCAACGAACTAAGCGGCAGCATTAAGCCTTCCTGATTACGCACATAATATTTATCCATGTCTGTAATCAATCTACGGTAAATAGTGTCTGCCTGTAATACCACGTGAAACGTTCTGTTATAGAGAGTGAAATCATTTACGTAAGAACTTCCCATATAAGATTGAATGGTATTGAACACATCGGAAATGCCAATACCCATTTTTTTGCATTTTTCTCTGTCCACTGTAAGATTAAAACTCGGGGTATGTGCTGAATAATAAGAAACTGCCCGGGAAATAGCGGGGTTTTTATTTGCTTCTTTTGAAAACCGATTCACGACTTTCTCAAATTCCTTCACATCGTCATTTGTATTTCTTTGTTCAATCTGAAAACTAAATCCGGCTGATTGTCCGATACCTGGTATCGGGGCAGGCTGCATGACCACTACTTTAGCATTTTTTATACCGGCCATTGCAACCCGTTTCAACATTATGTTTATGATTCCCGGCACTTGTTGACTTGATTCAGTTCTCTCGCTCCAGGGTTTTAGCTGGCAGAATATGGTGCCGCTGTTGGATTTGGTAGCGCCATTGATTACATTCAACCCGGCCAATGCAGCATAATGCCCTACACCAGGAGTTTCACCAACAACTTTCATCAGCTTCGTGATGAGTTCAACAGACTGAACAGTTGAAGAAGCCTCCGGTAATTCATAAGTAATCTGCACGCGTCCCAGATCCTCGTTCGGAATAAATCCGGAGGGCTTGTATTTAAACAAAAAATAGGTGGCGACACCTATGCATGTTAATAATATGATGACATATTTTGAAGAATGGATGCCACGTTTTACACCGTTGGAATAATAAATGGTGAATTTTGCAAACCGGGTATTGAACCAATAAAAAAACTTATCCAATCCTTTTGAATTTTCATCGATGCGATGAGGTTTTAATAATAGTGTGCATAAGGCTGGCGTTAAAGACAATGCTATGAAGGCAGAAATAATGATCGATACGGCTATGGTTATTGCAAACTGCTGATATAGCCTTCCTACAATACCTGGTATAAACGCGACCGGTACAAATACGGAAGCAAGAATTAATGCAACCGCGATAACAGGGGCTGTTATGTCTTTCATAGCATGTATCGTCGCTTCCCTGGCAGATTTCTTTTCTACATCGATATAATGCTGAACGGCTTCCACTACTATAATGGCATCATCCACTACTATTCCGATGGCTAAAACAAATCCAAACATCGTTAAGGTATTAATGGTGAAACCCAATGGAACAAAAAACACAAATGTTCCAAGAATTGAAACGGGAATAGCCAGCAGCGGGATAATGGTTGTTCTCCAGTTTTGAAGAAAAAGAAAAACTACCAGAGCAACCAGTAGAAGAGCAATGATAAGTGTTTTTTCAACTTCGTCCATGGAAACTTTTACAATTGTCACAGCTTCAAAAGGAACTTTATAATCAACGTCTTCAGGAAAGGATTTTTTCAATTTTTCCAGCTCTGCGTAAACACCATTCGCAACATCCAGCGCATTGCTTTTAGGACTCTGGTAAACCATCAGGTAAGATGCGCGTTTTCCATCCACGTATGAATTACTGGAATAAGTGAATTTCCCCAATTCTACTCTTCCGATGTCTTTCAGGTAAACGATTTCACCGGTGGCAGGTATGGTTTTGACGATTACCTTTTCAAATTCAGAAACCTTATTAAGCCTTCCGTTAACGAGAATACTTAATTCAAATGGTTGTGTTTGTTGCTGGGGTGGCTCCCCAACCGCTCCTGCCGCTACCTGAACATTCTGTTCGTTCAGCGCATCAATAACATCCTGAGGAGTTAAAGAATAGGATGCCATTTTATCGGGGTTGAGCCATATGCGCATGCTGAAATTATCGGCGCGGGTAGTGATGTCACCTACTCCGGGAACACGAAGCAGTGCATCCATCAAATAAATATTGGTATAGTTATCCAGGAACGTGATGTTATGCGTAGCCTTGGGAGAATAAAGGGCCACCATCATCAGGGCGCTGATATTTTTTGCCCTTACCGTGATACCCAAGCGGCTCACTGAAGAAGGAAGCAAAGGAGCGGCGATTCCTACCCGGTTCTGCACATCAAGCGTGGCAATATCAATATTGGTTCCCACCTTAAATGTTGTGTTGACAGAAAGCAAGCCGGTGCTGGTGCTATTGCTTGTAATGTATTCCATTCCTTGTACGCCATTAATAGCCTCTTCGATCGGAGTGGCTACCGTTTGTTCTACCGTAATCGCATCGGCTCCGGTATAATTTGCAGCCACCGAAACTGCCGGTGGAGTAATATTCGGATACTGATTTACCGGGAGCGTAAAAATGCAGATAATTCCAAGGATAGCAATAACCAGTGAGATTACGATTGCAGTAACCGGTCTTCTAATAAATGTATCTGCAATCATGAGTGCTCAGGGTTCCCGTTTTCTGTTGCATCTTTCGTCAAATCCTGCTTATGTTGTGCAAGGTATTCGAGTTGCTTTTTACCATATGCCAACTTGACGATCACTACAAAAAGAACCGGTACAATAAATATGGCCAGGGAGGAAGCTGCAATCATTCCGCCCAGTACTGTAAATCCAATCGTTCTGCGCGCCACTGCACCCGCTCCTGTTGCCAGAACCAATGGCATTACGCCCAAAATAAATGCCATAGAAGTCATCACAATGGGTCGTAAACGCAATTTCACTGCTTCAATAGTAGACTGGACCAAGTCTTCCCCGCTATCAACTCTTACTTTGGCATATTCTACTATCAGGATTGCATTCTTGGCGGCAAGCCCTATTAAAGTAATAAGTCCGATCTGCGCATATACGTTATCGGTAAGGCTGGGTATAAAGATCAGCGTCAGAATGGCTCCAAAAGCCCCGATAGGAACAGCCAGTAATACAGAAAAGGGAACAGACCAGCTTTCATACAGCGCTGCAAGAAACAGAAAAACAAAAGTAAGTGAAAATAAAAAGATATAAATGGTCATTGATCCGGCTTGTATTTCTTCATAACTCAATCCTGAAAAATCATATCCGTATCCCTGTGGCAAAACTTTTGCAGCAATCTCTTTTAGAGCATCAATTGATTGACCGCTACTGTATCCTTCAGGTGAGGATCCATCGACCTCTGCTGAACGAAAAATGTCGAAATGGGATAAAAGTGGTGCGGTTTCAGTTGGTTTATAGCTTATGAGAGAACTTAAAGGTAACATCGCCCCAACCTGGTTCCGAACGAAATACTTATCCATATTGGTAATCATCTTGCGATAGGTGGTATCCGCCTGAACCACCACATGAAAGGTTCGGTTGTAAAGTGTAAAATCATTTACATAAATGCTGCCCATAAAGGTTTGAATAGCCGTAAATACATCTGAAATACTGACTCCCATCTTTTTGCATTTTTCCCTATCAACGGTAAGATTGTAACTTGGTGTATGTGCTGAATAATAACTAAATGCATGAGAAATGGCTGGATTTTTATTGGCTTCGGTCAAAAAGGTGTTTACCACACGCTCAAAGGCATGTACATCATCGTTTGTATTTCGTTGTTCAATCTGAAAGCTGAATCCAGCTGTTTGTCCAATCCCTGGAATCGGAGCAGGTGGAATGACTACAATATTTGCATTTTTGATATTCGCCTGACTGATACGTTCCCGCATTACTTCAATAATCCGTGGAATCTGCTGAAGTGCTTCCTTCCTGTTTTCCCAGGGTTTCAGCTGACAATAAATTGTACCACTATTGGATTTTGTTGCGCCATTAATTACATTAAATCCAGCCAAGGCTGCATAATGCTGTATTCCGGATGTGGAAGAGACTACCTTCATCAGTTTGGTCATGACATCCACCGATTGAGTGGTGGCAGATGCTTCAGGTAATTCATAGGTAACATAGATAAGCCCGTCATCTTCGCTTGGAATAAATCCGGAAGGTTTTTTCTGAAACATGAAATAGGTAGCTATACCAATACAGAGCAGCAAAACGATTACATACCTGGATTTTCGGATACCACTTTGCACTCCATTGGAATAATGCTCTGTTATTGCGCTGAACCAGTTGTTGAATTTGTAAAAAAACCAATTTAGTCCTTTTGCCTTTTCATCCAGGTGATGGGGTTTTAACAGGAGGGTACACAAAGCAGGTGTCAGGGACAATGCGATAAAAGCAGAAAGTATAATTGATACAGCAATGGTAATTGCAAACTGCTGGTATAATCTTCCAACAATTCCTGGAATGAATCCAACCGGTACAAATACAGAAGCTAAAATCAATGCGATGGCTATCACCGGCGCTGAAATATCCTGCATGGCATGATAGGTTGCATCCTTTACTGACATCTTGCCCACATCAATGTAATGCTGAACGGCTTCCACTACAATAATGGCATCATCCACCACAATTCCAATTGCGAGCACAAAGCCAAACATGGTCAGTGTATTAATAGTGAACCCCAGGGGAATAAAAAAAGCAAATGTGCCGAGTATGGAAACAGGAATAGCCAGGATGGGAATCAGCGTGGCCCTCCAGTTCTGGAGAAATAAAAATACCACCAATGCCACCAGGCAAAGAGCGATTATTAAAGTTTCAACAACCTCCTGCATAGAAACTTTTACTACGGTTACTGTTTCAAATGGTATTTTATAATCCACATCAGCAGGAAAAGATCTCTTCAGTTCATCGAGTTCCTTCACGATACCCGCTGCAGTTTGTAGGGCATTACTTCCGGGGGTCTGGTACAACGTAAGGATAGAGGCACGTTTGTCATCTACGTAAGAATTGCTGGAATAGGTAAATTTACCTAATTCAACCCTGGCAACATCTTTCAGGTAAACCATTTCTCCCTGGCCAGGTATTGTTTTAACAATTATTTTTTCGAAGTCGGAAACCTTATTTAATCTTCCATTTACCAGAACACTTAATTCATAGGTCTGGGATTTCTGCTGTGGTGGAACACCTGCTGAACCTGCAGCTACCTGAAGGTTTTGTTCATTCAAAGCATTGATAATATCTGCAGCGGTCAGGGAATAAGCGGCCATTTTATCCGGATTTACCCAAACCCGCATACTAAAATTATCGGCAAGTGTTGTAATTACTCCAACTCCCGGCACCCTGAGAAGTGCATCCATTAAAAAAATATTGGTGTAATTGTCGAGAAATGTAATACTGTGAGTGCCTTTGGGAGAATAGAGCGCCACGAGCATTAAAGCACTTGGATTCAGTGCACGGACGGTTAAGCCCAAACGACTCACTGCTGCCGGAACCAATGGCGTAGCTATACTTACCCTGTTTTGCACATCCAGGGTAGCAATGTCAATATTCGTACCCACTTTAAATGTGGTGTTGATCGTCATCAGTCCGTTGTTGGTACTGTTGCTTTGCATATATTCCATGCCATGCGTACCATTTACCTGTTCTTCAATCGGGGTGGCAACTGTCTGTTCCACGGTCGTGGCGTCGGCACCCGTAAATTGTCCTGCAACCTGAACCACAGGTGGTGTGATATCAGGATATTGGTTGACGGGAAGGTTAATAATGCAAATGGCTCCAATAATTGCCAATACAAGTGATACCACAATTGCCGTGACAGGTCTTTTGATGAATGTATTGGCAATCATTTTTTAATTTTAGACACCTCGATTAAAGAACCAGTATGTAAGGATTGTACCCCGTCTACTATAATTTGATCCCCCGCTTTAATTCCCTTTTTTACAATTACATTAGGGGCAATCGTTTGCCCCAACTGAACTTTTTTTTGCATTGCCATCAATACACTATGCGTTTTTGTGGTATCCTCGGTGTTTCTTATCATGGTGTCTTTCGTAGTGTAAACAAAATACTCACCCATCAACTCTACTACGGCTTTACTTGGAACCAATAATTTAGGACTGCTTTCCTGATTATGGACCCGCAAAACACAGCTGATTCCTGGTCTTAAAGAATAGGTCGGATTTGGAAAAACGACCCTGACACGGATTGTGCCTGATTGGGGATCAACCGCACGGTCTATGATTGAAATCTTTCCTAAAAATGGATAAATTGAATCGTTAGGGAGTGACATGGTAAACAAGGAGTCGACCGTTTGTTGCTTGTTGTTTTTAAGTTCCTCGAAATGGGAAAGTTGTTTCTCAGATATTAAAAAATCAACTGCCATAGGATCATCAGTGGATATTGTATTCAGTATTGTCTGACCAATGCTCACCATATTTCCCAATTTTACCTGGCTAAAACCAATGGTGCCGTCAAAGGGTGCTGAAATGACAGAGTAGGTCAGGTTCGTCGCTGTCATCTTCAGTGTTTGTTCTGCCCCCACCACCGTCTTTTTTGCATTTTCAAGTGCAATGGTGGCGTGATCCAGTGTTTGTTTGGCAACTGCATCGTACGTATTCAGATACACATACCTGTCTGCATCCTGCTGTGCCTGTTTCAGATTTCCCAAAGCAACGTCCACATTTGCTTTCGCCTGGTCATATGCTTCCTGGTAAAGTCGCTGGTCAATTCTATATAATTCCTGTCCTTTTACTACATGGCTGCCTTCTGTAAATGAAATATCAGTGATGTAACCCTGAACTTCAGGACGCAAGTCGACCTGGCTGAGCGCTACTGTGTTGGCAGGATATTTATCATAATAAAATACCGGTTGGGGTTTAACAGTAAAAACATTTACAGGAACCGGAGGATTAACAGGGGCCGGCTTCTGAGTACAGGAAGTTGCTAAAAGCAAAATAAACGAACCCATTAAGTATGTGCTCCCCCAACGGTTGAAAAAAAATCTTATCATGGAAATAATCATTTAATTTTTCACTATTTAACAGCTATATTGCCCATCGCCTTTTCAAGATCTACTTTACTTGATAATACCTGGAACAGAGCATTCAGGTAGCTTATCTCAGAGGAAATCAAATTGGATTCGGCAGTAATTACATTCAAATACGCTACTACCCCCTGCTTATACTGTAAAGAAACAACAACGTACACATCCTTTGCCATCGTAACATTTTCTTTAAGTAAGGTCAGATTGTAAAAATTACCTTTATAATTTGCCAATGCACTGGTGTAATCTGAATAGATGGATGATTTCAGATTTAGTTCAGAATAATTGATATTTTCAGCCTGAAGTTTGGCTTTCTGAATGCTTGCCACCCGCTGAAAACCGGTAAATATAGGAATACTAACAGTAGCCCCTAAATAAGAATAGGGATATACCTGGCTAAGAAGATTTGGCAATGTGTTTGTTTCACACTCGTAATCATAATTATAAAAAGCAGAAACGGTTGGAAGGTATTGGGATTGATAATACCTGATCGTCTGTTTCTGGAGAAACTTAGCTGTTTGAATTTGCTGGTATTCGATTCTCTTTTCATAATTTAATTGCTGCGCTGTATCAAATGTAATTTCCCTTATCATCTGAAGCGTGTCAAAACTTGCAGTGAATTCCTTTTCAGGAGGAAATCCAATTAATTGTTTAAGCGAGGCATACAGGGGTCTCATATTTTCCTCTGTCTGTTTTAACTGCGCTTTTGAATTATTCAAGGATATGGTGGCTTCTTTGTAATCCGTTTTGTCTACAATTCCTCCGACATATTGGTGATAAGTGTCCTTCAGGTTCTTGGTCAGTCTTGCAGTGTCTTCCTTGAGCACCTTAATTTGCTCAACGTTATTCAGCAAACCATAGAATGCCTTACTAACTGTCGCAATTAAATTTATTTTTGTGCTGTCACTGGATTGCTTCGCCTGTTGAACGTAATAATGAGCGCTTTTAGCGGCGAATAAAACATAAGGACTGAATAATGTTTCTGTAGCAGATAATTGAGGTATAAAAGTATAATTAACTCCCGTATGCTCCACCAAAAGAGGACCTTCCGGATCAATAGGATTGGTTATAAATGCAGTAGGTAACTGATAATAATGGATCAGACTGCCGCTTAGATTCAGCTGAGGTATCCACGCCGATAAATTAATTAAATTTGTTTTTTGGGCTATCCGAATGCCCACTGCAGCCTGAAGAACTGCAGGCTGATGCTGCAAGGCATAAACGATGCATTGGTCAAGATTCAGACCTTGAACAGAATCGGTAGTTTTATTTTTCTGGGCATTTAAATTCAAAAAAAGAAAAACCACACTAATCACAACAAGTGAAATCCTCATATACCTTAAAATTAAGTGTTATTATTGACGCGAGAATTAATTTTACCTTAAAACATTCATTGCGATTAATTTTTAGCTTTACATGATAAATTTTACATGAGACCGGTTTTAAAAAAAATATTCAAAATTACCTGTGTTTTCATCCTATTGCTGACAGTCTTTGTCGTTTCAGTGCCTCTTATTTTCAAAGATCAAATTAAAGCAAAACTACTCGAAGAAATTGATCAACAGATCAATGCTAAAATCGATTTCAGAGAGATTGAATTTTCTTCTTTCAAAAATTTTCCTCATTTTTCGGTTATCTTAAAAAATGTATGTGTTACAGGGATAAATGATTTTGAAAAGGATACCTTGGTTTCAGCTACAGAAATTAGTGTATCCTTTAATATTTACCGGCTTGTGAAAGGACATGATTTTGAAATAAATGCTATCCATCTGGAAAATCCGATGATTCATGCGCTTGTGCTGAAAAATGGCAAGGCGAATTACAATATCATGAAGCCTGATACCTCTGTCGTGCCCTCCTCCGGCGAAAGTAAATTTCAGGTGAATATTAACAAATGGTCTG
>Ga0206823_1215_pt1 | contig 11238 bp, 8 predicted proteins | sample Alteio_BWOrgCont_81_FD_152868 | JGI IMG/M metagenome (GOLD analysis project Ga0206823, IMG submission 152868) | Enriched cells from forest soil in Barre Woods Harvard Forest LTER site, Petersham, Massachusetts, United States -... | ecosystem: Environmental > Terrestrial > Soil > Temperate forest > O...
CGCGGCCTTGGGCAGACAGGCGCGAACCCTTCCGTCGGCTGTGTTATCGTGAAAAACGGCGTTGTCATTGGGCATGGGAGAACGGCTGATGGTGGGCGGCCGCATGCGGAAGTGGTGGCGCTGGCTCAAGTTGGAAATTCGGCAAAGGGCGCGGTTATGTATGTCACATTGGAGCCCTGCTGCCATTTCGGAAAATCGCCGCCTTGCACCGAGGCGATAATAAAGGCCGGGATTAGCGAAGTGGTTATCGCCAATATCGACCCTTATGAAGAAGTGGCGGGCAAGGGTGTTGCGGCTCTGGAAGCGGCGGGAATAAAAGTTGTGACCGGAATTTTGGCGGCGGAGGGCGAAGAAACGCATGCGGGATTTTTCAAACGAATCCGCCGGAACCTGCCTTATGTAACATTGAAAATCGCCTCCTCGCTTGATGGCAAAACTGCCCTGCAAAATGGCGAAAGCAAATGGATAACGGGCGAGGAAGCCCGGGATTACGGGCATTTATTGCGCGGGCAAAATGATGCAATCATGACTGGAATCGGCACTATCATTGCCGATAACCCCGAACTCAACTGCCGCCTGCCGGGTTTGCAGAATCGCTCGCCGCTTCGAATTATCATCGATAGTGATTTAAGGATTCCGGCGGAAAGTAAAATAATCACTAGTGCTAAAGATGTGCCGATTATTATTTTTACCAAAGCGGAAACTAAAAGGCCGGAGCTGGAAAAACCAGGTGTTACAATAGAAAAAGCGGAATTATCTCCCGCCGGGCTCGGTATCAAAAAAATCCTGCATCGCCTTGCTGACAAAGGAATTAACCGGCTGATGGTGGAATCCGGCGGCAAGATTGCCGCGTCGCTACTTAAAGAAGAGCTAGTGGATGAAATATGCTGGTTTCAAGGAGCAAAAATTATCGGCGGCGAAGGCCTCCCGGCAATCGCCGCACTCGGAATTAGCCAAATGACGGATATTAAAAAATTCGAACTCTTAGAGACGAAAAAACTGGGTGAGGATTTATTGCTGCGGCTAAAGGCGAAAGCCTAGCTAACACCATAATGATAAAAATAAGTATAAAGAACATCGCTGATGAAATATAGCAGCAGGATTAGCAGAATGGGTGAAAGATCAAGCCCGCCAAGGTCGCCGAGAAGCTTTAATTGCAACCGGCGCAGGGGTTTTAAGGGCGGGTCGGTCAGCTTATGCAAAATTTCCGAAAGCCGCCGTACTAAGGGCTGAAACTGATTCACGATACGGAAATAAATCAACCAGTTCAATATAATCCATATAATAAGCACCCATATATAGATATGGATGACGCTGGCGATGAGATTTATGACCGGGTTAAAGTTCATGGAGGTGATTCTAGCATAAGATTAATTCTTGCCGCAAATATTTAATGCTGGAAATTTTCTATCTGCTATTTTCATTTCCATGATCAGCGCTACGATAAAAATTGAATTCGATGCCGCGAAAAGATTGCTGGGCTTTAACGGCAAATGCGCATTCCTGCATGGTTATAGGCATGCGGTTGAGGCGAGTTTTTCGGCTGAAAACCTAAATGCCGCTGGAATGACTGTCGATTTTTACGCGATAAAGAAATTATTGCAGGATTGGCTGGATGAAAATTGGGATCATAATGTGTTACTGAACCGCGAAGATAAGGGCTTGGGATTCGCCATTGCCAAAATCACCGGCCAGAAAATATTTTACCTCGATGGCAACCCAACGGCAGAAAACCTGGCCGAATATTTATTCAAAAAAATCTGCCCGGAATTGATTAAAGGCTATGAAGGCCTGAAATGCACGCGGCTGCGGCTATATGACAACCCGGGAGCGTGGGTGGAAGTGGAGTAGGATATTATAACCCTCAGAGTATCACCGTCACCGTTCTGCCTTCATCGCTATATTTTATATCCTTAAATATTCTCGCAGCCAGCAGCAGGTGTTTGCCGAAGGGAGTTAGGAGTTTTTCGGGGGTGATTGTGAAATGTGGAGTGGGATTGAAGCCTTTGCCAAGGTCGCTGATGGTTATTTTAGTTTCGCCATTGTCGCTGGTGGTTTTGATAGTTACCGGCTTTGCCGCTTGGCGAAGCCTGGCATCGATGGTTTCCCGGTAACTCCCCTCCTGGTGCAGTTCGGCTTTTATTTCCTGGCTCAAACCCAATACTCCATGCTCTAGGCCGTTTGCCAGAAGCTGATAGATTGCATCCACTACTTTTGCGGGCTCTTTGGCTAATTTGGCGAGCAGCGGTGCGGCATTTTGCGCTTCCTCCAGCGTATGTACTTTATCCGGCGCCGCATCGGCGGAACCAGACCCCAGGGCTTTTTTTAGCTCGCGCTTAACCCGCACTTCCTCAGCCAGCGGGTATAAAAACTGCGCCAGGCGCTTATCGTCATAAGGCTTCCTTAGCACATGAATGATGCCGGATTCCAGCACTTCCGCCAAATCATCGGGCAATACTTTTCCGGTTTGCAGAATGATTATTTTATCCTGGTAAGCCGGGTTATCTTTTATACGTCTGAAAAACTCGAGGCCATTCATCGGCATCATGCGGTCGAGGAAAATTATATCGGTATCCGGATGGCTTTCCATATAGGCAAGCGCCGTGCTGCCGTCATCCGCCTCCGCTGAGTTGATGAACCCCAGCTTTCTCGTTAAATAACGCGCGGCTATTTCGCGGTTGATTTCGTCATCATCCACCGCCAGAACGTGGATATTAGCATAATTTTCACTCGGCATTGGCTTTCCCATAATCGCTTTCCAAAGGAATTATAAAATGAAACGTCGAACCGCCGCCGGGGTTATTCTCGGCCCACACTTTGCCGCCATGCAGCTTGATTAAATCGCGGATAATCGAAAGCCCGATGCCGGTGCCGCCAGCGCCCGTCCGGGTGCGCGAGCTTTGAAAATTCAGCTCGAAGATATCCTCAAGTTCCTTCTCCGGAATGCCGATGCCCTTATCGGCCAGGCTGAAATGCAGGGCCGGAACCTCACCGCGGCGTTTGCAATAGATAGTATCCTTCTTGATGGTGGCGATTAAAGTGCTGCCATTGCCGTAGCGCACGCCATTGGCGAATAAATTGGTGAGTATCTGCAAGATTCTGGTGCGGTCGCATTCGACTTCCAGCCCCTCGGCCAGATCGTTGATTTCCACCGCGACATGGTGCTTGGTAAGGTCATAGCTCATGCCTTCGATGGTGGAATTCACCATATCTCTTATGCTCTCCTTTGAAAGCGAAAGAGTAGCGCCGCCGCGCCCGAGTTTTGACATATCAAGCAGGCTGTGAATTAAATTTTCCAGCCGCCCGGAAGCGTCGAAAACGCGCCTGCGCCAGCCCTTTCTTTCCTCCTCGCTCGCTTCTTCCCAATCTTCATTCATGAACCGGGCATAAACATTTATTTGATGCACCGGCGTGCGAATCTCATGGCTCATATTCGAAAGGAAATCCGACTTTATGCTGATGGCGTTTTCCAGTTCCGCGGTGCGCTGGCGCACTTGGTCTTCAAGGTTAATATCGCGCTCCTCCACTTCCGCCATCATGCCGTTAAAGCCTTCGGTCAAAGTGCCGATTTCGTCATTATAGGATTTCTCGGCGCGCAAATTATAATTCTTTTCCTTTTTCACCTTCTCCACTATTTCCGTCAGTTTCATGATTGGATTGGAAATAATCCCCTGAATTCTGCGCGCGAAAATATAAACACCGATGATTACGAAAAATAGAAGCCCCAAGGTTTCGAGCGCGATATCGCGCATATGCTCGCGCATTTCCCGCAAATCGGAAACCATATAGAGCGAGCCGAGAGGTTTTTCGAGTTGGCCGGCGGCTATTATGCTCTGGTAAGTATAAAGCCGGCTATCCTTGAAATCATATCCGTAATTAAACGGCAATTCCGAAAATTCCGGGCAATCGCCTTTAACTTCATCTGGCGTATATTTCGCCAATAACTCGCCGGAATCGAAATAAACGCAGGCAAGAATCACCGATGGTTTCTCGGCTAAATCCTCCAGGTTTTTTAAGACGGCATTGGCGCTGCCGGTTTTCACGAATTCCATGGTCGGCGCGGTGCGCTTGGCGATAATCTGGCCAAGCAGCATTAATTCGCGCGCTAAAGTTTTTTGCTCTGAGTTATAATTAGTTAGAGAAAATACTAGCGAGAGAACGAGCGAGGCCGATAGTGCCACCAGCACCAGCATCACCATCAGCTTGCGCCGGACCGGAGCATTCAAAAAATAATTTTTTAAGGATTTCAGCATGAAGGTTTAAAGTGCCGAGGTTTTGCAAAATCTTTTGTCACATTAACTTACAATGCTTAATAAATTATTAACATAGTAGCAAAAATTTAGCGGAGGGCCTTGTATCATTTTATCACAACGCGTTGCCGAAATGTGACTGCCATAATAATCCACGGAATTCCTTGTGTTTTCTGGCAATGCGATTAGCTGATAAAGCAATTTCCGAAATTAATAATCACCGATATTCCCCTTAATAATCGCCGATATTCCCTTTAGGCCCGGTTTAGATTGCAACGGTTCCATGTTGAATTTATATTTCTTAAGCGGAGAAGGTTAATGGTTTCCATACAGCTTAAGAGGAAAATTCTGTGAATATCAAGCTTGGTTTTATTGCCGCTTTTTTAAGTTTTTCTACATTATCCTCAACGGTATTTGCCGCTGCAACCAGTTCTCCCGCAGATGATTCCGCACCGGCCGCAACCAGCAGCCAGGAAAAAATCCTAAGCCTGTTCAACCCCACCGAAGTCACCACCGTCTCCAGAAGAAAGGAGGATTCTTTCTCGGCTGCCGCCGCCATTTACGTTATTACCCAGGAAGATATAAAACGCTCCGGCGCCACCAATGTTCCGGAAGCTTTGCGCCTGGCGCCGGGAGTGGATGTGGCAAGGTCCGGCTCGGAGCGCTATGCAGTTTCGATTCGCGGATTCAATGATAATATCGCCAATAAGCTCTTGGTAATGGTCGATGGGCGGACGGTTTATACCCCGACATTCTCCGGCGTTAATTGGGATACGGTAACGCCGCCGCTCGAAGATATCAAACAAATCGAAATCATCCGCGGCCCCGGCGGCACCTTATGGGGCGCCAACGCCGTAAACGGGGTGATTAACATCATTACCGAAGATGCGCAAAATACTCAGGAAAATTTAATTTCCGGAATAGCTGGCACGGAAACTAGAAATATTTATGGACGTAACGGCGGAAAAATTGGGGATGACGCTTTTTACCGCATTTATGCCCAGGCCTTTGATTATAGCCATACCAAAGCGGAAAACGGTGATCATGTAAATGATGCTTGGGATAGGCAGCAAAGCGGGTTCCGTATCGATTGGGGAAAAACCTCGCAGGATAATATAACCGTGCAGGGCGATGTTTATACCGGAACCGATAACCGCACTGCATTCCTGCCGGTTCCCACCCCACCACCTTTTGTAAATCCGACAGTGGATGATGCGAACCTGCATGGTGGCAATATATTAGGCCGCTGGACCCATAGCTATGCCGACGGCGCGCAGACCCAGCTGCAAGTATATTTTGATAATTGGGATAGACTGTTTGATATCTCGGAAGAAAAAGTAAATACGCTGGATTTTGATTTGCAACATAGCTTCCTTGCCGGGGACCGAAATGAAATTACTATGGGAATGGGTTACAGGCTGGTTAACTACGACGAACCGGCGCGGGCTTATTTTCTTTATAATCCCACTCAGGATGACCTTAACCTTTACAGTACTTTCATTCAGGATAAATTCGCTATTATCAGGGATAAGGTATTTTTTACTTTCGGTTCAAAATTCGAGGTGAATGATTTCACCGGATTCGAATATGAGCCAAGCGCCCGCCTTTCCTGGTTGATTGATGAGCGTCAGACTTTATGGGCGGCTATATCACGTGCTGTGAGAACTCCAAGCATTGCTGATGAAACCATCATACAGACGGTTGGTGCGATACCCAATGCTGGCTATGTCGCCCTAGTATCGAATAAGGACTATGGTTCTGAGGATCTTATTGCCCATGAAATCGGATATAGAATCAGGCCGAATAGCGATATTACGATTGATACTACTGCTTTTTATAATAATTATACTAATTTACAAACGCTCGATTTTGGCGCGCCGTTTGGAAACATAGCAGTGCCTTTAGTTGATCATAATTATGGAAAGGCAACAAGTTATGGATTTGAATTAGCTTCCACATGGAAGGTTACTTCAAAATGGCAGCTTACCGGTTCTTATTCTTATATTTTGCTTCACACTTCTTTGGAATCTGGCAGTACTGACACTTCCCTGGCGCAAGATCCAGGAAAATCACCCAAAAACCAGTTCAATATACGCTCGCATTTGAATCTGCCTTATGATACCGAAATGGATAATATGGTTTATTATGTAGATAAGCTGGATTCCATTGATATTCCTGCCTATATCCGGTTCGATTCAAAATTCACATGGCATTGCACGGATAATGTTGAACTCAGCCTGGTAGGGCAAAACTTATTAACCAATGAGCATAGAGAATTTGTCCCTATTCCAGTCCTAGAAGAATCGGAAATCGCAAGAAGCATTTACGCCCAGGCAAAAGTGCGATTCTAATTCCCGACTGCTTACTTGGGAAATAAGTTTCTTGTCGAATGATTAGGATGGTTTAGGTCTGCCGTCGTTAGCAACATTTTTTTCCCATTAAAGGATGGTTTATCTGGAATTTCAATATCAGTGCGGATATGAAAATCGAATCCTAAGGCTGAACAATGCCTTTTATTGAGGCGCGCCTGTATCGGAGGATTAACCGTAAATATATAGTTTATTCCTAGTTCCTGACCTCTATAATCGGACAACCTGATAATTTCCCGCCCTGTATCTCCATGCCGATAATCCTTTAAAAGAGCTACTCGGTCTACTCCCAGATAAGATTTATTTCCAAGATCTAATTCAGGCAATATATTTTTAAGAAGAAAATTTTCCGCCTCGAAAGGTAGAAGGGTATCCGTTCCCAAAAAATGAAATATTAATCTTCCGCCGCCGATTATTTTTTTGCCATGCTTTATTATGATAAATTCTGTATAAGGTTTATCATCATAGGCGTCATGCAATATATCGGCGTTCGGCAAATTAAACTGCTCTAAATAAACTGCATCCCGCACCTTGAAATATTCATTTAAAACCTCTTTCTCGCGTGAGAAGAAGAACTCGATTTCGTCCGGGTGATAGGCGGGTTTATCTAGCAATTGCCGTCTCCACTTCGTTACTAGAAAGGTTATGCCCCCTTAAGCCTTAAGCTTCCGGGTGAAAACAAAGTTTATCCGGCAATGGCCCTTTCCATTTTGTTGGTTTTAGAAAAGAGGATGCTGCCTATGCCGTAGCGGCCGGGCGCGAGAATATTGTTTGGGTCGATGGTTTGTTTAAGCCGCGTCAGCAATTGCCGGTAATCCTCGGAATCGCTCATAATGCCGGTTTTCATGGATTGAATGCCGAGGCGGTAAGGAATCAAACCTTCGGCGTTCAGGCTTTTCGTCATATGCTCGTAGCAGGCCATGGCTTTCGCGTCATGCCCTGGGGCTTCCCTGTCATAGATAATCGCGGCGGTGAAGGCAATGTTGCGCTCGGACATCAGGTTCAGCCCGATATTCGGCTCGAACCCGAATTCCGCATAGCATAACTTAAGCAGATGCAGGGTTTTGGCAACTTCCGGGCCGGAAAATGGCACTGAGGGCGAAACCCAGATAACGCCGCATTTATCGCCATCCAAGTCCATTTTCTCCGGCGCAGGTTTGGCTTTGCGGAAATAGCACATCGCCACCTGGCGGAACATTGGGATGCCGAGATAAAGCGAATTATAATGGAAATGGAGCAGCTCTTTTATATTAATGCCGGTCAGCCAGCGAATGGGAGCGGCAAGCGCAGAGAAAACGCCCGCTCTTTTATCATCGAAAAATATAATCTTATCAACGAAGGGCGAAAGCAGCTCCTTCACTCGTTTTGATCGGGCTTTTCCTATTTCTTTTGTCGCCGCCAATATCGCATCATCGCCGACCCACATGGCGCCGCCTAATTCTTTCCGGCGCACTTCATCCAGATATTCCTCCGGCAGCACCTCATTCGCGCTATAGCGGGCGAAAGGAAATTGCTTTTTCATGGCAAGAATCCGGTAATCATTAGAGATGGTTGCCGTGGTGGTGAGCGTGCCTTCCAGGCGCAAAGTGCGGAGCGCGTCTATCAGCCCCGGCAGTTGCTTTTCATTATTCAGGCGATAAAAAAAGCTTTGGAAATAGCCCGGTTTCGGCAGCAGCCAGAAGGTCATTTTCGTCACGATGCCGAAATTGCTTTGCGTAAATAGCCCGTCCAGGCTTGGCCCCACGCCCCATCTATAAGTGTTTTTCGATTTCGCCTTGGCGAAATGGCCAAACCCGGTATTGATGCATTCGCCCGTCGGCAGCACGATTTCCATGTTGCAGGCATGTTGGAATCTATCGCCATATTGGCCTTTGCCGATGCCGCGCTCCACCGCATTGCCGATAAGGCTGGCCTCCGGCACCGAGCCGATGGAAGGGGCGATGAGCCCGGAATCCTGCTCCTCCAGAAATTTATGCACCTCGGCGAAAGTAACTCCCGGCTCAACCGTTATATAAGCGGAATCCTTATTGAATTCGATAATCCGCCGCATCCGCTTTAAGGATAAAAGCACCGAATTCTCCGGCGCTACCCTGGAGCCATAGCCCCAATTCTTGCCGGCGCTTATAGGATAAAGAGGAATTTTGAATTGATTGGCAATCCGCACGCATTCCTGCACTTCGGCGGTGGTGGCGGGCGAAATAATAGCGTAAGTGGAGGTTTGAGTGGAGAAAGTCGCCTGCCCCGCTGCCTCTAGGCTGCTCGCGGAAACATCGACATTTTCCTTGCCGAGGCTTTGCTGCCATGCAGTTATTGCTTGCGGTAGATGGCCTTTCTGCATTATATATGCCACTTGTGATAGGATTATAACTACGGCCAATGTACTTTATAATAAAGTAATTTGCAAATCTTTATTAAACTTTATATAAGCTCTCGCTTGAAACTACGTTTTTGCCTGAAGATTATGCGCCTTAAAATAGTAAGAATATTTAACCGAAGTATTTGTCAATACAGAGTTTTTAACTGATGCGAAAAGAAAGTTTTATTAGGCGATGCGGCAAGCGGGTGCGTTTCATATTGGGAATATTAACTCTACTTTGGCTATTTATTCCGAATGCTTATGCACAATCTCCGGATGAAGATCAACTCTGGGCGAAATGGATTAATAACCTTATTCCATATTTAAAATGGCCGGTTGCGCACAACCCTTTAGTTGTCTGCACCGTGGGCCGCGGGCATGTGGATGAATTTTTGCGCGCCTCGATAAAAACCGAGGAAGCGGCGGCAGCAAGGCAAGGAAAAAAGCTGACTCCCATTCAGGTGATGCCGCAAACCATGAAATCATCATTTAAGGATTGCAATGTGCTTTATGTGAGCATCTCGGAAACTGACGTGGTGGAAAATATCATCGATAAGCTTAATGATAGGCCGGTGGTGACTGTAAGCGCCATCCCAAGTTTCGCCTTGCGCGGCGGCATGATAGAATTCATGCGCCAGGACGGCAAACCCTTCCGCATCAACTCAAAACAAATTTATCAAACCGGCGTAACCATCAATGCCGATTTGCTGGCAATTTCGGAGAATGTGGGGAATTAGAAGGGCGAGTTATCCCTTAACCCACTTGCCAATCGCCTGTTGGATTGATTCTATCGCAACCGGCTTGGTCAGGTAATCGTTCATTCCGGCGGTCAGGCATTTTTCTTTGTCTTCGGGGCTGGTATTGGCGGTGAGGGCGATTATAGGAACGGGGTTTTGCTGAGCGCGGATTTTGATGGTAGCGGCGAAACCGTCTATTTCCGGCATTTGGCAATCCATCAAGATAATATCGAATTTATTCTCCTCAGTCAGCGCCAGCGCCTCCCTGCCGTCATAAGCTGAAGTTACTTTATGCCCGGCCTTTTGCAGCATTGCTTTGATTAGGGTTTGGTTGGTACGGTTATCCTCAACTAGCAATATACTGCATGCTGGAATCTGCTTGCACTCCTCCGGCGCTTCAGCGCAATTCCCTTCCCGCTCAAAGAGCTTGAAGGGAGCCTCAAACCAGAATGTCGAGCCTTTGCCCGCCCTGCTTTTTGCTCCCACGCTGCCACCCATCAATTCCGCCAGGCTCTTGGTTATATGAAGCCCGAGCCCGCTGCCGCCATAGTGCCGGGCAGTGCTGATGGAGGCCTGCTTGAATTTCTTGAAAAGTTCCGGCAATTTCTCTTCCGGAATGCCGATGCCGCTGTCTTCCACTTCCACCCTAAGCCGCATCCCGTCTTTAATAGCAGAATTCATATACGAAATTATCCTAATAGTCCCGGTTTCGGTAAATTTTGCAGCGTTGCTGACAAAATTTAAGATAATCTGGCGAATGCGTGTCGGGTCACCCATCAGGGTTACATTATTCTCGCCAAAAATCTTTACTTCCAGATTCACCCCGGGTTTCAAGCGAACCCTCATTAATTCCAACACCTGGTTTATGATATCATCCGGCTTAAATGGCATGATTTCAAGCTGGAGGGCCAGCGTTTCCATACGCGCTACATCGAGAAAATCATTAATGGTTTCCATGAGAATTTCAGTAGCCTGGCCGATGGCGCTCAAATAGCCTTTACTCTCACTATCGAATTTTTTACCCCTGGCCAGGGAAAGCGCGCTCTGGATGGTGGTGAGTGGCGTGCGCACTTCATGGCTGATATAGGAAACATATTGGCTGCGCTCGGCATTTTCCTCCTCGGCAATAAGCCGTGCCAGCCTGAGTTCCATTTCATCGATGACGAGCGCCGCCAAAGAAGACAGCACCTTGCCGTCTTCAGCCGTGAATTCGCGCGGCTTGTTATCGATGACGCACAGCGTTCCCATTTTCAGGCCATCCGAGGCAATCAGCGGCGCGCCGGCATAAAACCGGATATGCAATTCGCCGGTGACTAAAGGATTGCCGCGAAACCGCTCATCTTGGCTTGCATCCGGAATCACCAGCGGCTCATCCTGCCAGATGGCATGCGAGCAGAAGGCAAGGTCACGGTCGGTTTCCTTGGCATCCACCCCGATGCAGGATTTGAACCATTGACGGTTTTCATCTATCAGCGAAACTAGAGCAATCGGCAATTTGAACCAGGTAACAGCAAGCTGCGTAATGC
>Ga0206823_1217_pt1 | contig 11235 bp, 5 predicted proteins | sample Alteio_BWOrgCont_81_FD_152868 | JGI IMG/M metagenome (GOLD analysis project Ga0206823, IMG submission 152868) | Enriched cells from forest soil in Barre Woods Harvard Forest LTER site, Petersham, Massachusetts, United States -... | ecosystem: Environmental > Terrestrial > Soil > Temperate forest > O...
CCTCCACGCTGGTTTTTGCGGCGGAGAAGCAGAATTCCGAAACTATGAAGTTTCTCGCGCTGTTTGGCGATGTGTTCGAGAAAGTGCGGGAGGATTATGTTGAGGAAGTTTCCGACCAGAAACTAATCGAAGCGGCGATAAACGGCATGCTGACTTCGCTGGACCCGCATTCCAGCTATTTGAATGAGAAGGCTTTTGCTGATATGCAAGTGCAAACACGCGGCGAATTCGGCGGCCTGGGGATTGAGGTAACCATGGATAACGGCCTGGTGAAAGTGGTTTCGCCGATTGATGATACCCCGGCGGCTAAAGCTGGAATTATGTCCGGCGATTACATCAGCGAGATTGACGGCAAGCCGGTGATGGGCATGAGCCTCAATGAAGCGGTGGAAAAACTGCGCGGCAAGGCGGGCAGCAAAGTGGTTGTCACCATCCTGCGCCAGGGCGATAAGGAGCCGCGCGAAATCACCATGGTGCGCGATGTCATCAAGATTAAATCGGTGCGGGCGCAGAAGGAGGACGATGTTGCCTATCTGCGAGTCACCTCATTCTCGGAGCAGACCGATAAAAACCTGCGCGCGGAATTTGAGAAGATAAAAAAGGATGTCGGGCCGGGCCTAAAGGGCGTGGTGCTGGATTTGCGCAATAATCCCGGCGGGCTGCTTGACCAAGCCATCGGCGTTGCCAATGATTTCCTGGATAAAGGCGAGATTGTTTCAACCCGTGGCCGCATAGCCGATAGCGCAAAACGCTTCGATGCCAAGCCGGATGGTGATATGGCGCGCGGGCTGCCGGTGGTGGTGCTGATAAATGGCGGCTCGGCTTCGGCCTCGGAAATCGTCGCCGGTGCGTTGCAGGACCATAAACGCGCTGTCGTCATGGGCACGAAATCATTCGGCAAGGGTTCGGTGCAAACTGTAATCCCGCTGCCCGGCAATGGTGCAATGCGGCTTACCACTTCGCGTTATTACACGCCATCGGGCCGCTCAATCCAGGCCAAGGGCATCGAGCCGGACATCATAGTGGAGCCGGCCAAGCTTGAGGTCATCAAACAGAAAAACAGCGCCGAGGCGGATTTGATTCGCCATCTTTATAACGAGCAGGAAAAGAAGGAGCAGAAGGATAAAGCAAAGCCGGAAGCCGATAAACCAGCCAAAGCCCCTGATGCTGAAACTCCCGCCGATGACAAACCGGCCAGCGATAAAAAACCTGACACGGAGGAAAAAAGCAAATATGGCGATATCGATAAAAACCTTTATGAAAAGGATTATCAACTGGCCCGGGCCATCGATTTAATCCGCGCCGTCAATGTTTATAATAGCGGGTCGCAGAAAAATCAGCCGGCAGCGCAATAAGGAATTTTAACTAAGATGAAGACCGGCGGAAAATTCTTTTCTACTCTTCTCCGGCTTGCAATATTGCTGCTGCTCATCACGCTCGCCGTATCAAGCTGGACAGCTTATTCGCATTACCGGGATAAGGCGCTGAATTCGGTGGCCGAGCATAAACGGGTGCTGATAGAACTTGCCGCTACCAACGAGGCCGCCCCAGCTGTGCCGGAAGAAACTGCCGCAAAGCCTGAAGAGCCAAATAATGCCGATAATGCCGCTCCGGCAGCCCCAGCCCAGGCGCCTGCCGCTCCAGGCGCGCCGCCTAGCCTGGCTGCAGAGCCTCCTATTCCAAGCCAGGCCGCAGCGCCCGCGCCTGCTGCCGCACCGGGAGTTCCCGTAAGCCCTAAACAACCCGAAGCCCCGGGAGCCGCAAAAGTCGCCATCATCATGACCGGAATGGGCCTTAGCAAATCCTCCACCGTGGAAGCGATGAAGCTGCCGCCTGCCATCTCATTTAGCTTCTCGCCTTATTCGTCTAATTTGAATGAATGGTTCCAGGCGGCAAAAGCCAATGGCAATTCCATATTGCTGGATTTGCCGCTGGAGCCGAATGATTACCCGATAACCGACCCCGGGCCGTATGCGCTGCTCACCTCGCTTACCAAAGAGGAGAATTTGGGCCGCCTGAAAGAGTTACTATCCTTAGCTGATCCGGCATTAACCGGCCTGGTTGCCAGCCGCGATGAAAAATTCAGCTCCTCGGTGGAAAACCTCGCCGCGCTGCTGAATGAGCTGAAAAACCACAGCCTCCGCCTTTATTTCGCTAATAATAACTCCACCAGCCCGGTGCTGGCGCTTTCCAATTCTTTTGACGTGCCGGTTTTTGTCAGCGATGTCATATTGGATGATAAAATAAACGATGCGGCAATAAAGGATAAGCTCGCGGAATTAGAGAAAGCCGCCCTCGCCAAGGGCTCGGCCATCGCCATCGCGCGGCCTTACCCATTGACGGTGAAGGAAGTGGCCAGCTGGATTCAAACCCTGGAGGCCAAGGGAATAAAACTCGTCCCGGCGGCGGAAATTCAAGGCAGCGCGGGCAAGGACAAGCCGTGATGGCAGAGGAAAATACCAGAGTATCCGGGAAATACGCGCATCTTCCTTACCGTATGGGCGTCGGGATGATGCTGGTGAATGATAAAAAACAAATCTTCGTTGCCCGCCGCATCGATACCAAAGCCGAAGCCTGGCAGATGCCGCAAGGCGGAATCGACGGCAATGAAACCCCCGAACAAGCGGCCATGCGCGAACTTGCAGAGGAAACCGGCACCGATAAAGCCAAAATAATAAAATCCGGCACTGATTGGTTTTCCTATGATTTGCCGGACCACCTCGCCGCCAGGCTTTGGCGCGGGCGCTATCGCGGCCAGAAACAAAAATGGTTCCTGATGCAATTCCTAGGCGAAGATTCCGACATTAACCTAGCCACCCCGCACCCAGAATTCGATAGATGGAAATGGGCCTCTCCGGACCAACTGGCAGAGCTAATAGTGCCATTCAAGCGCGAGCTTTACCTAGCGATATTGGCTGAATTTAAAGATTATTTCTTGTAAATTCAATTATTTAGCCGCATTAACCAATAATTAACCTTTTCTCTCTATAATTATTACAACGATAATAGGAGAAGTTTATGGCTATTCCGAAGATAGAAGGCTTTCTGCAAGCAATAAGAGAACAGCCGGAAAATAATGATATCCGCTTGATATTATATGACCTTCTTGAAGATAATGGGTTGCCGCTTCTTACAAAATTCCTGCGTGGAGCGGCGGCGCTCAATAATTTACAAGGAGACGAAAGAGAAAGGCAGATAGCATCGCTAACTACTCTGTTGAGGGAAAATCCGAGCTGGCGGGGTGATAATAATATTAATATCTTTATTCTGCAAATCGACACCCTGCAAATCGACCGCGGGAATAATCCTGTCATTAATATAATAGTAAGAGCTGAAATTCTTGACCAAAACCCCATTTTATTTGTGGATGAGAGAGTTGGGGATATCAGGGCTCGAGATTTGTTACTTCTGCTTGCACCTTATTCATCGGTTAGAGTTAGAGAAGTAGATATGGAAAATATAGAGAATGTCCTTAAAAATTCCGCTAGTGCCGGAATTCTCAATTTGGCCATAAATGAGGATCTTGGGGATGCGGAAGTAAGAATTCTGGCCGCATCGCCGCATCTAGCCGGTCTCACCAGCTTAAACCTTGCGGATAATGGAATCGGCACTGGGGGAGCAGTGGCCCTTGCCGCATCACCGCATCTAACCCGTCTCACTCGCCTTGACGTTGAGTTCAATGACATCGGCTATGTGGGAGCGACAGCCCTTGCCGCATCCCCGCATCTAGCCGGTCTCACCGGCCTTTACATAGGACACAATGGAATTGGTACTGTAGGAGCGGCGGCCCTTGCCACATCTCCGTATCTGGCCCGTCTCACCCACCTTGCCCTCGGGCATAATGAAATCGGTGATGTGGGAGCGGCGGCCCTTGCCACATCTCCGCTTCTAGCCCGTCTCACTCATCTTGATGTTGCGGCCAATGGCCTCGGCGCTGCAGGGGTGGCGACCCTTGCCGCATCACCTTATCTTGCCCAACTCACCAGCCTTAATCTCTGGGGCAACAGACTCAGTGATGCAGGAACGACGACCATTGCCGCATCTCCGCTTCTAGCCCGTCTCACTCATCTTGATGTTGGTGGGAATGGCATCGGCAATACAGGAACGACAGCCCTTGCCGCATCCCCGCATCTAGCCGGTCTCACCGGCCTTTACATAGGACACAATCTAATTGGTACTGTAGGAGCGGCGGCCCTTGCCACATCTCCGTATCTGGCCCGTCTCACCCACCTTGCCCTCGGGTATAATGAAATCGGTGATGCGGGAGCGGCGGCTCTTGCCGCATCCTCGTATCTAACCTGTCTCACCAACCTTGACGTTGAAAGCAATGGAATTGGTACTGAAGGAGCGGTGGCCATTGCCCAATCCTCGCAGCTATCCGGTCTCACTAGTCTTAACGTTGCACGTAATAGACTCAACGAGGCTGGATGGGCGGCGTTGCGTGAGATAAATAACCGCGTATCTGCGGGCGGAGAACGTCTTGAGGTTCATTACAGATCGGATTCACGCAGGCTGGAGGAGGATGAGCCCCAAAAAGTTCGCTCTTGGCAAAGAAGGGTGGTGGATGAGACAAATAAAGGGGCTCCCGATCCTACCGGCATGTTTCCGCAAATTTAGGCCTATCTACCCATCTCATAAAGCCAGGGTTATTCAGCTCTGGTATTTTGCCTTACGACTCAACTGCATGATAGACCCGTAACAAAAAAGCGTACGTACGCTTTTTTGGAAGGGATTTATCTGTATGTACGTACGTTTTCTGTGCCCCATCATGAAGCTTGACCTATAGCCCGGCCCCGCTCTATAGCTGTTACAGGCTGCAAATCAGCCTTCCCGAATCAAATGCCCAAAACCTTCAAGAAACCCGAAAAACAAAAATCCGTGCTCTGCATTCTCGGCATGCATAGGAGCGGGACTTCGCTGGTGGCGCGTATATGCAACCTGCTTGGGATAGAGATGGGCAGTGATTTTCTGGCCGCCAATAAGGATAATGAAAAAGGTTTCTGGGAGCATCGGCGGGTGGTGGAGCTGCATGAGGAATTGCTCCGCGATATCGGCTCCAGCTGGGATGATACGAGGCTACTGCCGGATAAATGGTGGCTTGGAGAAAAAATAAAACCCTATCGGCTGAGAATCCGGGAAATTATCGACCAGGATTTTGGAAGTGTGAAATTATGGGGCATAAAAGACCCGCGCATGGTGCCGCTTCTGCCGCTCTGGCTGGAGATTTTCACCGAAATGGAAATTACTCCGCTATTTCTGATAGCCTGGCGGGAGCCCGCAAATGTGGCGCTCTCCTTAAATAAACGCGATGTCTTTTCGCCGGAAAAATCCCTGCTGTTGTGGACAATGCATAATCTTGAGGCCGAAAAATGGACACGCGGCAAAATCAGGGTTTTCCTGCAATATGATAAAGTGATGGAAAATTGGCGCGCCGAATTCTCGCGCGTTGCCACTATGCTTGGCCTCACTTGGCCGAAGCCGCAAAAAGCGGAAATCGATGCCCTGATTTCTCCGGAACTTCGCCATCATTCGGGAAAAACTCTCGAAACAACGAGCCGGAATATTGAAGTCTGGGCGGAAAAAACTGCGGGTGCCCTGGCCTTACTCTCTCATGCGGAATCGGCAGAAGCTTTCTCCATGCTGGATGCCATTTATGAAGAAATCGCCCGGCAGAATGAAAACTCCCGCGAATTCACCTCATTATGGTATGGCGAAGCGCTGCGCCTGCGCAAGGAGCTGCATGATTCCCATACAATGGCGCATAAAAAAAATCTGACTATCAGGCAACTTGGCACCGAGCTGCATGAGAGCAATCTCGCCTTGATAAAAATTAATGATGAGGTGGTGTCTTTAAGCAAAAAAAATACCGAATTATATGAGGCTATCGAAGCGTTGGACCGCGAGATTCGGTTGATTATCTCCTCGCTTTCCTGGCGCATCACAGGGCCGCTTAGAACATTAATGCGCATCTGGCTGGAATGGAGGTTCATGGTATCTCCCAGCGCCTACATGAATGCCTACAGAATTTTCCGCAATTTCGGAATTTCGGCGCTCATCACCAGAATCCGCCACCGGATTTATTTGAGCAAGGACCAAATCGGCGCCAAGGAAATGGACTATCAGGAATGGATCGCGAGATATGATACTTTGACGCCGGAAAAACGGGAAAAAATTCTCCTCAATATAAAAAATATGGCGAACAAACCACTGATTTCGGTGGTGATGCCGGTTTATAATGTGGAGGAAGCCTGGCTTAGCGCCGCCATTGAATCGGTGCTGGATCAGCTTTACCCGTATTTCGAATTATGCATCGCCGATGATTGCTCCAGCCAGCCGCATGTGAGAAAATTACTTGAGCATTATGCGGCGAAGGATTCCAGGGTGAAACTGGTATTTCGCCAGGAAAACGGCCATATATCCGAAGCTTCGAATAGTGCTTTAGCCTTAGCGCGCGGCGAATTCGTAGCGCTGATGGACCATGATGATTTATTGCCCGCGCATGCTTTATATCATGTCGCCCGGGAAATTAATGCTCACCCGGATGTTGAACTCCTTTACAGCGATGAAGATAAAATAGATATTACCGGCCAGCGTTATAGCCCATATTTCAAGGGCGATTTCGATATAGATGGGCTTTTCGCGCGCAATACTTTCAGCCATCTCGGGGTTTATAGGCGCGAGTTACTGGAAAAAATCGGCGGTTTCAGAAAAGGTTTCGAAGGCAGCCAGGATTATGATTTGCTGCTGCGCTGCCTGCTTCATAGTGCCCCAAAAAAAGTCCGCCATATTCCGCATATCCTCTATCACTGGCGCGCCATTTCCGGCTCCACCGCCGTCATCGAAACTAATAAAAATTATGCGCTGGAGGCCGGAAGAAAAGCGCTTGCCGAATATTTCGCCGCCATTGGAGAGAACGTAAAAATCGAGGACGGAATGCTGCTCGGTTTCAACCGCATCGTCCGGCCCCTTGGCCGTGAGCCGAAAGCCGCAATCATCATCCCAACCCGCAACGGCTATCATCTACTCAAGAAATGCATCGAGAGCATAAAAGCGAAAACCGAATATAAGAATTATGAGATTATCATAATCGATAACCAGTCGGATGATGAAGCGGCAAAGGAATATTTCAAAGCGCTGGAAACAGAGGGGACGGCTAGGATTATTCATTATGACGCGCCGTTTAATTATTCGGCCATCAATAATATGGCGGCGCAAAAAACAATCGCCGAAATATTGGTGTTCATGAATAACGATATCGAAATCATCAGCTCCGGCTGGCTCGGGGAAATGGCTGCCCAGGCGTTACGGGGGGATATCGGCGCCGTCGGCGCGAAATTATATTATCCGAATGATACCATCCAGCATGCCGGGGTGATGACGGGTTTCGGGGCAAAAATTGACCCGGTCGCCGGGCATCTTTTCCACACATTGCCGCGCAAACACCCCGGCTATTTCGGGCGGCTTACCATGGTGCAATCACTCTCCGCCGTCACCGCCGCACTCATGGTGATGCGAAAAGAAGTATTCGAGGAAATCGGCGGCTTTGACGAAACCCACCTCACTGTCGCCTTCAATGATGTCGATTTATGCCTGCGCATCGCCGAGAAAGGCTATCGCATCCTCTGGACGCCCTATGCCGAAGCCTATCACCACGAATCCGCCACCCGCGGCAGCGATTTGGCCCGGGACAAAATCGAGCGCTTCAAAAAAGAAATCGCTTATATGCGCAAAAGATGGGGCAAAACTCTGGATAATGACCCCTATTACAACCCCAATCTCGATATAGAATGGGGTAATTTCACCCTGGCTTTCGCCAAACAGAAGCTAAAGGAAATCGAAGTTCTTGCCAAAGCCCTGAATCAAGGCCGGGATGTGGTGAAATCGGAGCTGGAAACCAATAAAAAGGCGATTGAAGCGCGCAAAACCTCCGCACGCATTCATAACCCGGCAATTAAGCAGAAGGTTGAGGCTATCAGCGAAAGCATGATTAACCGCAAAAGCCCCTTTGCCAAGCGCAAACAGGTACAAAACCAGGCGCTCGGACTGCCATTACTGCCAACCACTACTATCGGCTCATTCCCACAAACTCAAGAAGTCCGCGCCGCGCGGGCTGATTTCAAGAAGGGCAAATTATCCGAAAGCCAATATAACGAGTTCTTAAGGAAAGAAACCGAGAAGGCGGTGCGCTATCAGGAAAATGCCGGGATTGACGTGCTGGTGCATGGCGAATTCGAGCGTAATGACATGGTCGAATATTTTGGCGAGCAGCTGCAAGGTTTCGCCTTCACCCAAAATGGCTGGGTGCAAAGCTATGGCTCGCGCTGCGTGAAGCCGCCGATTATTTTCGGCGATGTTTCCCGTAAAGGCCCGATGACGGTAGAATGGAGCAAATATGCGCAAAGCCTCACCAAAAAACTGATGAAAGGAATGCTTACCGGCCCGGTAACCATCCTGCAATGGAGCTTCGTGCGCGATGACCAGCCGCGCGAATTCACCTGCAAACAGATTGCACTGGCGATTCGTGATGAAGTTTCCGATTTGGAGAAAGCCGGAATCAAGGTCATCCAAATCGACGAACCGGCCATCCGCGAAGGCCTGCCGCTGCATAAGGCCGATTGGAAAAGTTACCTAAAATGGGCAGTCGATTCGTTCCGGCTTTCGGCTTCCAGTGTTAAAGACGAAACGCAGATTCACACCCATATGTGCTATTCGGAATTCAACGATATCATCGGCTCGGTCGCCGATATGGATGCCGATGTGATTTCGATTGAAACTTCACGCTCGCAAATGGAGCTGCTGGATGCTTTCGTCAATTTCAAATACCCAAATGAAATCGGGCCCGGCGTTTACGATATCCACACCCAGCGCATCCCGAGCCAGGGCGAAATCGAAGGCCTGCTCCGCAAAGCCCTAAAGGTTCTCTCCGCCGACCAAATCTGGGTCAACCCCGATTGCGGCCTAAAAACCCGTGGCTGGAAGGAAGTGGAACCGGCATTGGAAGCGATGGTTGCGGGTGCAAGGCACCTGCGTGGGGAGCTCGCTGGCGGGAAAAAGGCGACGGCTTAGATAGTGTCATCCCCGCTTTAAGCGGGGATCGCTTCGTCCGGCATTTCGTATTGCTGATAGGAGCGATCCCCGGTCAAGCCGGGGATGACAACAAATGTGAACTAAAGAATCAAACCACCGCTTCCGCTTTGGAAAACTCCGCCTGCCACATTTTTTCCAGGTTATAGAATTTGCGGATTTCCGGCTTGAAGATGTGGATGATGACATAAGGGTTATCCACCAGCACCCAGTCGCATTCCGGGAAGCCTTCGGGAGCGGCTGGCTCATAGCCTTTTTCCTTCATATGCTCGGTCAGCTTATCGGCGATGGAGCCCACATGGCGGCCGGAAGTGCCGCTCGCAATTACCATATAATCGGCTAAATCGCTTTTACCATGGAGGTCAATGGTTACGATATCCAGGGCTTTGCTGGCGTCAAGGGAGGTTTCGATGATTTTAAGGAGGGTTTCGGATTTCTTCGGATTAGCGTTTTTCTTTCTCAATTTTTTTGTCTTTCCCCTTTTAATTATAGATTTTCAGGCTACAGGAAAATTTACTGCTACCTTACTTAATATATAACAAATTCCTAATGTTTCGTCAATAATTTACGAAATAGCAGAAGATGGTGATGAGGGTAAGGGTGCTGGAAATTAAAGTCTATTAATCAATGACTTTCCCGTCATTTCCTCCGGCGCTTCCAATCCCATTATTTCGAGAATGGTTGGAGCGATATCGGACAGGGTACCGCCAGAGAGCCTGATTTTCCTATCCAGGCCATAGATTATACAAGGCACCGGATTCAGCGTATGCTGAGTGTGGCTGGTTTTATTTTCCGTATCATACATTTGCTCGGCATTGCCGTGGTCAGCGGTAATCAGCATGGCGCCGCCGCAATCATCCAGCGCCGCGGCGATGTGCCCGAGGGATTTATCCACCGTTTCCACCGCGGCTTTTGCCGCCGCCAAATCCCCCGTATGGCCGACCATATCGGTATTAGCGAAATTAGCGATTATTATATCGAATTTCCCCGAATCAATTGCGGCCACCAATTCGCGGGTGAGTTCCGGGGCGCTCATTTCGGGCTTGAGGTCGTAAGTTGCAACCTTCGGAGAGGGAACTAAAACTCGCTCTTCACCGGGAAATTTTTCTTCTCTGCCGCCGCTGAAAAAGAATGTTACATGCGCATATTTTTCCGTCTCGGCGATGCGCAGCTGCTTAAGGCCCGCTTCCGCTATTACTTCCGGGAGAATATTTTTCGGGGTTTCATTGGTAAATAGGCACGGCATAACCCCGTCGAGGGTTTCGGAATAGCTGACCATTCCAAGCCGGGCGGAAAAATTTATGATTTTTTTTCTTGGGGAAGCGCTGAAATCCTTCAAAGTCAGCGCTTCCATTATTTCACGCGCGCGGTCAGCCCGGAAATTGGCGATGATGACGCCATCGCCATCTTTTGCCCCGCCATATTGGCCGATTACCGAGGGAATAATAAATTCATCATTCCGGTTTTCATGGTAACTATCCTTAATCGCCGCTTCCGCCGTGGCCTTATGCACGCCCTCCCCGGCAACGATTACATTATAAGCCAGCATCACCCTATCCCAGCGCTTATCGCGATCCATCGCATAATAGCGCCCGGAGACGGTGGCGATTTTTATCAAATCATTTCCTTGGCTATCGAATTCCAGCTTTTCCAGGAAGGCAAGAGCGCTTTGTGGCGGCGTATCCCGCCCATCGGTGAAAGCATGCAGCAACACATTAACGCCGCCCGCAGCGATGATTCGCGCCAGCGCAGTTATATGGTCAATATGAGCATGCACCCCGCCATCCGAACATAAGCCCAGCAAATGGCAGCGGCCATTACCTGCCTTGATTTTTTCAATGAACCGCAATAGCTCCGGATTCTTTTGAAGCGTGCCATCCTTAATCGCGCGGTCAATGCGTGGCAAATCCTGCAGCATTACGCGGCCGGAGCCGATTGCCATATGCCCGACCTCGGAATTTCCCATCTGCCCCGAAGGCAGGCCGACACTTTCTCCGGAAGTTTCAAGGAGAGAATGCGGGCATTCCTTCATGAATCTATCGAAATTCGGAGTATGCGAATTGGCAATCGCATTATCGGCGCTGTTTTTTCCAACACCCCAGCCATCCAATATGCATAGGACGAATGGCTTCGGGCGGGCGGATTTTTTGG
>Ga0206823_1220_pt1 | contig 10965 bp, 8 predicted proteins | sample Alteio_BWOrgCont_81_FD_152868 | JGI IMG/M metagenome (GOLD analysis project Ga0206823, IMG submission 152868) | Enriched cells from forest soil in Barre Woods Harvard Forest LTER site, Petersham, Massachusetts, United States -... | ecosystem: Environmental > Terrestrial > Soil > Temperate forest > O...
CAACACCGCCACCTCGAACTGGATATTGTTGCAAAAAAGGATAATTTATTAGTAATTATTGAAGTCAAAACCGGTCGCAACACTGATTTTGGAGAACCACAAGAGTGGGTAAACCGAAAAAAACAAATGCATATCATCCGGGCAGCGAATGCCTATATCACAGAACACAACATCCGGACAGAGACCCGATTCGACATCATCGCGATCGTATTGAATAACGGTAACACACAAATTACCCACATGGAAGATGCATTCACTGCGGTTGGCTGACGAATAACTACCTTTGCATTATGAAACCTGAATTCAATAAAAATAAACCTTTCAGAAAATCGGCTGGCAAGGGATTTAAAAAACCTTTTAATCCGAATAAAGACCTTGAAAATGCCGAGGGAAGCTTTTCGGAAAGAAAAAGAAACAATCTCTTAGAAGAAAAAAGAAAAGCTCCTTTCGAAAAGGGGAAGCCTCCTTACGAAAAAAGAAAACCTCCCTTTGAAAAAGGAAAATCTTTCGAAAAAAGAAAAGCTCCTTTTGAAAAAGAAAAACCTCCTTACGAAAAAAGAAAACCTCCCTTTGAAAAGGGAAAACCTTCTTTTGAAAAAGAAAAATCTTCTTTTGAAACAAGGAAATATCCTTTTAAAAGGGACTCTTATACTAAAACAAAGGATCCGGATCAAGGTTTTAATAAGACCGGGGAGAAAAAATCAGAATCCACTTTCAGAAGAAAAAAAACAGAACGCAGCAAGGGTTACAGGAAACTTACTGAACAGAGACAAACAATCAGCGATGGGCTCATCCGGCTGAATAAATACATTTCGAATGCCGGAATCTGCAGTCGCAGAGAGGCTGATGAGTTGATCAAGGCCGGTGTTGTTAAGGTAAACGGAAAAATAATTACGGAAATGGGTTATAAAGTAAAACCCGATGATGTGATAAACTACGGAGGAGAAACACTGCGCAAAGAAAAACTCGTCTATGTTTTGCTTAACAAGCCAAAAGATTTTATCACCACGCTGGATGATCCGGGAAAAAGAAAAACCGTTTATGACCTGATTAAAAATGCGTGCAGGGAACGGATTTATCCTGTTGGCAGGCTTGACCGGAATACAACGGGAGTCTTGCTCCTTACCAACGACGGAGACCTGACAAAAAAATTAACGCATCCCAAACATGGAATTAAGAAAATTTACCAGGTTACCCTGGATAAACCACTCGGCAGACCAGATCTGGAAGAAATTTCTAAAAATGGCGTTACACTTGATGACGGACATATTTTACCTGACACCATTCAATATTCAGGGGATGGAAGTAATAAGAAAGAAATCGGCCTTGAAATACACAGTGGACGAAATCGCATCGTGAGGAGGTTATTTGAACAACTGGGTTATGAAGTAGTGAAACTTGACCGGGTGGTATTTGCAGGTCTGACCAAAAAAGACCTGCCCCGCGGCAACTGGAGGTTGCTCACAGAACAGGAAGTTGGATTTTTAAAAATGCTTACCTGATTTGCTCAGAATTTCACCTGATCTGCTCAGAAATAATAACTGATGCTCCCCTTGACTAGTCTGGGAGCACCGGGTGTAAAACAAAGCTGATCTATTCCTGAAACCGGCTCTCCGGGCAATCTTGTTAAGGTATCAAACTGAGCTTCATTCCAAAGCACGTTAAAAATATTTTCTACGGTAAAGCCTAATTCATATTTTTTGATCCTGTATTTCACCACCGCATCCATCAGGAAATAGCCAAGTGCCACAACGGAATTGTCATTGTTAGCCGGTCTGCTGTCGATGTACCTGTAACGCAGACTTGCGCTGAAACCATTCCTTCTGAACGTTAAGCCTGCCACACTTGTTAAGGTTGGGGCAAGGGGAATGTAGTTCTGTCCTTCAGGCAGATTCGTATACCTTCCGTGACTGTAATTCAAGTCAGCATCGAAATACAGCATTTTATTGATCTGATAGCGGATGGATAAATCAGCTCCATACCTCTGTGTAGGGCCATTTATAACCTCTTCCGGCACATCCTGATCCAGAGTCAGTTCATTTTGCAGGTGAATTCCCCACAACACCGCATTAATGATCATGCTCCGGAAAGGTTTAAAAGTGCTTCCAATCTCATAACCGGTTGCGGTTGGCAAGGTAGTTATATTCGGGTTGACGACCACTGCCCTTGCATCGTTTGAGTGAAATCCATTTCCAAAACGCGCAAAAAACTGCACATTGGGATTCAGATTATAAAACAAATTTAATTTAGGGCTGATTTTACCCTGGGTGTTTTTGCCATCAGCGGTATCGTGGATCCCTCCTCTTATGTCGTTATAGCTCATATAAAATACGTCCGCCCTCAATCCTGCATTAAGAACCAGCTTAGTGCTCAGGTGGTATGTTTCATCTATATACACGCCGGCATTCTGTTCATATAAATTACCTATGGAAACCGTATCCAGAATAAGTCTGTCTTGCTGATGCCGCAAAGATAATTGCCCTGCATCCAGCCGGGTGGTAAGTCCGATCACTGTTTTCAGATTCCTGCCATTCAGATCTCTGTTAACTTCATACGATCCATTATAACCGGCAATATTGCGGCCTTTATCCCGCTGGTTGATACCATCCCCATGCACAGAGTCTCTGAGAAAAAAAGTGAAGTCGGTAAACAGGTTAAGCTGATAATAGGAATAATAAACCTGGTTTTTCAGGATAGTGCCATTGTCCAGGTATGTTTTCAGGATTACATTGGCATTGGTTCGGTCTGTCTGTCCCCCTTCACTGGGGTCCAGCTGCCCCCAACGGGTGATAAGGCCCTCTGTGATTGCCCTTACAGGAATCTGACCAGAACCATTCCAGGTTGTGTTAAAATAAGAACCTTCAACAGTAAGTGAAGTACGCTGAGACAATTGTCCAAAATACTTTCCAAATATGCTGGAGCGATCGTAATCCTGAGGGTGAACGAAATAAGAAGCTGCATTGTATGCCTGCTCAATACTTATGTATGCACTTTCCTTATAGTTTGAAAACAAATGTTGGTCTTTTCCGAGAAGATTCAATACCCCCATGACCCGGTCGTATCCGTAATTTCCATATTCTACTTTAAAGATATTTTCAACAAAATTTTTTGTAGAAAAATCCGCCGCTCCCGCTGTAGCAAAATCACCGAACCTCGTTGTATAGGTTCCCTTAAAAACATCCAACTGGTCAATTGTTTCCGGAATCATAAAATGCGAATCTGCATATCCCTGTCCATGGGCATGAGAAGGCATATTGACCGGAATTCCATCCCAAAAAACGGCAAAATCAGTTCCATGATCTGCATCAAATCCCCGTAAAAATATTTGTTCCGCCTTACCTCCTCCCTGGTGTTGAGCCAGAAAAAGACCAGGAACCAGGCGCATCAGGTCCTGTGCTGTACTAACCGGACGCATCAGAAGGTCCATGCCGTTAATCGTATTCAGTGTCTGGCCAATATCCTTTGATGCGGTGACACTCACTTCAGACAAGATCTGAGAGCTGGGCTTTAGCCTGACAACGATATCGATCTTTTTAATTTCATCGTCTTTCAAATCAATTTTCATTGTTTTTTTCTCATAGCCCAGACAGGTAAATGTGATCAGGTAGTGACCTTCCTCAAGATTTGAAAATTTAAAATTTCCCGACTCATCCGAAGAGGTAGTTTTTTTTAATTCATTTCGTTCCAGCAAAATGCCTACATATGGAATAGGAATCGACATTGAATCCGTTATAGTTCCTTTAAGAATCCCTTCGTGAGCAGTCGCTAAAAAAGAGATCAGACTCAAAAGGAAGCAACTGAAAAAGCGAATCATATACTGGTCGTTTGTTTTCATTTTTAGACAATAGGGTAAAAGTTATGTTATTTTAATACAATCGGCTGTGTATGAAATCATCCTTTGATTTCATACAGCCCTATTGAATTATGAAAGTGGCAATAAGAATTCCAGAATTGAAATTCTTCTCAGACAAATTTTAGTATCAGCAGTACTGAGGGGGAGGAGAATCCTTTCCAGGGAAAAAATGAACAAGATTTACCTTCGTCTTTGGATAATTATGCGCCTGATTCGTTTTCAGGTACAATTGTGAAAGATCTGCAACACCCAAGTGTAAAGCAAGGGTTTCATCCGAAGTCAGAGATCCTGCTTTTCTATTGGATGAATCTTCATTCGAAGCGGTTTTTAACTCATTATGCAAATGATATTTCCCATTTTCATAATGCACCGTGGCCAGGTGTTGCATTTTCCAGAATGTATGGGCCAGGAGGTCGTTAACCAAGGGGGCAATCGGTTTAAGAAATGCCAGGCTGTAAAGAGCAAGTAATAAACAAGAGATGAATTTTTTTTTCATTGCTTTGAACCTTCCTCCGTCTTTTACCAAATGTCTAATTTACGTAAAAATCACACTTCCGGATTCATGAATAATTCCCAGTTCCTTGTTTTCAACCGGGAAAAAAAACCCGCTGAATGGTCCAGAAAAATGCAATAGCCGCAATAAGCCCCGAAATGGGGAAAACAATCCGGCTTCTGTACCATTCTTTCTCCCCAAACCATTTTCCTATGATAAACCAAGCCAGTAAAATAATGGTTATTTGTCCGAGTTCTACTCCTACATTAAACGTAATCAAGGAAGTAAAGAACTGATTTCTCGGCAATCCAAGCTCACTTAAGGCACTGGCGAATCCCAGTCCATGAATCAGTCCAAAGGCAAACACAACCATTACACGGGTGGGTCGCAATTTTTGTGTGATCATATTTTCTATGGCCACAAATAGGATGGAAAGCGCAATCAGTGGTTCAATAAAATATCCGGGAGGATTCACCAGGCCATACATGGCCAGACCAAGGGTAATGGTGTGTGCTACAGTAAAAGCAGTTGCCTGGAAAATAATTGGTTTTAAACGTGGGTTCAGCAAAAAAAGACTCAGAATAAACAGGATATGGTCAAAACCCAGCGGAATAATATGGGTAAACCCGAGCTTTAAATAGATCAGCATGGCATCTGTGCGCGAAATATCTTTCAGCTGATCAGTAACAACATGCCCTAAAATCATTCTTTAATTAGTTAGCTTTTTGCTAAAACCCGATTCGCTTCATTCTTCAGATCGATGTCCAGAAATGGATTCAATGCTGTGGACTCTTTTATCAGATCTTCCCCTTTTTGATTATCTCCTGCTTTTATTTTAATTAATCCCGCACGGCAAAGCAAAACAGGATTCTTCGAATTTGTTCTCAGGGCCTTGTCGATCAGTTTGCTTGCATCTGCAAATTCACCCCTTTTATAATGGACCCAGGCTAGTGCTTCGCAGATATCAATGTTATCAGGTCTTCTGTTATATTCTATTAATGCATGTTTCAAGGCATTATCCAGATCAGGCAATTTAAGGTAGGCGTAGGCCAGCTCTTTATCAGCATAATGCCCATGATTGTTCTGACTTTCACTTCCGGCATTGGCACCTAACTGTTCAATCACGTCCTCAGCAGATTTTTTTGCTTTATCGGGTTCATTGTTTAAGCGATACAAATCGGTCAGTTCATCTGCAAAGGAATATTCAATAATCAGGCTTTTTGCCTTTTCAAAATAACGGATGGCCTCCGTGTAATTTTGTTTCGATTTTGCAATTCTTCCCAAGCCGGCAATGGCAAATGCATAATCCGGACGTTCAACGAGGGCTTGTTCATACTGCATCTTAGCGCTGTCCGGTTTTCCTGAATACTCATAAAGGTGTCCTAGGATCACCCGTGCCCATTCTGTTTGTTCCAGACCCGGATAGCCTGCCGATACTGCAAGCTTCATGGCTGATATAGCTCCAGGCATGTCACCATATATTTCCCTTAAGTAAGAAACCCGGGAGTAAGAGCGGATATCAGGTCTGGTAGAAACCATTTTATCCGACATTTTCACAGCCTCATCGTAATTGCCAAGCTCAACGTTGCCATCACATAGAATGCCATAGATAAATGCGCTGTAGGGGTTAAGAGGAACTGCCTTTTTGCCTATTTCAAGTCCATCTGCAAAATGATGTTGCGATAAAAGCACAGCAGCCTTTAAAGAAAGGGCATCAAAATTATTTGGATCCTTCTTCAAAACAGCATCCACAATTTCAATTGCTGCTTTATCATAATAAGCATGATCACCTGTTACATGTGATTCCTGAACATAGGCCATAGCCAGGTTAACCATAGATTTCATGTCATTGGGGTTGTCCTTTATCTTGGCCAACAAACCCTGTATAGCTTGTTTTGCATTCAGCCACTCCGAGGATAATCCAATATTCCCCTGACGTTCTTTAAACCCGGGAACTTTTGGTCGATCCTTGGAAAAGATCAGAATAAGGAGGAACAATAATCCTGTAACAAAAATTAAAATGGGATAGGCATATTTTTTCATAAGGCCGATTTTATTTAAAAAAACGGGCACCCTAAAAGTGCCCGTTTTAAAATTAATAAATTCCAGTAATATAAGCAGTCCTATTTCTGCACCAGAATCTTAAGAGATTGAACAGAAGTTGCACCATTTGTCAGATTAGCAACGTAAACTCCATTGTTCAAATTGGAATTGCTAAAATTACATTCATAGTTACCAGCCTGTTTAAAGCCTTTCACTACATTGGCAATTAATTTACCAGTCATATCATACACATCAATGCTTATGTATGAATCTTCGGACAATCTGTATCGGAAGGTAGTCTGATTAGTAAATGGATTAGGGTAGTTCATCATAGAAACAGCAGGAACGGCAATGTTCAACTGTGAAATTCCATTAATTATGACACCACCTATATCAATAGGTCCACCACATCTGCCAAATCCGCTCCAAGGAGCCTGAACATATGGGAAAGCCGTTTTTAAAAGGGTATCATTTGCTGTTATTCCAGCCGAATAACCCAACACACCCAGTAAGTCAGGTGATGTTGCAGGTTGTCCGATTGGACGGTCGTCGTACCACAATCCCACTGCTGCCAATGCAACTCCTCCGACTGCTTGTAATTCAATGGTGACAACATCATCTTCCAAACGTCTGCCATTAGGGAAACCATCCATGTTGGGTATGTTTTGCAATGCACTTGACTTATTGAACCTTGCATCCGTTAGTCCTAATACAGCTGCGTGTATGATCCCAAGAGTGCTGAAGTCAGCAGAATTTCTGGGGGTAACAGGTACTGCCATATTTAAACGCAACATGTCTCCTCCAACTGCTCCCGGAGTTGCACTTGCATTCACAAGGAAGTTATTGATAAACGGTTTACCGGCTGTTAATGGATCGCCATCTGTCTTTCCGGTAGCTAACTGATAGGGAGCCAGGTTAGGAACACCTGTATGGAATATTGGTAATAAATCCACTGAACGGGGTCTTGTTGGTTGCAACAAATAAGGACCAAAAGCATTTGCAGCCAAGGCAGTACCATTGACGGCAGAATTGTTTCTGATCACATACAAACCCTGATGGTTATTCCTGAAACTAACTTTTCCAAGAACGGTTGCAGAAGAATCCTGAATCTTCAATGCTGCAAATGCAGGTACAACACCTCCATATAACGTAGGGTCCATGTATAAAGCCAATTCAGGATTACAGAAATAGGCATCCATTGCAGTATCCTCACTATAAGGAGTCAATGAATTCCATCTGTCTTTTTTACCGATTGGAATAACAGCTTCATTGGTCAAAGGCATACCAAGACGGGATACCTGAACATAAGGGCCAGAATCAGCATATCCTCCACCGGAAGCATTTAAAGTCCTTACTGAAGGTCTGCTTGCGGATGCCCATACACCGATAACATAATTCGCATCGAGAATGTTGCTAGCCTGTGAAACAGTCTTTCCAGCAAATTGTAATGTTGTAATAGGAATTCTAATTACAATACTGTGAACATTTTTATGATAAAGACCAAATCTGGGTCCTGCATTTCCAGTTCCACCCGCCCTTGTTTGTCCAAGGTCAAAAATACCACCCAGGTCAACAAAGAAAGGATCATCCGCTGGTCCGCAATAAATTGTTTCTCCACCTCCACCGGAAGCAGTTTCTGTATCCGTTGTAATCAAGGCATCATAATCAGAAACACCTAAACCAACAGGTCCGGAAATAGAACGTGGGCCAATGTTGGGCGGAGGAACGATTCCACCTGTAACAATGGGGGTAAATGTGTTACCACCATCCGTGCTCTTAAAAGCTGTATAGGTAGTGTACAGATTTTGTTGATCCTTACCTGTATTTCTGATGTTGAAAAAGGTAGTCGAATCCTGGTTTACTTTGCTGAAAACAAAACGGTAGGTAATGTCATCAACTGGTTTGGTGTTGGCAGGATTGCCATTTTTAATGTGAATTTCGTAATTAATGTTTGTACCAAAAGAGGCAAAATTAGGACCACCCTGAGGTAACTCAAAGGGAATGTAATTTGCAATAATGGTAACTGTGCTTGTATCATCCGGACTTCTGAATGCATACAAATCGGTATTATCAGCCAATGGGTCATTGGAAATAAGCGGGGCTTCACGATGGCTGGAAGCTTCCGCAGCGGAGTGTTTAGCATCCCAGATACCATATCCAATTGCCATGGCGCAAATGCAGGTTAGTGGTAATGCGGCTTTGGTAAGTTTTTTCATTTTTTATTTTTTAATATTAATTTTTTCCCTTCAGATTGCTGTTGCCCAGTGATGCAATATACGTTATTTTTAATCCTACGGATTTTAATACCCCTTTTTTTCTTTTATTATTAATCCAGGGCTTAGTGGCGCTTCTTTTTTTTAAAACAAAACATTACCAACTATATGGTTTTCAGGCACAAAGCCCCAATATCGTGAATCAATTGAATTATGCCTGTTATCCCCCAGCATGAAATAATAATCTGTCTTGAAAGTATATGTTGAAACAGGTAATCCATTTAAATAAAAAACGCCGTTCACATTTTGAATTTTATTTTTCTCAACATCTTCAATAATGGATCGATAGATATAGAGATTCTCATTTGAAAGCTTGATCTGAATCCCCTTTCCCGGAACAGTTAATGGGCCAAAATAATCCAAATTCCATTTATAGGAAGAAAAATGAGGGAAAAAATTAGGGTTGTAAAAAGTCTTATTTTGAATGGAATTTTCAGGAAGTTCAAATCCGTTCTCTATTCGTTTTTTATTGACATACACTTTCCCACTATCAATTAATAAGGTATCTCCCGGTAAAGCAACGCACCTTTTCACGTAAAATGTCCGTTCATCCACAGGCAAATCTGTTTCAGAGGGTAAATTGAACACGACGATGTCATTGTGCTTCACATGTGAGTATCCGGGCAACCTTAAATAGGGCCATTTTATCCAATCCAGGTAAATTTTCGAATCAGCAAATGGAAGTGACAAAGGAGTCTCAGGTAAGCGGGCCCCGTAACAAAGTTTATTTACAAGAATAAAGTCTCCTTCGTTAAAGGTTGGTTTCATGGAAGCGGAAGGAATATTCAGTACCTGGAAAAAAAACAGATGGGAAATAAGCCAGATCAAAAAAGCAACTAAAATAAGCCTGGCAATCTTGTTAAACATTCCCCATCACAAAAAGAGAGGCCATGGTCGGGTTCAGACTTCCACCCGCAGGTTCCAATGTAACCGCAAAGGCCTGGGCATTTTCAACATTTTTCACTTTTTGTAGTGTAGCTACCGGATTAAAAACTCCGGCATCTACCGGTTTCCCGTCCAGGAGCGCCCATAATTGATATTGCATGCCCGGAGGTGGAACGGGTAAATTTCCATAGTCAACAAACGTTTCTTTGGTTTGCTGGTTCCAATACACCCTGACCAGTGAATTTGGTGAAATAGGAAGACCTTTCATTTCAATCGACCTGTATTCTTTGTTTTGTAAAACAGAAATTTCTGCCAGGCTCTGATCATAGGAGGATTTCACCTGGATCAGCTGATTGGCATACTCTGCTTTTTCATTGACCAATGCGGTAAGTTCCTGGCGGGTTTCACTCCATTTATTCCATACAAAAATATTGAGCGCAGAACTTATTATTAACAATGCGAGTGAAGCAGCAGCCATGTATTTATAGAAAGAACTGCCTTCCTGGTCGCTATGAATTAATTTTATTGGGTCGATTGATTGCACAGATGGGCTATCCGGCGAATTACTTTTATAAATGCGAAGCGGCTCATTCTTAATACTGCTCAGAACCTTTTCTTTAATGGATGCATCCGGTTCAATGCCATTCAACTGGGCATAAGACTCGATCAGAATCTCAATTTTCTTAAGTTCCGCAGCCACTTCCGGGTTATTATCAGCCATTTGCCGTACTTCTTCCATTTGAGAATCAACCAAAGATCCCATTACATAAAGTTCTAAAATTCCTGAGCTTATATATTCCTCACTTTTCATTTATAAGATTCAGCTATGTCAAAATTTTTTCTAAGCATAATCAATGCATTCCTTGATCTTGTTTTTACCGTACCCAGGGGGATTCCTAATTTTTCTGATACTTCCTCCTGCGTCAAGCCGCCGTAAAATATTAAGTCGATAATTTTTTTTTGTTCCGGTTCTAACTTATCTACCAATTGTTTCAACCCAATCAATTCAGGATTCGTTGAATCAGATGGCTTAGCCTCTATATTACTATTTACGATATTTTCCAAAGATTGGTTTTTTAACCCGCGCCTAAAATCTTTGGAGCGTCTTTTGTCGATTGCCAGGTGGCGCGCTATGTTAATGATCCAGGTGAACAATCTACCCTTGGAGGAATTGTACTGGGTAGAATTATTCCATATCTTGACAAACGTTTCCTGTAGAATATCTTCTGCAATTTCCTTATCCTGCACAAGACGGAAAATTACTCCGTAAACAGCACTTGAATAATTATCGTAAATAATCTCAATGACCTTTTCGTTCTTACTAAAAAGTAAGCTGACAAGTTCTTCCTCTGAAATTTTATGTCTTCTGTTACTCAAACGGGTTAATGATTCAGAAAAATCTGCAGTAAATGTAAAGA
>Ga0206823_1221_pt2 | contig 10806 bp, 9 predicted proteins | sample Alteio_BWOrgCont_81_FD_152868 | JGI IMG/M metagenome (GOLD analysis project Ga0206823, IMG submission 152868) | Enriched cells from forest soil in Barre Woods Harvard Forest LTER site, Petersham, Massachusetts, United States -... | ecosystem: Environmental > Terrestrial > Soil > Temperate forest > O...
GCATGAATGCGACAAGCGCGATCAGGGCCATCTGGCCTGGGCGGAAAAATTACCGACCAAATACTATTTTGGCGGCCGTATTTGCTGGCAACCTTTCAGAGACCATCTGGATGACGCCGCATTGGTCATCATCACCCAGGAAAACAAGCTGGTGAATAATCATTTACTGCTGTGGCGCCCCAGAAATTTCAAGCTGGCATTCTGGGGGCATGGCAGAAACATGCAGAACCAAAATACCGGGCTATTTGAACGCTTCAAATTTTTTACCAGCACCAAAGTGGATTGGTGGTTTGCGTATACACAATTGACGGCGGAGATCGTTGCGTCAACCGGTTTTAATGAAAAAAAAATCACGATCTTAAATAATGCAATCGACACCAGGGAAATCAAAAAATGGCGTAATAACGTGAGTGCGGAAGATATTCTTATACTGCGTCGAAAATTAGGCTTGGGCGATGCCAGAATAGGTATTTTTATCGGTTCCTTATATAAAGACAAGCGCCTGGATTTTTTATATGAGGCATGCGAGAAAATTCGTGGCAGGTTGCATAATTTTCATCTGCTTGTTTTGGGAGATGGCCCGGAACGCAACAAGGTTGCCGCTTGGGCTGCCAAGTGTCATTGGCTGCACTGGTTTGGCTCCAAACGTAACGCAGATAAGGCTAAATATTTAAGCATCGCCGATGTGATGTTGAATCCCGGGGCTGTAGGTTTATCCATTCTGGATGCTTTCGTTTTTAAACTGCCTTTAATTGCAACACGTTGTGCAAATCACGGTCCGGAGATTGCCTATCTGAAAAATGGTGCGAATGGCGTAATGACGGAGAACACTGTTGCAGCCTATGCCGATGCGGCATTGCATTTGCTGCGAGATGACGTTTATCTGACGCATTTGAAAGCAGAAGCCGCTAGCGCCGCTGATTTATATAGCATAGAAAACATGTCTGAAAATTTCTTGCAAGGTATTTTAATGGCGACTGAATAATATTTTCATACAGATTTCATTAATATTTATAAAGAGGAACAATGAGCATTGTATTCACATGTTCCATTGACGACGGCTACCCATCTGATATGAGGGTGGCCGAGTTGTTGATTAAACATGATATCAATGCTACTTTTTTTATTCCGATTAAAAATCGCTCAGGATTGAATATGCTATCGATACAGCAAATCCGAAACCTTGGACATCATTTTGAAATCGGTTCGCACACCTATGATCATTGCTATCTGACGACCATCAACATCATCGAGGCGCAACGTCAAATATATGAAGGAAAAAATCGACTGGAAGATATCCTGGGAAAGAAAATCAATGGATTTTGTTATCCCGGTGGAAAATATTGGCAAGAGCACGTCGACATGGTGAAATCCGCCGGTTTTGCGTATGCAAGATCCGTGATGAATTTACGCTTTGATGCTGGCGACGATATGTTTAAAGTCCCGACAACAATGCAGTTTTATCCGCACGACAGAATTATTTACCTGCGTAATTTCATTAAAGCGGGGCACTGGCTAAAGCGCAGTGACGGGCTGCGCCTGGCGCTTGAGCATCAGCATTGGATCGATCGGCTTTACGCCCTCTTTGAATACGCGTATCAACATGGCGATGTGTTTCATCTTTGGGCACACTCCTGGGAAATTGACACGCTGGGCATCTGGAGTGAGTTCAACCGTTTTCTGGCTTATGTGGCTGCCAAAGTGGCAATTGAGAACAGGTTGGACAACGGCCAGCTTGTTTCAAGATTTTTCCGGCCATGAATTCCTGCTGATTTTTTCGGAAAACATATTCATCTTATGAAAATCCTGATCGCACACAACGCCTATCAGCAGCAGGGCGGTGAAGATGCTGTAGTTGCGGCGGAGATCGCACTGCTGCGCACTTACGGTCATGAAGTAGAACTTTATCAGCGGCACAATGATGAACTCCGTCAGATGCCACGCGCGGCAGCTGCTGTTTCAACCGTCTGGTCACGGACATCTGCAGTCGCGGCGGACCGGCTGTGCGGGAATTTCCAACCCGACCTGATCCATGTACACAATACCTTTCCCCTCATTTCTCCTTCGCTGTACTGGATGGCTGCACGCAAAAAGATCGCGGTGGTGCAGACTTTACATAACTTCCGCCTGCTCTGTCCGCAAGCGATATTTCTACGCGATGGCAAAGTGTGCGAAGACTGCCTCGGAAAATTACCCTGGCGCGCTGTTGCGCGGAAATGCTATCGCGAATCAGCCCTCCAGTCTGCGGTAACGGTCGGCATGTTGGCCGGCCATCGGATAATCGGCACATACCGTGAAAAAATCACCCGTTACATAGCGCTGAACGCCTTCTGCCGAGACAAATACATCGCCGGCGGACTGCCTGCCGAGCGGTTTCGCCTCAAGCCGAACTTCGTTGAATCTACAACCGTCCCAGACTGGCAGGTTCGCCGCGGCGGACTTTTTGTTGGACGGCTTTCGTCCGAAAAGGGGCTTGGCGTATTAGCCGATGCTGTGCGGATGCTCAATACAAAAAACATTGAAATCATCGGTAACGGTCCGCTGGATGCGCTGGCGACAGCATCTTTTGGCGAAAACTATTTGGGATTCAAATCGCTCGACGACATCATGGCTCGGATGCGCTCAGCGCTGTTCTTTGTCCTGCCAAGCATCTGCTATGAAAACTCACCGCGCACCATTGTCGAATCCTTCGCTTGTGGACTGCCGGTCATTGCCAGCCGGCTCGGCGCACTGGCCGACATCGTCCGGCACGGGGTTACCGGCCTATTGTTTACGCCTGGCGATGCGGCTGATCTTGCTGCAAAAATTGCGTGGGCTGAATCGCATCCCGAGCAGATGCTGAGGATGGGAAGAGCGGCGCGCGCTGAATATGAGGCTCAATACACGCCACAGCGTAATTACCGGATGCTGATCGGGATATATGAAGATGCCATTGCGGCAGCACAGGGAGAAGCGTATGTCGCGTAAAGGTATGCCAGTACTGGGGGCATTCATTGATGCCTTGTCCTGGGACGATGCGATAGCACAAATCGCGGCATGGAGCGCAGTACGCGAATCTCGCTATATCTGTATCTGTAATGTGCATTCGGTGGTGACAGCCATGCTCGACACCGGATTCGGCACCGCTGTCAACCGGGCCGATATGGCCACGCCGGATGGCGCTCCCGTGGCCTGGGCTTTGCGTCGACTGGGTTTTCCATCCCAGGAGCGGATTAATGGCCCGGATCTGATGTGGAAGTATCTGGCGGAGGCGGAACGGCTTGGTCAGACCGTTTTCTATTACGGCGGCACCGAGGCCACCTTGAAAAAATTGATTGCGGCTGTTGCCAGGCAATTCCCGCGTTTGCAGGCAGGCGTTACGCACTCCCCCCCTTTTCGCCCGCTATCTGCGCAAGAGGATGAGGAAGAAGTGGCAATGATCAATGGCTGCGGCGCACAAATTGTATTCGTCGGCTTAGGTTGCCCAAAGCAGGAAAAATGGATGGCGACACATCGCGGCCGGATAAACGCTGTCATGATCGGCGTCGGCGCTGCTTTCGACTACCACGCGGGCGTCATTAAACGGGCGCCTGTATGGATGCAGCGCAAGGGGCTGGAATGGCTTTACCGTCTCTGCCTTGAACCGCGTCGATTATTGAAACGTTATCTGGTGACAAATTCTCTTTTTATCGTCGGTTTTTCAAAGCAGTTAATCGCCGGCGTCCGATCCCGCAAATAGTGTTGATTAAGCGGGAAATCATACTCACTTTTTACTCAAGTAAACAGGCAATTCAGCCTTCAAAAAATCTACAAAAGCTCGTACCGCAGGAGCCAGACCGCGTCTCGACGGAAACAGCACTACCAGATGTCCGGCCTTCGGGCGCCATTCCGGCAATACTACTTTTAATGTGCCCGCTGTTAACTCGGCCGTGCAAGCATACAGAGGCAGGTTGGACACTCCCATGCCGGCCAGGGTTGCTTCCTTGAGCGTGGATAAATTATCAGTTTGCAATCTGAGCCTGCCGATCGCTATCTTGTGATGCGCATCACCTGATCCCAGCAGTCGCCACACCACCTCGTTTTCGTTAATCGGCCCATAGAACAAGGCGTCTGTGCGGGCAAGCGTTTCCAGATTGTCTATCGGCCCGCTCTGCGCCAGATAAATCGGGCTCACTACCAGCGCCCAACACACCGAACAGAGACTGACCTGTACCAGACTCGACGATTCCTGCTCCACGCCAACACCGCGCAGCACCACGTCGATGTTTTCTTCAATCAGATCGACCCTGCGGTTGCTTGCTTGCACTGTCAGGCGCACCTTCGGATATTTCAGCATAAAGCGCGGCAGCAGACGCGCTAGCACGATGTCGGCGATCGCCACAGGAAGACTTGCTCGCACCATGCCGGTTGGTTCGTCCAGTCTCTTGCGTACAGCATCTTCACCGGCATGCGCTTCGGCAATCATCGCTGTGCAATGCCTGTAGAGCTCCTGACCGGCGTCGGTCAGATTCATGCGACGGGAAGTGCGCTGAAGTAAGCGGGAACCCAGCCTCATTTCCAGTTGCGCGATGCGACGCGAGATACGCGATTTCGGAATGCCCAGCGCATCCCCAGCGGCTGTGAAACCGTGCCGCTCCACCACTTGGGCAAACAGGTAGAGGTCGTTCAGATCGATGGATAAGGGATTCATAGGGTTATCACTCTTTCGCCTCATTTATCGTTCCATCAGTAAAACGATAAGTTGCTATTTTCCACCTTTTCCTTGTATCGTTGCAAGCGCATAATAATAGGACTTACGCAAGTTGCATCCGAACGGACGGATTTTTGAGTTGCTGGCGGAGGAAATCACCGAGGATTCCATGTTTCACCTGATAAAGCGAACGTGCTGTTTGCCTCGCGATCTCGGCGAGACGGATCCACACCAGCACAGCGCAGGCGATGTGGTTGCGCTGAATGCGGGCCTTACGGCATTGGCAACGCTCGATTCCAGTCAACTGCTTTGCTTCACGATGGAACTGCTCGATCTTCCAGCGCAGGCCACACGCGTCTTGTGCCGCCGGCGAAGAATTTTGAGTCAGGTCGTTGGTCACGACCCAGTCCGTGCGGTGTGTAGACACCTCGACCCGGAACAGCTTCACTTTGTGTTCTTTCGGAAAGCCCTTGATTTTGATTGTTTTGCCTTGAGCGAGTGTGACGGCATCCCACTCCAGCGAATCAACGTGCCGGTATGGCAATTTTCCGGCAGAGTCATCGACCAGTCGGTTGTCGCGCAATGGACAGTAGTACGTCTTTTCCAGAGACTCAATGAACAGCATCAAGTCCTTCGTGGCGTACCACGTATCCATCAGAACCCGGCGAAAAGGCAGACATTTATGATGAACGAGATTAGTGAGCATGTCGCGCACGTGATCGAGCTTGGTCTTGCCGTCGCCGGCCGGGTCGTAGATACGGTAATCGATCAGCCAGTAGGAATTGTTGCGCGGATCGACATAGACACAATTGACCACGCCAATGCCCTTGATCAGCCCGTGAGCATTGCCGCTGTATTGGCGTCGAACCAGTTCGATTTTGTGCGAGAAGTCCTTGTCGATGATGGTGTCATCGAACACCACGCAGCCGTCCTCGTTGGACGTAATTTGTCCACGCACGTTATCCCAGACCAGCCGTGGCGTCATCTTCTCGTCGCGCAGAAAGCGGTTGATCGCATCGTGGCTCATGTTATCCATATGATCGGCAAAATTCGTCAGCGTGTGGTTGATCGGACTCACCAGCAGGTACTGGCAATAATCAAGGCGGGTTGGGCGTGTCGTCATGCCTTCAATATTACAAAAGCCACTGCCGCTTTGGGTTTACATCCATTTGTAACAAATCGTTTCCCCAGCTACAGATGGGATTTTGCGTAAGTCCTAAATAAATCTCTGACAAAAAAATCTGCCGCCATATCACCGAAACCGAATCAACCACATAGGGGAATCACATGATGCATCATAAGTTTTTCCGGGCAAGCACTATTGGAGCACTGGCCCTCACACTATTCACAGCCGGCGCCGCCTTTGCCGCCAGCACCTCCGCGAATAACATGCGCGATCAAGCTGACAGCAGCAAGAACGCTTATCTTTCCATGCAATCGCGCGATGACACAGTGTTACTGTTGGTAGATCACCAAGTTGGGCTGCTAACCGGCGTACGCGACATGAATGTGGCTGAGCTCAAACACAATGTCGTGGCCTTGGCCAAGGCTGCACAGGTATTGGGCGTTCCCGTCATCGTTACCGCTACGATGCCCGATGGCATGTGGGGTCCTACCATGCCCGAGCTGAGCGCGGCCTTGCCTGGCGTACAGGTTATTAGCCGTACAGCTATCAACGCCTGGGATGATCCGAAAGTGCAAGCTGCGATCAGGAAAACCGGACGAAAACAAATATTGATTGCGGGTGTATCGTTGGAGGTCTGTGCCACGCTCCCGGCACTGTCGGCCAAGGCCGCCGGTTATGACACTCGCGTTGTGCTTGACGCCTCTGGCACATTCAATGACGCCAAGCGCACGGTCGGTTTACAACGGCTGGCAGGTGCAGGTGTGCCGATTACGGACTATGCTAGCGCGGCTGTGGAAATGCTCCGGGACAACGCCGATCCGAAGGCACATGATGTCTACGGTGCGCTCGATATTCCATTTGCAACGCTGGTCTGGCAACTGAATAACGCGTTCACCAAGAAATAAACCACTTTGCAGAATAGGCAGTCAATAAAGAGTTGGACGCACGCGACATCACGGTCGAATCATGAGTCGATCGTCCAACTGCGATATTGAAAGGAATCGTATGAATAACAAACTGCGCATTTCGACCATCATCCCCGGCCATGACATGAATATCGGCCAAGGTTTCCATGCTAAGCATTTTGGAGAAAACGCCTTCTGCGGCCTGGTTGATCCGGTAGTCATGCTTGACCACTTCCACATGATCGCGCCGACTTTTGAGCCGCACCCGCATGCAGGCATATCGGCGGTGACCTACATGTTCGAAGATTCCAGCAGCCCGCATGTCAATTATGACTCGCTGGGCAACCAAGGCCCGATCCATCCAGGCGATCTGCACTGGTTTGTTGCTGGGCGTGGAGCCGTGCATACCGAACAGCCGGAAGGTGATCACCCCCATGTGCATGCCTTGCAGATTTTCGTCAATCTGCCCGCAAGCAAGAAATTGATCGATCCGTATGCAGTGCATGTGGATGCCGCCGACATACCGGAATTCCACGCGTCGGGCGTGAGGGTAAGGGTCGTGACAGGAGAGTCCCAAGGTGTGCATTCGCCGGCGGTATTGCCGGAGCCGTTCACGCTGCTGGATGGCTTTCTCATGGCTGACGCAGTCTTCGAGCATTCCTTGCCGGCAGCTTGGAACGCCTTGCTCTACATCGTGCAAGGCACGCTAAGTCTGCACCTCGACGCCGAGCTGCCAAGGTTGGAATTAGAGCAAGCGCATGCAGTCGGTATTGGCGGAGCGGCAACGCTAAGGCTAACAGCAGCAGACGCGGCGCACTTCGTCATCCTTTCCGGTCCGGCTCTCAACGAACCGCTGGTTAAGCACGGCCCGTTCGTGATGAATACGCCAGAACAAATGAACGATCGTCTGCAAGCTTACCAGGACGGGGAGTTCGGACGATTGGAGTTGCCTCTCTCATAATTGAGCCTTAGGGCCTGTCCCATATAAAGATGACGCATCGAAGAAGATGATGAACTGTGTCTTGTTTTCATCGTATTGAATACTGGAAATATCATGGCCGGATGTCCCCTGCCTGCATAAGCCGGAGCATCAGTTACTAACTATCTATCTATTCGGTTCCGATCTTTTCAAGAGGAATTGAGGAAAATCCAGAGGGTATTTGCCGGAACGTCTTGGGAATCGCAAAATCGCTTGCCTTGACAACCTTCCCCTCTCCGAACAAAAACAATTGACTGTTCAGATCGCAGACATCTCCAGACTGCTCAAGCGGAACGTCGCCATCAATCTTATCGACACACTTGCCGCGGACGATGATGTTGTTGGACATGACGTTGTATTTGGCCATGCCCGGCTGATCGTCAAGAATATTGCTTAAATTGCGATACTTGGCATAAGCCGGACCATCGAAAGGCACAGCGGCCAGGTGCTGTCGAATCTCCGACTGCGGATTGCCGACATCCTTGGCGCTCCAACCCGTGCCCCTTTGATCGATGCGTACTGCCGGCGAGCTTTCAACAAAAATATTGTTTGAAACCGTGTTGTTGCGCCCGCCGCCGATCACTACAGGATGATTCACGCGGTAAAAAACATTTCCAAAAATTTCAACGCCGCTGAATTGGTCGTCGAGGTAAATGCCGCTGATGTCGGTTTCGTCCGGGCGCCGGATGTCGTGGAGAAAATTGTGACGAATGATATTGCCTCTCTGGCTCCAATCTCTTCCCATATAGATGGCGCCCGCATCGCTGGTTTCCTGAACGACTTTATAAATCTCATTCCGCTCGATTAAATGGTCGTTGCCATTGACCATCATGGCTACGTGCGGGGCGTCGTGAATCCGATTATTGACGGCGGCATTGCCTACTCCGCTAAGATTGATAGCCGGCCGCACCGTGCGGTTCCATCGATTAAAGTTATCAATATGGTTGCCAAATGCAAGCAAGCGCCCCGGCTGCAAAGTGCGTCGGTTGCCGCCGCTCAGGAAAATGCCGCCGGCGCCGACATCATGGATACGGCAATCGGAGATGCCGCTATCTGCACCGCTGATACTAAGCGCGAGTCCGCCAACGTTCCTGATCTCGCACGACTTGACGAAATTGCCCTTGCCGCCCTTGATTGTGATGGCCGATCCTCTCGCAACCTCAAAATTGATGCCCTCGATCGTCACAAAACCGGCACCGTCTATATGCATCAGATCTTCAACCGTGGATAACTCCAGGCTCGCCATGTCGCTATGCTCGGGAGCCCAGAAATAAATCTTTTTGCGCTGCGCATCCAAGTACCACTCACCGGGCCGATCAAGTTCGGCCAGTACGTTCAAAAAATAGACGGGCTGCTTGGCCCGCATTCCATAGTGATGCGGCGATGGCAACGATACAACGCTCCCGCTCACTTTGACAGGATAGTATTGCTCCGCCCAGTTGTAGTACCAATAACCCATTGCCCAAATCTCGGTTTCCTTGCTCCAGTCGTTGGCCGATACGCGATCCAGCTCAAATCTCATGCCGTCTTTGCCGTCCAGCGCGTTGGCGATCCTGGCAAAGCCGGACTGCGGCCAACGCGCCATCGGCAACGGCCGGTGCTCAAGAAACAATTCACTGCCGGCAGTCATATTCTGCACCGCGAACCCGCGCGGCATTATGCCGAAAACAGGTATATTCGTCCCGTCAAGATCGTAGACCTTCACATGCGCGGCAGCTGCAGCGGACAGCTGGTCGCCTTCCTCAACCGTCAAACTGCGCGGATGGCGCAACGGGCGGCCGCCGTTGATCCATACGGTGCCTGCATGTATCGCAAAAATTTTGAACGGCGCATTGGGCTTGCCTGTGAGCCCCGCCGGAATCGTGATCACCTCATTGATTCTGTAGACACCGGGGCCAATCGCGATTTCAAGCGGCTCTTTGCTGGCGGGGTTCTGCTTGCGAAACTCAAGCAGCTGCTCGACCGCATGCCCTATCGTCGCTAACGGGCCGCCGGCGTCTGAAGCTTGCAAAGACGTCCCGGCGGCATTGTCGTTTCCGGTTTTTGAAACATATAAAGTCCTGGCCGAACTCACCTCGCCGCAAAAAAATGCAAACAGGCCGGATAACAACAACAGGCGGGTGCAACCGCGAAGCGCAAAAAGCAGCCGGCTCATAGCGTTCATGGATTTCCCCGCTTTCTTTTGAAAATAGAGCTACATGCCGGTTTTACGATTGAGCCAAAAGAAAAATTCCTATCGCAACAAATACCATCAACAAGCCATAAAGAAAAACAACACGGCGTGTGTTGCGCGAAAAATGAAAAACACTTTTTTTTCTGGTTCTTGTCATTCATTACTCCGAAAAAATGATAAATATTTTTAGCGTATTTCAGTATTTATATTCGGCGTAACGATACTTTCCATATTTATACCCGTAACCATAACCGCCCGGCCGACGCTTGAGGTCGTTGAAAACAATCCCTTTAACCGGGATCCCGGTCTGGCTCCAACGCTTGATCGATTCCTTGATTTCTCCCATCGTGGTTTGCCCGGCGCGCGTGATCATGAAGATCGCACCGGCGTAGGGACCGAGAATGAATGTATCCGACACCGCCAGAACCGGCGACGTGTCCATCAAGATGTAGTCATAACGGCTGGATAAGGACTGCAACAGCTTGCCGATGTTCCCATGCAAAAGCAGTTCCGACGGATTGGGCGGCAAGCTGCCGGTGGATATAAAGTCGACATTTTCGATCACTTGCCGGTTCAGGGCATGTTCCGTATCACAGGCGCCGGCAACCAGATCGGACAATCCGCGTCCCCTGGCGATTCCCAAATATTGGTGGAGGTAACCTTTGCGCAAATCTGCATCGATCAGCAGTATTTTTTTCCCCGCTGCTGCCAGAACCGCCGCAAAATTCACCGAGACAAATGATTTTCCCAATCCCGGCGTGGGGCCGGTGATCAACAGAACATTGCTTTTGGTATCCAACATTGAAAATTGCAGAGAAGTGCGGAAGCTACGCAAGCTTTCGATTGCGGTATCCATGGGGTCTGCTTGTGCCAATACGGATGCTTGCGACGACTTGGTAAGCATCTGCTGATACAAGATTTCCTGCTTTTTACTGTGTGGAATGGTGGCATAGA